>HotLOscill_hetero_coDRAFT_1000138_pt1 | contig 45872 bp, 40 predicted proteins | sample HotLakmetagenome_2_FD_10650 | JGI IMG/M metagenome (IMG submission 10650)
CCAGTCCAATGCTTCACCCCCAACCCGGAAGACTCGTTCTCTACCTCAAACAAAACCCCTACAAGATAAGCTCCTGGGAGGGGCCAGGGGTGGGTTATCCCCGTTCCCCGTTCCCCGTTCCCCGTTCCCTGTTCCCCGTTCCCTGTTCCCTGTTCCCCGTTCCCTCCCTCCCCCATGCAACATGACGTTATCATCGTCGGCGGTGGACTCGCCGGAAGCCGCGCCGCCGTCGAAATCGCCCGCACCGATTCTCAACTCAACATTGCCGTCGTCGCCAAAACTCACCCCATTCGATCGCACTCCGTCGCCGCCCAGGGAGGAATCGCCGCCAGCCTCAAAAATGTCGATTCCCAAGACTCCTGGAAAGCCCACGCCTTTGACACAGTAAAGGGGTCAGACTATTTGGCCGACCAAGATGCCGTGGCCTTACTAACTCAAGAAGCCCCCAATGTGGTCATTGACCTAGAACATATGGGGGTTTTGTTTTCGCGCCTAGAGGATGGACGCATCGCCCAGCGGGCCTTTGGCGGCCATACCCACAACCGCACCTGTTACGCCGCTGATAAAACCGGCCACGCCATCCTCCATGAACTGGTGAATAATCTGCGTCGCTATGGAGTGACAATTTACGATGAATGGTATGTGATGCGCCCCATTATCGAAGATGGGGAGGCTAAGGGATTGGTCATGTATCACCTCGAAAGTGGGCGCATTGAGGTGGTTCGCGCTAAAGCGGTCATGTTTGCCACCGGCGGCTATGGCCGGGCCTTTAACACCACCTCCAATGATTATGCTTCAACGGGGGATGGCTTAGGCATGGCAGCGGTGGCAGGCTTACCCCTAGAAGATATGGAGTTTGTGCAATTTCACCCGACGGGCCTCTATCCGGTTGGGGTGTTGATTTCTGAGGCGGTTCGCGGTGAGGGGGCTTATCTGCGCAATGCCCACGGCGATCGCTTCATGGAACAGTATGCCCCAAGCAAGATGGAACTGGCACCGCGCGATATTACCTCCCGGGCCATCGCCACGGAGATTCGCCAAGGGCGCGGCATTAAGCCTGATGGCAGTCCCGGCGGGTCTTACGTCCATTTGGATTTACGCCATATGGGACGGGAAAAAATTATGAGTCGGGTTCCCTTCTGTTGGGAAGAAGCCCATCGCCTGGTGGGGGTCGATGCAGTCAATGAACCCATGCCCGTGCGCCCGACGGCCCATTATTCGATGGGCGGGATTCCCACCAATACGCGCGGTCAGGTGCGCCTCGGTCCTGAAAGCTTTGTTAGCGGCTTCTATGCCGCTGGAGAATGCGCCTGTGTCTCGGTTCATGGGGGGAACCGTTTGGGCAGTAATTCTTTGCTTGAATGCGTCGTTTACGGCAAGCTGACGGGGGCGGCGATCGCCGAAGATGTCCAGTCCCGCAAGTTGCCCGACTTGGACGAACAGGCGTATATTGAGGCGGCGAAACAGCGGTTACAGGGACTGTGCGATCGCCAAGGGGACTATCGCATCAATGAAGTCCGTCAACGGCTTCAGGATACGATGAGTGAGTTTTGTGGCGTGTTCCGCAGTCAGGATCTCATGCAGCAAGGCCTCGATGAACTCGCGGCGATCGCCCAACAGGTGCAACAGGTTCGCCTCGACGATCGCGGAACCCTCTGGAACACCGAACTCATCGAAGCCATGGAACTCGAAAACCTCCTGATTGTGGCTGAAACCATCCTCTATTCGGCGTTTAACCGCCAGGAAAGTCGCGGCGCTCATTTCCGCGAAGACTACCCCAGTCGCAATGATGAGAACTTCCTCCATCACACTCTCGCCTATCACTCAGCCGCTGGGGTGGAGATTGTCCCCATGTCGGTCGATCTCAGCCTCTTTGAACCCCAAGAACGGAAGTATTAATAGACATGAGGCTTGACATGTCCTAGGTTTTCAATCGAGGAATCATGACGAATAACTTAAAATACCGAATTGTATAGCAATCGAAGATTGCCTTAGGATACTCTGAGTTGGAAGAAAATCTCGTACCTCTTGCCATCCCCTCTTGGGAGGGGTTAGGGGTGGGTTATGCCTCTTGCCTCTTGCCATCCCCTCTTGGGAGGGGTTAGGGGTGGGTTATGCCTTTTGCCTTCTTGTCCCCTATTTTTTGTCCTATTCAGACCAACTTTTGCTATAGTTCAGTGGTCCGATGAAGATAACTGTTTTCTAGTTGGCTTCCCTGACTTTCCAGGACAAGAATGGCGAACTCATGGAGATACTTATGAAGAGGCACTCAGCAATGGAACCGAAGCCTTAAAATCTCTCGTCATGGCATACCAATCGACGGGTGATCCCTTACCGCAACCCCAAACAATTCCCATGATCTCTTCATGAATATCTTGGCCTTATCCTTAACTTAACTACTGGCGATTCACAAGAGAATAACATCTCAATCAAACATCCCCCAAGCGATCGCACAGCCAATAGGTCATCATCTCACCTCGTCCTTTCACCTCCAACAGCCCCCGAGGTTCCAAGATATAGCGTTCTTTTAACATCTCATAGGTTTTTTGAGTGACCTGGATTTTGCCCGCCTGTCCCTGGGATTCCATGCGGCTGGCTACATTGACGGTGTCTCCCCATAAATCATAGGCGAACTTACGAATACCAATCACTCCAGCCACCACTGGGCCGGTGTTGATGCCAATTCGCAGTTGAAATGAGAGATTGTTTTCCCGCTTAAATTCATCAATAGCCCATTGCATTTCTAAGGCCATTTCGGCGATCGCCCCGGCATGATCCTCCATCGGCATCGGTAGGCCTCCAGCCACCATATAGGCATCCCCAATGGTCTTGATTTTCTCTAAACGATAGGCTAAAGCCAACTGATCGAAGGTTGAAAAAATATCATTCAACATCGCCACTAATTTCGACGGCGACATCTGGGCAGAGATGCTGGTAAAGTCCACCAAATCGGCAAACATAATCGTCGCTTCATCGAAGCGTTCAGCAATGGAGGTTTGGTCTTCTTTCAGTTGTTCTGCAATTTTGCGCGGTAGAACATTTAACAGTAAACTTTCGGATTTTTCTTGTTCTGCCCGCAAGGCTTCTTCTGCTAATTTGCGCTTCGTAATTTCTTGAACAGTCCCTTCATAATACAGGATGCGTCCCCGAGAATCTCTCACCGTTCGAGCATTTTCTGATGTCCAGATAATACTGCCATCTTTACAATAGACTTGTAGTTCAAACTCAGAAATTGACCCATTTTCTTCTAAAAGCGTGACGAATTGCAGACGGCGATCGCGATCAACATATAAATCTCGCGCAACATCCTGCACATGGTCTTGTAAATCCTCTAATGAATCATAACCATACATCTGAATTAAAGCAGGATTCGCGCTGAGATAGGCCCCGTTAGGTGTCGTTTGATAAATCCCTTCTGCCGCATTTTCAAAAATACTGCGATACTTTTCTTCGGCTTCTTGCAACGCATTTAAAACGCGGCGACGTTCCGTGATATTTCGGGCCACCCAAATCACACAGTTATCAGGTAAGGGAGACACAGTCGCCGCAAACCAAACCTCTGAAACTTTTTCCTGTTCGGGATCTTCGATGTCTAGGTTATATTCTAAATTGACCGTTTGCCCAGTATTTAATGCCCGCTGAATATGACTAATAAAAATACTCGCTTGCGTTGGCGGTAAAACCTCATAGACACTCTTGCCAATTCGGTCTTCTGTTGGACTATAAAGAATTTCAGAATTGGTCGAGACAATTTTAACATAGCGACCTTGAGCATCAAACACAGCAATGGTATCCGTCATCGCTTCAAATAAGGCCCGTAACTCCGCTTCAGACTTGCGTAAGGCGGCTTCAATGCGCTGACGTTCGCCAATTTCTAACATGAGTCGTTCATTGGATTGGCGCAGGGCAGCTGTACGTTCTTCTACTCGACTTTCGAGGTCTTCATTGGCTCGTTGTAAGGCTTCTTCGGCTCGTTTACGTTCGGTGATATCTTCAACGGTTCCTTCGTAATATAAAAGATTTTCACCCTTATCATCCCAAACTAAACGGGCATTTTCGGAAATCCAAACAACACTGCCATCTTGGCGATAAATTTGTTGCTCAAAGCCGACAACTCGACCCTGATGATGCAGGGTTTCTAAGAACTCTTGCCGTTGCTCAATGTTGACATAGAGGAGGCGATCGCCACAACTCAGATTATTGATCAAGCTTTGGGCTGACTCATAGCCATAAATACGAGCCAAAGCTGGATTAGCATTGAGATAAGTCCCATTGGGCGCAATTTGATAAATCCCCTCAACGGCATTTTCAAATAAATTGCGATATTTGGCTTCAGCTTCCTTCAGGGCTTGAATGGCTCGGTGGCGTTCTGTGACATCAATGCCCACCGTAAACGCCGCTCGTCCCTCATCGTACTTTTGCGCCGCAATGATATAACTATGAGTTTCCCCATAGACTTTAGCGGTAATTTCTTGACAATGTTCCGTGGCGTCACTGGCAAAAAAATCTTCGAGGAACCCTTCAAACAAATCACTGGTTTGTAAAAAGCCAATGCCTTGACCGACAAAGGCTTCTGGCGGCAGATTGTAGGTTTTGGCGAGATGGCGGTTGACACCGAGATAGCGTAAGTCGCTACTAATCCAGGACACCATCCCCGGAACCGCCTCTAAAATCGCCTGGAGTTGGTCTTTAGCCGCTCGTAGGTCATTTTCAGCCTGACGACGTTCGCTGATGTCAATCCCCACCGTAAACGCCGCGCGATCGCCATCATATTTCTGGGCCACAATCAGGAAATCCCGCAGTTCCCCATGTACCCGCGTCGAGACTTCGCAAGCCGCATCATCGGCCTCACTCTCAAAAAAAGACTTCATAAAATCATGAAAGTCCGTACTGGCCCGCAAAAAGCCAATATCTTTACCGATGAAGTTCTCGGGTTCGGCCCCAAACATCTGGGCCAGTTGACGGTTAACCCCTAAATAGCGCAAATCTCGACTAATCCAAGACACCACCCCCGGAACCGCATCGAGAACCGCCTCAAGTTGTTCTTTCGCCGATCGCAGCGCCTGTTCGGCCCGCGTATGCTTGACAATTTCAGCCACTAACTGATCATTGGCTTCTACAAGAGCGGCGGTGCGTTCCTCAAGTTGCGATTGCAGGCTATGATCATCTAATCCTGACTCGTCTTGCTCCTGTTGGGCTGTTTCCTGTGTCGCTTCTAAGGATGCAAGACGTTCACGGAGGAGGGCTAACTCATGAATCAGTTGTTGCTTCGGTTTATCTTCGTCTCTCATGAAGTTGCGTCGTTGAACGGGTGAGGAAGTCATCGCTATACCTGATTTGCTGGTAGTTCGCCGGCCAGTCTGGGATTCAGTCTGCCGCTATGCACCCTACGATTTCGCCAAACACTCATCATCTCGGCGATCCGCATCGGAATGGATTGACGAGCTTGCCCCCTGAGTTATGCTCTGAAGCTACTATTCTAGTCCACTCACCAAGAGGAGTTTCAACCGTGCCTAGACGCAAAGTCGCAGGTTTTTCTAGTTGTTTCAGCCGAGTTGCCCTAGTTTCCGGGGAATTCAGACGGCGGCAGCCTCATCTTTCGGTCAGGGTAGCGCCTTTCTTAAATCCCTAAGTTGCGATCGCCACCCCCGAGGTGTCTCACCACTACTCCCCATCTGTAGCGTTTCTTAACAAGCCCTAGCTCAAGCTCCCAGAAATTTTGTATCCTAACAAACGTGGTTTAAATGTTCGCCCCAGAGCGAATTGATTTCATGGCTTACTTGTGGTACAAAGCATTTCACCTGATCGGCATTGTCGTCTGGTTCGCTGGACTGTTTTATTTGGTACGTTTATTTATCTATGACGTTGAAGCTGACGCCGAACCTGAACCCGCTCGTTCCATCCTCAAAAATCAATATCAGATTATGGAAAAGCGGCTCTACCATATTATCACAACGCCAGGAATGATTGTGACCGCCGCGATGGCGATCGGCATTATTAGCACCAATCCTGAAATCATGAAGTCCACTTGGCTCCATATTAAGTTAGGCTTTGTGGCGCTGTTAATTGCCTATCACTTTTATTGTGGGTCTTTAATGAAGAAGTTAGCCAAGGGTGAATGCAACTGGACGAGCAAACAGCTTCGCGCCCTCAATGAAGCTCCCACCTTATTATTATTGGTGATTGTTATGTTGGCAGTCTTCAAAAACAACTTTCCCACCACTATTGCCCCCTGGCTCGTCTTCGGAGCCGTCATTCTCATGGCAGCCACCATTCAACTCTACGCTCGCAAACGTCGCCTCGACAAAGAACGTTTAGCAACCAACGAATAAGCAATTTTCTAGTATCACCAAACGAGAGAGAGGGCAAACCTTTGTGTTGTGGTTGCTCTCTCTCATCTGATTGCGTGAAGTGGGGCCGAGTTATCCCTATTCCCCGTTCCCTGTTCCCTATTCCCTATTTTATTCCCCTCTTGGGAGGGGCCAGGGGTGGGTTATCCCTGTTCCCTGTTCCCTGTTCCCTGTTCCCTGTTCCCTGTTCCCTATTCCCTATTCCCTATTCCCTATTCCCCTCTTCCCCCAAAAACCGTTCAATCGCCTGTCGAGTCTTCTCAGCACATTCGAGATGCGGCACATGACCACAACTCGGAACCCAGACTAACTGACTGTTGACAAGCCCTTTGCGAAACCTCTCAGCATCCTTAGTCCCTAAAATACGATCCTCCTCACCCCAAATTATCAAACTGGGAAGATCTAATTGGCGAAGTTGCGACGCAAACGAAGGAAAACCACCACTTTTCGTAAACTTAATTAGAGCCTGTTTCCAGCCCGAACAATCGAGATGCAACGCCGCACAACAGCGAGCATCAGCAGAGTTAAACGACTTATCACAATAGGCAGAATAACTAATTTGATTACGCACCCCCGGCCGACGCAAAAAATTAGCAGCCAGGCTATCAAAAGGGGGAAATAAGTATTTACCCAAAACCGGTCCATTGGCAATTCCCGCACTGTCGAGCAGAACCAGCCGTTCAACAGCTTCAGGATAGGTGAGAGCAAAATCAAGAGCAGCTGCCCCTCCCATTGAAGCCCCCACTAAAATCAGCGGCCGCGCGATCGCCTGTCGCCAAAACCCATATAAATGAGCCTTAATCGCCGCCGGAGAAAACGAACTTTGGGGCAGTCGTTCCGTAAAACCAAACCCCAACAAATCCACAGCCCAGGTTTCCTGAGATTGCGCTAACAACGGTTGCAGGCGGCGAAATTCTAACACCGAACTGTCAAACCCATGTAACAGTAAAATAGGAGTCCCTCCCACTCCTCGACAAGTATAAGTCGTGGCAATTGGCAACTCGCCCCCCTGAACTTGAACCTGCACCTCTAATCGTTGAATCGCCTCAGCCTGTTGAATCGAAGTCTCTTCACTCAGTTGGTGAACCGCAGCCGGTAAAAAATCGGGGAACATGGGAGATAGGCTAGAACCTGAATCGTCAATCGTGAACCATGCCGCAGCACAGCCCAGATTTGATCATACCTGACCCCGAGACTCCCGTTCGCGTCATTGGTCTGATGAGTGGCACCTCCATTGATGGCGTCGATGCGGCCCTCGTCGAACTCAGCGGCGGGCGATCGCCCCTCAAAATCACCCTTCTCGCCGCCCAAACCTTCCCCTATGAGCAAATCGCACCCCCAACCCTGCGATCGCAAGTTCTCGCCGCCGCCAGCAACCAACCCCTGCCCCTGAGCGAACTGGCCCAACTCGATAATGCGATCGCCACCGCCTTCGCCACCGCCGCCCAACTCATCCAACACAACCAACCCCCCGCCCAACTTATTGGCTCCCACGGACAAACCGTCTTCCACGCCCCACCCCCGAGTCCAAACCAGCTCGGCTACAGCCTCCAACTCGGCCGTGGTGCCGTCATTGCCCAGCAAACCCAACTCCCCACCGTCAGCAACTTTCGCGCCGCTGATATCGCCGCCGGAGGACAGGGTGCGCCCCTGGTTCCCCCCATCGATGTCTGTCTGTTTGCCCATCCCGAGCGCGATCGCTGCGTACAGAACCTCGGCGGAATTGGCAACGTGACCTATCTCCCCGCCGGCTGTGGCGACAGCTTTCAGGGCATCCTCGGCTGGGATACCGGCCCCGCCAATATCCTCATCGACTTAGCCATCGCTCAACTCACCGACGGGGCGCAACAGTACGACCCTAACGGCCACTGGGCCGCTTCAGGAATCCCTAACTCAGAATTAGTGCAACAGTGGCTACGTCATCCCTTCTTCCAACAACCGCCCCCCAAATCCACCGGCCGCGAAGACTTTGGCCCCGAGTTCTTGCAGCACTGTCGTCAACAGGCCGCCCATCTGGCCCCAGATCTCAGTGATGCCGACTGGCTGGCCAGCCTGACTGACTTCACCGCCGCCGCGATCGCCGACAGTTACCAGCGCTTTCTCCCCCAACCTCCCCAAGATATAATCCTCTGCGGTGGCGGCAGTCGCAACCATTATCTAAGATCCCGCCTACAAACCCATCTCCCCCAAACCTCCCTCTCCACCAGCGACGATTGGGGACTCAATGCCGATTTCAAGGAGGCGATCGCCTTCGCCATCCTCGCCTACTGGCGCATCCAAGGCTATCCCGGCAACCTCCCCAGCGTCACCGGGGCCAGCAAACCCGTTCCCCTCGGCGACATCCACCACCCCTAACCTCAACTCCCCCCTATTCCCTCTTGCCTCTTGCCTCTTGCCTCTTGCCTCCCCCCTCCCTCCCAACTGCTAAGATTCTCCTAGCGAGAAATTCTCTTAAACCTCTCGCCTGATGGCAATCCTTTGTTGTAAATTGTGGTAGCTCACTCGTTTCTACTCGAACAAGGCCGGTGGCGCCTAGAAGGCAACTGGCTTGAACGCTCAAACCCACCCATTACGGTGACCGGGCGCACCATTGTCGCCTGGGGACAAGATAACTGGTATAGCATGGTCACTAAACTGACCTTCCCCAACCGAGAACGGCAAGAAATTACCTGCCAATATCGGGGTCGTCTTGATGCCGGTGAGCGTCAATATACCTTCGTGTTACAACACAGTGAATTAGGACGAGTCGAAGGTGAAGGTTGGATTACCCCAGCCGCCATCGTCCAACGCTATTGGACCCTAAACGACAAACAACGCCGTAGTGGCTTTGAAACCCTCAGTCGTCTCGACAACGGCAAATACGCCCTCTCCGGTGGCATGATGGCTGGCCTACACCTCACCAGTGCGATGGATGCCACCTTGGTTCTGCAATACAGCTAACTCTTGCCAGTTTGCCCTAAAGCTACGCCCCTCCATCTTTCCCCTCTTGAGAGGGCTGCCCAGAGGGCGGAGTAGGTTCTTCCCTCCCCAGAGGAGTTAATCTCCCTATTCCCCGTTCACTATTCACTATTCACTATCCACTGTTCCCTCCTTCACCAAGCGATCGCATTTCTCAAGCACCCCTCAAAAATTTCTAAAAACTACTGTAAAATTAACCTGGCTTACTCTAGCTTCTCCTCAAACGAACCCATTTTCAACCAACCTAGCCGTCTTTACACACATATTGTATGACTGTCATCAGCCCCGATAAAACCGCTCTCGATCTCGATCGCGCCAATCAGCATCTAACCAACGCCAACGCCAGCCAAATTGTCGCCTGGGCCGTTGAAACCTTTGGCGATGGCCTCGTGATGAGTAGCAGTTTTGGGATTCAAGCGGCGGTGATGTTGCACCTCGTCACTCAAGTCAAACCCGATATCCCTGTCATTTGGGTAGACACCGGGTATCTTCCCCGAGAAACCTATCTCTTTGCCGAAAGCCTACAGCAACGCCTCAACCTAAATCTCCACATCTACCAATCTCCCATGAGTCCCGCTCGTATGGAAGCCCTTTACGGCAAACTCTGGGAACAAGAAGACGTAGCAGCCCTCAATCGCTACGATGCTATTCGCAAAGTTGAACCCATGCAGCGGGCCTTACGAGAACTCGGGGCTACGGCTTGGCTAGCCGGATTGCGGGCCAACCAAACCCAACATCGCAGTAACCTACGTCCCGTGGAACGACAAGGCGACTACTATAAAGTCTTCCCCATTCTCGATTGGTCAGCCAAAGATGTCTATGAGTATCTCATGGCTCACGACCTACCCTACCATCCCTATTTTGACCTCGGCTACACCACCGTCGGTGATTGGCATTCAAGTCGTCCCGTAACCGCCGACGATGACCATGAACGGAATACCCGCTTTCGTGGCCTCAAGCAAGAATGCGGCTTACATCTTCCCGAAAGTGATGGCGAGTCTGAAAGTCTCGATTCGAGTTCACTGTAATCCTTGCTCTCAATATGGCTTCTTTTCGAGATGTTGTCGGATATTTCCGCGCCTATCGTCGTTCGGCAATTCTCAGCATTCTCCTCTCCGGGGGCTTTGAAATTCTGGATTTAGCGGTTCCTTACGCTGTCGGACAAATCCTCAATGTTCTCTCAGGACAAACCCTCGATCAATTTTCTCAGTCCCTCGTTCAGACGACCGCCAATATCCTCAATTTGACCCCTAATCCTAATCTGGAGTTGGGGGTATTTGTTGGCATTATTTTTGTTGTTTCTGTATTACGCGCCCCTCTACAACCTTGGTTGAGTGGTTGGTTTCACTGGTTTATTTCCCTGCAAGCCCGTCAAGATAAGTCGAAGTCCGTTGTGGCGAAAGTGCTGGAGTTACCCCTAAATTTTTATGATGAAAATAACCCTGGACGCATCGCTGGACGAGTTGCCAAAGGGATTACCAATTACACCTGGACGTACCCAGAAATTGCTGGGCAGTTTCTGCCTAAACTCATTCGTGTTTTTGGGGTTTTTATCATTATTGCCTTAATTGAACCCTGGGTCGCTCTTGTGTTTGGGCTATCTTTTGTCGGTATTCTGGGCTTTAGTTTACGCCATCTAACTGCAATTGTTAAAAAAGAAAATGCTCTCGATCGCTACCTGGAAAATATCGATAGTCGAACCTCAGAAATTATCACCAATATCAAAACCGTAAAATCGTTCGCGAACGAAGGACGAGAATATAAGCGCCAACAACAACGAATCGATCGCGCTCACTATTTCACCATTCACCGCATCCACCGTCAATATGTCCTCCTCGACACTTGGCGACGTACCGTCATTCAAGTCTCTCTATTTGGCATCCTCGTGATGACTCTTTGGGCTACGGTAAACGGACAGATTTCCTTAGGGCATTTTATTACCACCTTCACGATATCGAGTTACGCCTACGCGGAACTGCGCCCCCTCAGTTTGATTGCTGAAGTTTTTGCCCGCCGTTATAGTTCTATGCTGCGCTTTCATGAGTTACTCAATACTCCCTCGGGACAAGATGCAGCCCGTTTAGAGTTAGATTACGCCCAAGCCCCCCCCTATCACTTTAAGGGACAAATTCAATTTAAACACGTGGTCTTTGGCTACAGCCGGGATTTGCCCATTTTGAAAAACCTGGATTTTGAGATTCAACCTCGGCAAACGGTGGCATTGGTGGGACGCTCTGGATCAGGAAAATCAACCTTAGTTAAGCTTCTTTTTCGCTATTTTCAGCCGGATTCTGGGCAGATTTATCTCGATGGTCAAGATATTCAGTCCTTAGATGTGGGACAGTATCGCCGCCGCTTGGCCATTGTTCATCAAGATGTGGATATCTTTAATGGGACTCTTTTAGATAACCTTAAATATGGAAATCCTCAAGCTAGCTGGGATCAGGTCAAATCCGCTTGTGCGATCGCCCGCGTCGATGAGTTTCTCCCAGAACTTCCTCAAGGCTATGCAACCGTCGTCGGTGAGCGCGGTGTCCGACTCTCCGGGGGACAGCGCCAACGCATCGGTATTGCCCGCGCCTTAATTGTTGAACCGGATATTCTCGTCTTTGATGAGGCCACATCTAGCCTGGATTACGAGTCAGAACGCTCGATTCAGCAAGCCATGCACTCGATTTTTGGCACGCGCACTACCCTGATTATCGCTCACCGCCTCAGCACCATTCGCGATGCTGATAAAATTATTGTCCTCGATAATGGCGCGATCGCCGAAATTGGCTCCCACCAAGATCTCCTCTCACAAGGCGGACTCTATCGCCGACTTCACGATCTATCTGAAAGCGGAGACTTGCTCGACTAATCTTTCTCCTAGAAATTCTCAAACTTTTTCTCGAAAACCCTTGACAGTCTCTCAACAAACTGGCTATAATCAAGACAGAAATACAAATAAAGTCTTAGCCCGCCTCGGGTAGCACCAATTTTTCCGACGGTTAGGAGCAAGGCTTCGCGGCCCCGGTGCGGGCCGCGCAAAGCCAAACATCTAAGCTGCGCAATTTTTTTAAGTCTCCAAAATCTCCCAAAAAATAGGTTGTCGACAAAACCTATAATGGGGTCTTAAACAGAGTTGCCCTTTCTCCTCTTACGCTCAATGAACCGTCCCGCCAACTCCCCCCTCAACCCACGCATCTGCATCTTGGGCGGTGGTTTCGCGGGACTCTATAGTGCCTTAGCCCTAGCCAAAATCTCCCTCTTGCAGCAATGGGAAATCGTCTTAATTGACCAACGCGATCGCTTTGAATTCAGTCCCCTCCTCTACGAACTGATCAGCGGCGAACTCGAAGCCTGGGAGATCGCCCCTCCCTACCTGCAACTGCTGCGAAATTGGCCCATCACCGTTTACTGCGATCGCATCGAAGCCATCAACTTAAACGCTCGCCAAGTCCAACTACGCGATCGCGGCCCCCTGAACTACACCTATCTCATCATCGCCCTCGGAGTTGAGAGTCGGCTTCCCCCTCACCCCGACGTCCTAACCTTCAGAAGTCTCGCCGACGTAGAAAAACTCAAGGCAGAACTCGAACGATTCAAGCATCAGTCGTCCCTAGACATCAGCATCATTGGTGCCGGAGCTAGTGGCATAGAATTGGCCTGTAAACTCTGCGATCGCCTCGGCCCTCGCCAGCAAATCCATCTCATCCACCGTGGTAGCCAACTGCTACCCGAACTTAGCCCCCCAATCCGCAAAGCCGCCGAGAGGGCCATTAACCAACGTCGTATCCGACTTAGCCTAAACACCAACGTCGAGAAGATTCAACATCAGGGAGACTTCCAGCTTCAACTGACACAACACGAACAATCCTTCCGAGAAACAAGCCATCTCGTGATTTGGACCGCCGGAACCCAGGCCAATCCCCTCATTTCCAGTCTCCCCGGCGGCGATCGCGGCCAACTTCGGGTCACCCCCGAGTTACAACTAACCCGCTACCCCGAAGTGTTCGTCCTCGGAGATGTCGCCGCCACACCCTTTCCTAACACCGCCCAAGTCGCCTATCAACAAGCACCCCACGTCGCCCAAAACCTCAAAGGCTATATCTTTCAACAACCACTCAAACCCTTTCACTATAAACACATCGGAGATATGCTCACCCTCGGCATCCACAACGGTGTCGTTCACAGCTTCGGTCTCACCCTTACCGGAAGATTGGCTCATCTCATCCGCAGCTTAACCTATATCCAACGACTCCCCACCCTCAAACAAAGCTTGCGCGTCTTCGCTCATCGACTCAAACGGATCTTCCGTCCCTCATCCCGCTGAATCGGACCAACCGGCCAACCCAGGCGCGTCGGCTGTTCATAGACATACCGCAACGTCCCTAGATCTCGGGGCGAAATCATCGGCGGGCGACGGACTTGGGAATAATACATCACATCTGTCGGGCGATCGCTATGGCCCCAAATCCCCAAAGCATGACCCAACTCATGACGTAGAGCCGCCTGAGCCGCTTCAGTTCCCTGCGTCGGACTCAAGAGAATCTCAAAGCGATGGCCCAACTGCTGATCCCGCCAATAGAGGTCATAGCTGACTCGGGCCGCCGCCGCGCGAAAGTCATCCCTCACCCGTCTCGGTGGCGGACGACGCCGCCAAATCACAATATCCGCCCTTTCCGAGTCTTCAATCTGTTGCAGCCGTAGATAGTCTCCCCACTGCTCAACCACAGACATCATCTGGGTTCGCCAAGTCTCAGAGGCCTTCTCATCGAGATAGACCGTCACAGGAAACTGTGACCAGACTAATGCTCCCACCCCAGTCTCCTCTAACTGCTCCCCATAATGCTCCTCAGAAGTAATCTCTAGTAAGGACTCTGGCAGAGGATGAGCGTGATAGGGGAGATCATCGAGGCCAATCTGATCGATGTCGCTGTCCTCCTTGGCCGTTAAAGGTGCAGCCAGGGCGATCACCAAAACAAGGGCGATCGCCGCAGCCATCCACCCTTGTCTAATCTTGCCTCGCATCCCGCGAGAGCGGCCAATCTTGCTATACCCAACCCGCACTTAAGACCACCGTACAGCCCATAAACAAGATAGTCAGCGTCCAGGTAATGCGATTTAGGGTCGTCTCAGCACTTTTAGCACTGGTAAACAGTTGAGCTTGGCCACCAATCCCGCCAATGCCATCGCCTTTGGGAGAGTGGAGGAGAACCACCACAATCAGGCTCACCGCCGAAATCACCCAAACCCATTGAACAATCGTTGCAGTCGTCATAAGCTCACAAAAAAGGTCACAAAAAAGGTTACAAAAAAGGTTACAAACATCGAGGACACCCAGAGTCAGACTAGACGCGAACCGCGATCGGCGTGCGATTGGGATGGACATCATAACTGGCCGGAACCAGCATCGAGCGTCCCGTCATCTCTGGAGGTTGCGGTAGACCGAGAATCTGGAGAATCGTTGGGGCAATATCTGCCAAACGACCATCATCCCGTAAAACAACCTCGCCGCCATAGCCTGGAACCTTGGCCCCTTCCCCTTCAATGAAAATAAAGGGAACCGGGTTTGTGGTGTGGGCCGTCCAGGGATTTCCCTTTTCGTCTTTCATATACTCAGCATTACCGTGATCAGCGGTAATCAGGGCCGTTCCTCCCACCTTGCTAATACTATCTAATAGACGGCCCAAACAGCGATCTACCGTCGTGATGGCCTCGACTGAAGCATCCATCATTCCCGTATGCCCCACCATATCCGGGTTAGCATAGTTAATCACCACCAGAGAATACACCCGTTGCGCGATCGCCTCGACCGCCACATCCGTCACCTCTTCGGCCGACATCGCCGGAGCACGATCATAAGTCGCCACCATCGGCGAATTAATCAAATGGCGATCTTCCCCCTCAAAGGGTGTTTCCCGACCCCCATTGAAGAAATAGGTGACATGAGCATATTTTTCCGTTTCTGCGGTACGGAACTGTTTTAAACCATGATCAGCAATCACTTCCCCGAGAATGTTGGTCAAGTTTTGTGGCTCAAAGGCCACCAACACCGGGAAACTGGGATCATACTGAGTAAACGTAAGGAAATTGAGCGGCACATACTCACGCTCAAACGCCTCAAAGCTTTCATCTACTAGGGCCTGAGTCAACTCCCGAGCGCGATCGGGTCGGAAATTATAGAAAATCACACCATCGTTGGCTTCGATCGCCCCATCGGCCACACGCGTCGGCAGAATAAACTCATCCGTGACCTCCTCAGCATAAGCCGCTTCGATCACCTCTCCCACCGACTGATCCACCTGAGTGCTATTGTCCGTCATCACCCGATAGGCTTTCTCCACCCGATCCCAGCGGTGATCCCGGTCCATGGCGTAATAGCGGCCGCTGACGGTGACAATTTTTCCGACTCCCACCTCATCGAGATGCCCTTGAATTTTGCGAATAAAGGCGCTTCCCGAGTGAGGATTTGTATCCCGACCATCGGTAATCGCGTGGATACAAACCTCGTCGAGATTTTCAGCCTTAGCAAGACTGATCAATCCTAATAAATGGTCAATATGGGAGTGAACCCCACCGTCAGAACATAACCCAATCAGGTGAAGCTTCCCCCCGGATTCTCGGATGGCTCGGCAAAGCTTTTGGATGGCGGGGTTTTGACGAATCGAACCATCTTCGATCGCATCAGAAATCCGTACCAGTTCCTGGGGAACGACTCGTCCCGATCCCAGGTTCAAATGTCCCACCTCAGAATTTCCCATTTGTCCGATGGGCAGCCCCACATCCTTTCCAGACGTGCGGATCGTGGTACGGGGGTAGGCGTTCCACAGGCTGTCCATTACGGGCGTATCGGCTGCGGCAATGGAGTTATTGCTGTCTTCTTCTCGATATCCCCAGCCATCTAGAATCACCAGCACCACCGGAGACACAGGTGCTTGACTCATAATCTTGCTGCCCTTTTGCGATAAGAATTCAGTTTCATCATACCACTGACCCTTCCCTCATGGTGTACCCACGGGACAACTTTTTAGGAATTTTTGCTAAAAATCCGGGGAGATGGTAATGAACTCATGGGAATCGGAGTCAGTTTCCTCGAATCGCCGTCTAATGAGACACACAAACCTGAGACCCGGAATCGGTTTTCACCACCTCCACATGGGTTTGAAAGGCCTCTTTGAGATGAGGCATATGAGTCACAGCCAGGATACAAGCAAAATCCGGGGCGATCGCCTCAATCGCCGAGACTAACCGTTCACAGCCGCGATCGTCTTGAGTGCCAAACCCCTCATCAATGATCAACAATTGCAACGCCGCCCCTGATCGCTGAGCCAACAGTTTCGCCAAAGCCAAGCGAATCGCGAAATTAATGCGAAAGGCCTCCCCCCCAGAATAGGTTTCATAGGCGCGAGTTCCCCGCGCATCAGCAATATAAATCTCAAGGGTATCAATGAGCTTGCGATTTTTCTTACTGGCTTTCGAGGCCCGCTGCGTCACAAACTGCACATGAAGCTGATTGGCACTTAGCCGCGCCAAAAACTGATTGGCTTCGGCTTCGAGTTGAGGCAACACCGTCTCGATGGTAAGCGCCTGAATGCCATTCTTGCCAAAGGCCTGAGTCAACTCCTGATACACCCGATGCTGTCGTTGACTATTGGCCAACTGCTGCCGCTGTTGCTCTAATTGCTCCTGTTGTGCCTGACGATGCTGCTGTTGTTGTTGCAATCGTCCCAGCTTAGCTAACTGCTCATTGAGCTGCGATCGCCGCTGTTGCAACTGGGCCTGGATCTGGGCAATCTCCTCAGTACAATCGGGACAATCAAGCAACGAGGCTTCAGCGGCCTCGATCTGCTCTCGCCATTGCTGTAACTCTCGAGTCCGTTGCTCTAGGCGATCGCTCACCGCCTCTAACTTCGCTTCAACCTCAGGAAGCCGCTGCTGAGCTTGCTGGAGATCTTGCCATCGCCATCGCCATTCCTCAGCCTCATCAAGCTGTTGCCGTAACTGACGATGGCCCTGAACATCATAGTCAAGACGCTGTAGATAATGTTGCACATCTCGAAGCTGTTGGGCCGTTTCTGACTCACTCTCCAACTCCTGTAGAGCCTGCTCTGCCGCCTCCACCGCTCCCTGCAACTCGGGCCGTTGCTCCTGAAGACGCTGCATCTGTCGCCGGGATTGCTCGAGTTGTGCATTCTGTAAATCGGCCCAGCGGTAGCGTTCGACAGCTCCGCGAGCTAACGCCAACTCCCGCTCATCATAATTGAGCTTCGCCAACTGCTGTTCAATACTGGCCAACTCCTGAGCAATGCCCGCTGCATACTCCCCCCGAGCGATCGCCTCTGCCAACCCTTGACACTCGGCTCGCACCTGTTGCAACAGCTCCCATTCCTCCTGGGTAGCGCTCAGTTGCGCCTGTCGTTGTCCCCGTTCTTCTCGCAGTCGATCATAATCGGCCAGTTGCTGCTCAAGTTGACGATATTCCTGCCGCAACACTTGAATTTCCCGTTCAGAAATCGCGATCTGCTCCTGAATCAGCCAGCGTTGATGGTGCAACTCCTGATGTTGCTCCTCATGTTTGTCGGCGACTAACTGCCAATGATGCTCATCGAGGGGGCGATCGCACAACGGACAAGCCGCATCAGGAACCTGCAACAATGAGCGTTTTTGCTCCATCTCCTCTAAACGCCGCTGATACTCCTGTTGGCTGGCATGAAGGCCATCCAAAAAACTGCGACGTTCGAGGCCTTTTTCCTTAACCCGTTGTTGATACACCTTGAGCTTTTCGAGGGCTGCGATCTCCTCGCTCACCTGAGTCAGGGCCTGTTCGAGTTCGGCCCGTTTCTCCTGACGCTGTTCGAGCTGCTGTTGTCGGTTCTGTTGCTGTTCTAGTCGGGCTTCGAGTTGCGCTCGGGCGCGATCGCGTTCGGCTTCTAACCGTTGCTGCCGTTGTCGGAGTGGCGCCGCTTCACTATGACAATGCTCTAACTCTCGTAACTCGGCCTTGGCTTGGGCCAGTTGCTCTAACCCAGCTCGAATCTCAGCTTCTCGTTCTAAACTTTGTTGGAACCCGGCCAGTTGGCGATCGCAGGCCTGAAGTTGGGCGAGATCCTGATGCTGTTGCTGTTGAGCGGCCAGTTTGAGGCGATCGAGTTCCTGACGCAGTTGTGTCTCTCGTTGGCTGGCATCTTGATAGTGACTAAAGGTTTCTGTGGCCGCTCGCTCTTGGGCCTGTAGGGCTTGATAGTCTTTATAGCCTTGCTCAATCTCCCTGGCCTGCTCCAACACCGCCTTCAGTTGCGATCGCTGCTCCCTCAGCTGCTGCTGCTCATGTTGTTCGCGCTCATAATCCCCCTCAAGACGCTCACCACTCGCCGCTGCCCAGTCTAACTGTTGCTGCCAACGCTGTCGCTGTGCTTGCTGCTGTTGGCGATCGTGCAACCGTTGTCTTGTCTGCTGTTGTTGCCCCTCGAGCCGTTCTACTTCGGCCTCGGTTGCCTTGAGTTGCGCCCCCAACTCAGCCGAGGCGGCCAACGTCTCTTCTAAGCGCTCAACAGACTCTTGCAACAGTTTACTTTCCGCCTTCGCCTGACTCGCAATCTCCTTGGCTTGAGCGGACAGTTGATCATAATGATCTAACTTCAGCAAATCCACCAAGACTTGTTTACGCTGAGCCGGCTTTTTCACCATAAACTCATCCGCCCGACCCTGACGCAGATAAGCCGAACTGAGAAAGGTCTCATAATCGAGTTTAAGCTGCTCAATAATCTGTTGCTGCGTCGCTCGCAGTCCTTTACCCGTGATTGAGCGAAACCCTTGCCCCGTCTCAATCTGAAACTCCAAGGAACTCGACTGTCCCCGACGGTGCGATCGCTTAATCCGAAAAATCTGCCCTTGACATTGAAAGACAAAATCCACCCAGGCCTCCGTCTCGCCGATGCGGATAATATCATCCTCTGAGCTGGCCCGGGACTTGCCCCAAACCACCCAAGAAATCGCCTCTAGCAGCGAGGACTTTCCGGCCCCATTTTCTCCGCAAATACAAGCGGTATGCAATCCACTAAAATCCAAACTGGCCCAGTGGTAGCTAAAAAAGTTGTGAAGCGTCAGTTGCCGAGGAATCATAAGGTAACAAACAGCCAATGTCCCGAGTCTCGTCTCTAGGAGTCTATCTCTCTTAGACAACTCGATGGAGGTCGAACGTTACGCGTTAAAGTCGCAACTCGATTTAAGTTAACCCCTATGGTAAAGCCCTCGGGTCAATCTTGGGAAGTTTAAGCGGTCATTAGCGCTTAGTTTGGCAACTTTTCTCCGTGACAGCACTCCGGTAGACTCAGAAATGAATCCTCGACGGGGCCACTCGGCTGAGGTTCGTGAAACACGAACCTCACACTTACACTCAAAATTTGTTCCGGCATCGCTCTATGAATCCTAATTCAGTTCGCTTTTTACAACATCAAGCCGCCTCACTGCTGCTCTATCAAGGTGTGTTGATGGGTGAAGCGGGGGAAGCCTTTGTTCAACTGCTCGAAACCCTCTATCGTCACGATAAACCCAGTGCTTGTGTCTATGCCTATGCTCGTTGGTTTCGGGCCTTGATGGCTCGGGGCCAGAGTTGGCAAGATTATCTCATTCAACGATTGCTCTACGATGACAATCCGTTTACTCGTCAGGCTCAATCCTATCCCTTTAGTGACCTCGATGCCACCTTGGTTCAGGCGGCCCAGGATGATTTGGCGGCGTTGCAACATCTGGCCACCTGTGGCGGCCCCACCTTGAGTCAATGGGTGCGTCAGGTGACTAAATCGGAGACGTCTTTGGTGGCCATCGCCGATCGCATCGGCGAACATCCGCTGCAATTGGGAGAGGTTTGGACTGAGTCCCTGCCCCAGTTAGCGGCGTTTCATCAGCATCATGGTGCCGGCACTCTGGCTCAATATCCGGTCTTGCGTTGGCGTCAGTCGCGCTTACAAGGGGTTGCGGTGCCTGATCCAGTCCGGTTACAGGATTTGGCAGGGTATGAGTCCCAAAAAGCCACTCTCGTCGAGAATACTCAGGTGCTACTCGATGGGAATCTGGCACTGCATGTCTTGTTATATGGAAGTCGCGGAACGGGTAAATCGTCTCTGGTGAAAGCGTTGGTGAACGAGTTTGGCGATCGCGGCCTCCGCTTGCTTGAACTCCTCAAGTCTCAACTTCATGATCTGCCCGACATTATTGAACAGTTACGAGACTTGCCGCAAAAATTTATTCTTTTTGTTGATGATTTATCCTTTGAAGACGATGATGAGGCCTTTAAAGCCTTAAAAGTGGTCTTAGAAGGGAGTGTCACCGCTCGGGCGCAAAATGTTGTGGTCTATGCCACGTCTAATCGTCGCCATCTGATTCCTGAGTTTTTTGACGATCGCCCCCGCCCCAGTGCTGCCGCAGAAATTCATTCCTGGGATACCGTTGAAGAAAAACTCTCCTTCAGCGATCGCTTTGGTTTAACCCTCACCTTTGATCCCACTGATCAGACTCGTTATCTACACATCGTCCGTCATCTCGCCGGACAACGACAGCTCAATCTCCCCCTCGAAGCCTTGGAGGCCCAAGCTCTACAATGGGCCACCCGTCACAATGGACGTTCAGGACGAACCGCACGCCAGTTTATTGAATACCTAGGCTCTCAACGTCCACTGACCCCTCCCACCAAGACCGATGATCCCTGGAACGCATAATCCTCACGGGATCAGGAAAAAGTTTACATTAACTTAAGAATCTTATCAGATCGATTGATCGCCTCTAAACCTGGGCAAGATGTCACCAAAAATGGCAACTTGAGTTAAGATGGAGCGTAATAAAAAAATAGTTTAACTTATAATCTCTTTACAAATGGATGAGTTTATCAACGTAGCGGGGATCGAATACCAGGGGAGATCTGACCATCGGCTTAAAGCTCCATCATCACCGTTGTCTATGTCACCCAAACTCTCCTCCCCCCGGATCAATCTCAATAAATTTTTTGAGTTATCCCCAGATCTGTTGGGAGTGATTGGCGCCGACAGTCATTTTAAACATCTTTCTCCAGCTTGGGAATCAGTGCTCGGTCATAGTCACCAAGAGTTAAAGTCTCGCCCTTGGATTGATTGGATTCATCGTGACGATCTTCAGAAAACTCTCTCCCATATCCATAACTTAGTCATTGTCGGCAAAGAGCAGGTCATCTTTAAGAACCGCCTCCGTTGTCGGAATGGCAAATATCGCTGGCTGTCTTGGCAAGCCAATTATGATGCCCAGAACCATTTGATCTACACCCAAGTCTCCGACTTAGGAGAACGTCCCGGTTGTAGCATTAGCCCTAATCTATCAGTGCAAAAGTTTAATAGCCCGGAAGAACACTTCCGTCTTCTCGTTGATGGGGTTAAAGACCATGCCATCTATATGTTAGACCGTCATGGACGAGTCATTAGCTGGAACTCAGGAGCAGAACGAATCAACGGCTGGGAAGCTCATGAGATTATCGGTCAATCGAGCAGCATCTTTTTTACGTCCGAAAGTCGTCAACGGCATCTCCCAGAGAAAGTGCTAACCGTCGCCGCCACCTCAGGCCGGGTCGAGTTCGAAAATTGGCGGATGCGTAAAGATGGCTCTAGTTTTTGGGCAAATGTGACCATCTCGGCTCTGCGGGATGAACAAGGACAACTCCTCGGCTATGCCACGATTACCCGAGATGTCACCGATCGCAAACGGGAAGAAGAAGCCCTACAACAGGCCTATGACAACCTCGAAAAGCGCGTGACTGAACGCACAGCCGAGTTACAAGCAGCCAATAGCCGTCTGCGGGAAGAAGTCCAGATTCGTCGCCAAACTGAAGAAGCCCTGCGCCAGTCTGAACAACGACTGACGCAACAAGCCGCTCAACTTGAACAGACGTTGCGGGAGTTGCAGAACACCCAGGCGCAATTGATTCACACGGAAAAAATGTCCGGCTTGGGACAGTTAGTTGCTGGGGTGGCTCATGAGATTAATAACCCGGTTGGGTTTATCCATGGCAATCTCGAACACGCTAGTCATTATGTTCAGGATTTATTACGGCTCATTCGCTGTTATCAAAAGCATTATCCGAATCCCAATCCAGAAATTGAAGCCGAGATTGAGGAGATTGACCTAGATTTCCTGATTGCAGATATGCCAAAACTCTTGGCTTCGATGAATCAAGGAACGGAGCGGATTCAAGCCATTGTTCAGTCATTGCGTCATTTCTCGGGACTCAATGAGGCGAAATATAAAGAAGTCGATATTCATCAGGCCCTAAACAGTACCTTGCGGGTATTGGATCACCGCTTAAAAGGAGATGGACGGTATCACGAGATTGAGGTAATTCGTGAGTTTGACGCTGATTTAGTTAAGGTAGCCTGTTTCCCGGGCCAAGTGAATCAAGCCTTTGCCAATGTCATCAGTAACGCCATTGATGCCTTACGGGAGCGGGAAGATTCTCCCCAGGAGTTCGACTATCAGCCTCGCTTGACGGTGCAAACTCAACGACTCGACGATCGCGTACGGATTAGCTTCATCGATAATGGTCCGGGAATGCCCGAATCGGTGCGATCGCGTATCTTTGACCCCTTCTTTACCACCAAACCCGTGGGGAAAGGTACGGGATTGGGACTGTCCACCACCTATCAAATTATTGTGGAGAAGCATCAGGGAAGCCTGCTGTGTGAGTCACCCAATCAGCAAGGAACGGTGATGTCCTTGGAACTTCCCCTTAATCGATGCAGTTAATGTCTCAGTCTCATTTTAGTCTCATTTCAGTCTCATTTATAAATTGGCATCACTCCCCGTTGCAGGCGATCCCAGTAGCTCTGTAAATCGGCGGCCACTTCATTCGAGAGAATAAATCCTCCTAACATATTGGGAAACGCCATCGTCAGTAGCATCATATCGCTGAAATCCAAGACCGATTCCAGGTTGACAACAGTTCCAACAAAGACGCAAAACACAAAAAGAACGCGGTAGATTTGGGTTTGTTGGTCTCCAAACAAATACGTCCAGGCTCGCTCGCCATAGTAACTCCAGGAAATCATGGTCGAGAAAGCAAAGAGAAATACTGCTAGAGACAGCAGAATCGGAAACCAGCCAATCACGGTTGCAAAGGCGGCCGCAGTCAGATCCACGCCGGTGCGATCGAGATCTTGGTAAACTCCGGTAATCACCACCACTAAGGCCGTCATATTACAGACGACAACTGTGTCGATGAAGGGTTCGAGAAGAGCCACAATTCCTTCTCGTACCGGTTCCTCGGTGCGGGCCGCCGCATGGGCGATCGCCGCTGAACCAATGCCAGCCTCGTTGGAAAAGACGCCCCGCTGTATCCCTTGAATGAGAACGCCAATAAAGCCCCCTTCGACAGCTTTGGGGGTGAAGGCTTCGGAAATAATGGTGGCAAAGGCACTGGGAACTTCGGTGATATTCGTCAGAATAATCCACAGGGCCGCCAAAACGTAAATCAAACACATCGAAGGGACAATGGCCGCGGCCACTGAACCAATGCGACGAATGCCGCCAATAATAACGAGGCCCACTAGAAACGCCAGAATCAGCCCATAGGCCCAGTCAGAGATCGGAATAATCTCAGATACGGCGGAGAAGGACTGATTAGCCTGAAACATATTGCCCCCACCGAGGGAACCGCCAATGCAGAGAATGGAAAAGAGAACCGCTAACCCTTGCCCTAGGGGTCGTAAACCTCGTTGGGCCAACCCTCGGGACAGGTAATACATGGGACCGCCCGAGACACGACCATCGGCAGCTAGGGTTCGGTATTTTTGAGCCAGGGTACATTCGACAAATTTACTGGTCATGCCGAACAGCCCCGCCAGGGTCATCCAAAACACGGCACCGGGTCCCCCAGTCTCGACGGCAATGGCCACTCCGGCAATGTTGCCGAGGCCCACCGTGGCTGACAGGGCCGCTGAGAGAGCCTGAAAGTGGGTGAGTTCGCCTTCTTCGTCGGGATCATCATAATGACCGGCCACTACATAAATGGCGTGTTTGAAGGCACGAAAGTTGATAAATTTCAGCCGTAGGGTGAAGAAAACTGCTCCGCCAATTAACCACAGGACAATCAGAGGAATGCCGCCAATGCTAAAGAAAAGCACCTCGGCCATGGACTCGACAAGACCGCTGAAGATGCTATCGATTAGAACTAGAATGTTCTGTGGCCCATTGCTGGCTCCTTGGGCGGCTTCCTGGGCGATCGCCGCTGTGGGGAATGCGAGTAAGACGATAAATAGTAACCAACGTTGTCTCATATTGGGATGTTCCGCATCTTGCAACTGAATCTGAATTGGAGTTCACTTTACCAAATCTTCTGGGAATTGGGAGTTTTATGGCTCTTAAGTGGGCGAGTGTGTTTCGCCTGATGCTGAGTCAGCCTGGAGGTCTAGGGTTACTTTATTATGGATTCAGTCAGTGATTTTCGGGGTAATTTTGGAGATAATTCTGGGGGAGATTCTGGGGGAGATTCTGGGGAGCGAGCGCCTCGGCGGTCTTCTTTCCATCGCGACACACAATCAGCAATCAGCAATCAGCAATCAGCAATCAGCAATCAGCAATTAATCTTCAGACGGTATCATTTGAAACAGTCCCAGGATATCAGGTGTGTTCTCACGAATATCTAATAAACCGTCTTCTGCTGAAGACAAGGAGGGGCTGAGGCTGACACCAATCTGATAGTCTCCTGGCGGTAAGGTTTCGGGTAAGGCTAAGAATTGCTGATCGCGAATGGTTTGACCAGCCTCTATCGGATCGTCCCCTAGAAATCCTTGAAGAATAGGGCGAGGAATCGCCATCAAGACGCGCTCCCCTTGTTGCAAACTCAGGGTAAAATGACTATGGGAGGGAATCGATTGCAGGATCTCCCAATAGAGCGTCAGTTCGAGAGAGTCTCCAGGTCGTAACGAGTCCGAGGCTAAGGTATAGCCTCGCAATTGTAGCTGATCATTGCCAATAAACTCGCTTGTGGATGTGAGGGTTTGCATCTCTTCGGGGCGAGCCATCGGTCCTAGGTAAATTGAGGCATAGTCAACCCCATTGAGTTGTAAACTATATAAGGGGTCTTGACGGGTAAAATAGTCAATAACCTTAGGGTCAGGAATGTTTCGCTGAATTTGATTGATATAAAACACTAAAAAGTTGGCATTCCGTAGCCAACGCTCGGTCCAAGAGCCTCCAAAGTGGCGAGAAACGGCCAACACCTCGCCCTGAACATAAGGGGCTAATGCAGATCGATAGGGACCCGCAACTACTAAGTCTTGCGGGTTAGGTTGACGATTGAGCCAAGCACCCACTCGGTCTAATCCTTCTCCATTCCCCATCATCAGGATGAATTTTGCAGTTTTCGCTCCTCCAATAAAGGGGTTATAGTAACTAATATAGTAGGGAAAAAACGGATAGATCGTCATCACTTGAATAGCCAGGAGAATGATAACAAATGTACTAAAACTAAATTTAGATTTTTGGGGTAATTTAGATAGGATTTGGGGATGGCGATCAGTTAGATATTGCTGAAGTCGTTTTAGGACAATGAAGCTGGCGATCGCTCCGTTCAGGGCCACGAAAGGGATAATCGGTAAAATATAGCGATCGAGTTTGTTTCCTGGTAGTGAGACGACCCAGATAAATGAGAGAATTAAGATAAAATTGGCAACTAGGGATTTTTGATAGATACTCCGAGGTCGCCACGTGGGTAAACTAGCTAGTAAAAAGGAGATAAAACTACTCAGCAGGAGGGCTGGTGAGAAGCGATAGAGAATAACGATAGGATAAAATAAAGCGTTAATCCGATCATGCGATCGCCCTAGAAAGAAAAGATATCCTCGCTGAGTTTCTTCTCGTAAATCACTCACCAGACGGCTCATCGTCTCCAGAGGAGCTACCCACATAGCCGGCCAAATTAAAATAAAAGTGGCCACGAGATAAAGCGTCCAAATCCCGATATCTTTAGCTTGTTCGGCGATCCCTTTTTTGGGGAAGATTGGCTGGAAATAACTGAGTTCAGTTAAAACGGCGATCGCCATCAAGCCAGGAAATAATAGGAGGGTAGTGGTTTTGGTGGCGATCGCCATTCCCATCGTAATTCCCGAGATGCTTAAATAGAGTTTTCCTGACGCTAATCGCCAATGTAAAAATAAGGCTAAAACACTGACCAAAATAAATTCACATTGCAAGGAATCAGTAATTACTAAACGTTGATAGGCTAGAAAAAATGGCTCAATGGTTAAAATTGCCAGCCAAATAATTGCAATTTTGAGGTTAAACAACCGCAGCACTAACCACGATGAAAGAGTCATTAAGGCTGAAGTCACAACGGCTTGAATAACACGCGTCAGAACATAGAAGTCAATGGGGACAAAATTCTGCTCTCTCAAAACTCGAACACAGCTTCTCACTGATTCTGGTTCGAGGGTTAAATGAGGGGGAAACCAATGGTCAACGACACAGCCGAACAGAACCCCAAAACCATCAAGCCACATGGTGGGAACTCCAGGATGATGTTGAAAATAAGTATCCTGAAAATTCCCCAATAAGACTCGAACCCAAAATTCACTTCCTCGGAAGAACCAGTGATTTTCATCCACATTGATGGGAACCTGGGCAAAAAATATTCGTGGCAAGAAGCAAATGAGGAATACTAACATTAAAAATAGGATAGGTTTAAAATATTTTGAGTTAGTCATGGTCTCAAGTATAAGTTTTATTTAAGAGTTTAACAGTTTGTTTTTGTTTTTTATCTGATTTTTTTATTTAATTTTTTTGTCTGTATTTATTTCCGATTTTGCGTTACGTTAAAAGCTTTCTCATGATTTTATTAGCCCGAGGTTTAAGAACATTGATATCAAAAATTGTAATATAGTGAGACGCAAGTAGTAACACAAGAGTGGCTACAGGAAATAGAAGTGTCCGAATTGCTGTTGATCCTAAGTTAAGGCTAAACAATCCCCCATATAGCAATCCATAGATTGGTCGATGAAAGAGGTAGATCGCATAGGAGTTTTGAGACAACCCTGTAATCGGTGCAATGAGAGAATTATTCATCCCAAATTGCCGGGTGAGCCAAAAGACTAACAGGATAATAAATAAAGCCCAGACCAGGCAATATCCATAGTATAAAATACTGTTTCTAGCTAATTTTAGGCTGTTGCCAAGGTTGATATTATCACGGCCGACGACGGGAACATAGGCGATCGCAGCCAGTCCAAAAATTATAGTCATCCAACCAGATTTAGCTTTCACCCAGCTTAAATTGGCATCCAGGTGAGCCACCAAGACTCCCAATAAAAAGGTTGGATAGTGCAGGATAATGCGACTATCGACGAAGGTGAACGGTGACGCGTCTAACATGAGCTTTAGGGTAAATGCGATCGCCAAAACCAGCAAATTTAGCCCCAAATAGGTCTGGAAGCGAAATTTAGCAGTCCAACTAAACAAAAGATAATAGGGAATCAAGGCTCCGATGTACCAAAGAGTCATAATTTCGGCAACCTTGGGGACAAAAAAGAGTTGTGTCGCCGAAGCATGAGTTAACACCGTCGGAAGAATGGGACTAAAACTAACGCTATGAAAGATATTAAGATAGTGAACTTGGACGACAAAGACAAAAATAGCTAACCAATATAGAGGTAAAATTCGTATAAAACGTCTTTTTAAGAACTTCAGGCGATCAAAGTTCGTATCTTGTTTTTGGCGCGATCGTTGCATCAAAAATCCAGATAGACAGAAAAAGATGCCGAGACCCACAGTTCCCGGATGTTGAATAAACCAAGAGATATGCGGTGACCAGCCTAAATACTGAGTCGAATGAGAATAGAGAACGAGGCTAATCCCAATGACTCGTAATACATCGAGTTCAAAAATGCTTTGTCTGGAGGCTTGATTTGCCATAGAACGCACAAAACGCCTGCGACGCTGTTTGGTGGACAGTATGGGGTAATTCAGTTCTCTCCCAAGATGCTCGGAATTTTTGGGAATGTCAAGAGACTCCACCTGAAATAAACCCTACTCTCCTCAACCTGCACAGCGGTGATGTATGACCATCAAGGCAAACCCCCCTGTTTCCTAGGAAACAGGGGGGAGCGAGTAAACTTGTTAACATCACTTAACTTATGGTTTTAGGACAAATCCAATTGTCGGGAATCCCTGACGGCCAACCGCGTTTCATGGCTTCTAAGCAAACTCCATGAATCGTCAGTTGACAGTCTAAGAGATGGAATCCCTCTTTGTTCGTTGTTTTGACGCCAATTTTTAAGACTGAATCGCTCTTGAACTCGATGGTTTTATTGCATTTGACACAAACTAAATGATGGTGGTGATGGGGATAGGGTTGATTGATTTCATAATGCTTATGCCCTTCAGCCAGTTCCAACTCTCGTAATAGTCCCAGATGAGTCATCAGCTTTAGGGAGCGATAGACCGTTGAAAGACTGATTTTACGCTGTTCCTGACCGCTCTGGAGCTTGTGATGGAGTTCTTCAGCACTCAAATGTTCCCCTTTGGGCAATTGCTGAAAAATCTTGAGAATTTCTTCACGTTGAGGTGTCAACCGCAGTCCAAGTTGGTTGAGTTCCGCTTTAAAAGCTTCGCTATTATAAGCGTACATTGTTCCTAGATTTTAACTTATATTTCTTACCCTCCATGATAGTTCTTCTAAGAGTTAATGTCAATAATTTGTGAATTATTGAGAATTTATGGCTATAAGCCTCTGTTGATTATCATTCCCAAAAAAGACCCATCCTCGGATTAAAGTCAATCTGAGGATGGGTTGGCAAGCTTGACTGAGTTGAATCAGGATCTAACCCTGGTTAAACTTCTAATTCTTCGAGCATCAGCTTAGAATGACGCAATTTAGCGGGAACGGGAATGGGATAGTCTCCCGTGAAACAGGCTGAACAGAATTGACTGGGGTCTTGCTGGGTCGCTGCTAACATTCCTTCCCAACTGAGGTAAGCCAAAGAATCAACGCCAATTTGGGCCGCGATTTCCTCTACGGACTTGGTCGCCGCAATCAGTTGTTTCTGATCATCGGTGTCAATGCCATAAAAACAGGGGTGAGTGACGGGGGGGGAGGAGACGCGCATATGGACTTCCTTGGCACCGGCATCCCGTAAGGCTTTGACTAATTTACGGCTGGTGGTTCCCCGGACAATGGAGTCGTCAACAATAATCAAGCGTTGCCCATCGAGGACATCTTTGAGGGGATTTAACTTCATGCGGATACCTGACTCTCGCATATGTTGAGTCGGTTGAATGAAGGTACGCCCAACGTAGCGATTTTTGATCAGCCCCTCAGCGTAGGAGATGTTCGAGGTTCGGGAATAGCCAATGGCGGCGGGAATCCCCGAGTCGGGCACGCCAATGACGAGATCGGCATCGACGGGGGATTCTTCGGCTAGGACATTGCCAATCCGCATCCGATAGCTGTAAAGGCTTTCCTCGTTCATCATGCTGTCTGGACGAGCGAAGTAAATCATCTCAAAGACACAGAGTTTTGGGGTAGGATTCTCTGTCCAACGCTCGGAACTGAGGCCATCCCCGTTGGCGAAGACCAGTTCACCAGGATTGACATTGCGTAGGTAGCTGGCCCCAATGATGTCGAGTCCACAGGTTTCTGAGGCAAAGACGTAGTAGTTGGGGTTGGTGTCTAGGCTACCGATGACGAGGGGACGAACGCCATGGGGATCACGGCTGGCAAAAATGCCGATGGGTGTGCCAATCACGAGGCTGAAGGCCCCTTGACATTGTTGGAGTGAGGTGGCGATCGCCTGATGCCAATCTTTGCCCCCATCGACTTCTGAGCCAATTAAAATGGCGATCGCCTCGGAGTCGCTCGTGGTGACACAATTACAATTGCGACGTTCGAGTTCTTCGCGCAGGTCACGAGTATTCACCAGGTTGCCGTTGTGGGCTAGGGTTAAGGTCCCAAGGCGCGTTTGTACTAGGGCCGGCTGGGCGTTCTGCACATGACTCGATCCCGTGGTTGAATAGCGGTTATGACCAACGGCCATGATGCCAGGGAGTTTCTGGAGAATGGTCTCATTGAACACCCGTGAGACGAGGCCCATGTCTTTGTGACAGTGAACTTGGCGATCTTGATCAAAGGTCGCAATCCCTGCTGACTCCTGTCCACGATGTTGAAGGGCATAGAGTCCGAAGTAGGTGAGTTTGGCCACATCTTCATCGGGGGCATAAAGCCCAAAGACGCCACAGGCTTCTTCAGGTTTGTCGGATTGCAAGTCATCATGGAGGTGGGAAGGATTGGACATCATTGATTGAGAACCGTTCCTAAGTATGGGGCTAGTTGAGGGAAATTGTTGACCCGGGTGCAACGGATTGAAGCACTCGGTCATGGCCGATTACCTACAATGTATCGTTTTGTCGGGCGGCAAAACGAGGAAATTGGGGTACGTCTAAAATTAATCCTGTCTTAATTTAACCGCAATTTGGGCTTAATTGAAGGTCGAGTTGTTGTCTCTGGCATGGGAGATGACTCATTGAGCGAGTCCATCGTTCGTCAAAAAGGGGTGCGATCGCCCCCGAAGACGCGATCGCACCCCAACCTATCCAAGATGACATTGTTATCCGCTAACGTCTGTTCTCAGACGTATCGGAGACCAATATCAGACAATCGAGTTAATTTAAAGGACACCTGCACTTTGTAAGCCTAAAATCGCCCCAACACCCAGAATATGCCCAAAACTGGTGGTGGCCAGGATGGCGGGAATGCCAAAGCCGCCAAAGAGATTCGGGGAGGGAGCTTGAGGGCCAACACTGGGATATTTAATGGAGTATTTCCCAATGGCAATGGCGAGAATGTTGCAGACCACCATGACAATGGCAATGCTGGGACTCCAAGCTGATGTGGTGGGAGTCAGAGCGAAGATAACGCTGTTGAGCATAAGAATCTGATTTTTGATTAAACTGTGGTTTGAACGATGGATGACGGCGATCGCAGGGCAATTTCCCCCATCAATGCCTCATCGCCTTTCCTTCCTACCAGATTTACCGATATACCGACAGATTTTGTTGCATGAATTAACATTCCCAGGGCCGTTTCTGGGGACTCGGGCCAGACCAATTGAGCGATCGCGCTAAAGTCAACAGAGATACCCCCAAATTAATTTGGGTCACGTTAACCCATGCTGAACCCCATACTGATGCTACTTAACTCGATCATCGCCGCCATCCTAGGCGCCATCGCCGTAATGCTGCCCCCGTCAACCGCCACGGCCCGTGCAACTACCCGCCAAACCAGAATCCAAACCCCATCCTCAGACGTACCTTTAGTGACTCAGAGAGTCCGTCAGGAGGATGATTCTCCTCTCGAATCCGTCTCTTGGCAACTCAGCCACTCGAACAGTAACCCCCTGAACCCGCAACTCCCCGCCATTCAGCTTGAATTTGCACCAGATAGCGTCAGCGGTTCAGCCGGGTGTAACACCTATTTCAGCGACATTAACCATGGCCAAGGACAACAGTTACAGTTTGGGGCAATTGCCAGTACCCGCCGCGCCTGTGAGCCAAGCCTGATGGATCGTGAGACTCAATATCTACAGGCCTTAGCAGGAGTGCAGAAATATAGCTTTGATCCGAACGGGAATCTCTGGCTTGCTTATCAAACAACCTCAGGCACGGGAACCCTAGAATTTTCTCCAATACATAACGCCCCATGAAGGAAAGCCTTAAACAGTTTTTTAGATGCCTTAATTCTCGTCTATCTCATCAAATTGTTGGCAAAATATTTATTAGTATTGTAGCGATTGAGGTGGTGATTCTGATCCCCTCTTATCTACGACGACAACGGGAACTATTAAGGCAGCTAGAAGCCACATCAGAAACTGCGATTGATACCCTCGTTCGGGTCGCTGAAGCTGGAAGAACGGAGAAGCAAGAGTTATTAGATAGTTTAGAGCTTTTTAGCCAGGACTCTTTAATTAAAGGCGTTTCCTTATACCAGATTGATGGAGATGGGGTAGGAACATTTGGGGAAGTTCCTGAACTAACCTTTGAGGATATATCCCAAATCACTCGCGGCATTCAACAACGCTCCTGGCAGGGCGATCGCTATGATGTCACTCGAGTTATCCAGAAAATGGATGTGCCTTATCTTCTCATTGTGCGGCATGATTCGAGTTCTGTTCAACGAGAACTGCTCCAGTTTACAGCTCGAATTGCGGGTTTAGTGTTATTGATTTCTATTGTAGTTACGGGGGCAACTTTTTTGATTATTCAGAAACAAGTGATTACACCCTTATTGCAACTACGGGATGATTTAACCTTGGCGGGAGACGCTTTGAGCGAAGGTCAGTCCCGACCTCAGTTTGTTTCATTTCATTCATTGAAAGCCGATAATCATGATGAGTTGGATGAGACAATTATTAGCTTTTCAAAAATGTTTAATCGCGTTGATTCAGAAATTAAACGCCGCCAAATTGCTGAAATTGAACTTACAAATAAAGCGCTGAAACTAGAGCGAACTTTAGCTGATTTAAAAGATGCACAAATGCGCTTAATCCAGAGTGAAAAGATGAGTAGTTTAGGGCAGTTGGTTGCGGGAATTGCTCATGAAATTAATAATCCTATTACCTTTATTCAAGGAAATTTGATGGCATTAAAAGACTACTTCAAAGATGTTATAGAAATTTTAGAGACCTATGACCATCTGGAAAATCCTCAAAATCCTAGAATTGAAGAATTAAAAGACAGCCTAGATTTTGCCTATACTCTCGACGATATACCCAAATCAATTCAATCGACTCAAGTGGGAGCAACTCGCATTGCAACGATTGTTGAATCCCTGCGAAATTTTGCCCGTCTGGATGAATCAGAACGAAAAATAGTCGATAGTCTTGAGGGACTAAAAAACACACTTATGCTAATCGATTCTCGCCTAGATGCCGCCAAAATTAACCTCATTCAAGACTATGAAACGTTACCTAAACTTGACTGTTATCCCGGTTTGTTGAATCAGGCATTTTTGGCAATCTTGAATAATGCAATTGATGCCTTGGAGCAGCATGGCGAGTGCGAAAACAGTGCTTTAGACGCGCCCGAGTCGGGGCGAAAACTGACGGTTACGGCCCGCTACGAGACCGCGATCGCCCAGATTAAGATTATCATTGCCGATAATGGCCCAGGAATGACCCCAGAGGTACAGCGCCAAATCTTCGATCCCTTTTTTACCACGAAGCCGGTGGGCCAGGGAACGGGGTTAGGGTTGGCGATCGCCTACCAAATCATTGTCCAAGATCATCATGGCGATTTACGATGTGAATCAACCCCAAATCAAGGCACAGCCTTTACAATTTCTCTCCCCCAACAGCCAAACCCAAAAGGGCGACCATAAAAGTGCCATAAAGTACGCCCCTAGCGGGTTTCTGGGCGACCCTAAAGGTACGCCCCTACCTCTTAAATTTCTATGTCATTTCTCTTCAGCAACGCTCAGCCGCTCCAAGCTGTGATTATCGGTGCCAATCGTGGCATTGGCCTGGGATTTGTCCGTCATCTCCTGGCCGATTCACGAGTGGGAACCCTCTATGGAACCTATCGCCACCGCGATCGCGCCCAAGACTTACTACAACTCGCACAATCCGGGGGCGATCGCCTCATTCCCGTGCAACTCGACGCCACCAACGACTCGCAACTGGCCCAATGGAGTCAAACCCTGACTCAGCAACGCCAATCTCTGCATTTACTCATTAACTGCGTGGGCATTCTCCATGACGCAGACCAGATACAGCCTGAAAAGAGTTTACGGCAAATCGATGGCGATCGCCTCCTACAATACTTCCGCATCAATAGCATTCCCAGCGTGCTCCTGGCCAAACATCTCATGCCCCTATTTCGCCATAACCAACCCAGCGTGTTCGCCAGCATCTCCGCCAAAGTCGGCAGTATTGGCGACAACTATCTCGGCGGCTGGTATGGCTATCGGGCCTCCAAAGCCGCCCTCAATATGCTCATGCACACCACGGCGATCGAATATAGCCGCCGCTGTCCTCAAACCTGCGTCGTCTGTCTGCATCCAGGAACCACCGACACCGACTTATCCCAACCCTTCCAACGCAACGTCCCCCCCAACAAACTCTTTCCCGTCGAGAAAACCGTCCATCAACTCATGCAGGTGATCGAAGATCTCAACCTCGATCACAGTGGTCAATTCTTCTCCTGGGATGGAAGCCCACTTCCCTGGTAACAGATGTCTCAAATGTCTGAGATGAACAAGAAATGATAGGCTAAACCCAGACTGTTAATGGAGAAAACAACCGTGGCAAAACCGCCCGCAGCAACCGATAAAGGTTTTGGTCAACCCAGCCCGTCAGGTAAATCATCGACCCGTAACCCGTCCGCCTCAAGCGGGGGGAACTTCGGCTTTACCCCCAAAGCCGAAGTTTGGAACGGTCGCCTCGCCATGTTGGGCTTCCTAGCCGTCATCCTGACGGAACTGATTACCCACCAAGGGATTCTCGCCTTTTGGGGCTTACGCTAAGTCCCAGATTCGCCCTTAACATGGCGGATCTCAATTTCCGTATGAACATTCCCACGGGGGAGAAAATCAGCCCGAAGATTGACCTCTAAAGGGTCACAGGCCGCCACAAAATCATCCAAAATTTGATTGGCGGACTCCTCGTGGGAAATGTAGCGATCGCGGTAACTATTGATATAAAGTTTCAACGCCTTCAACTCCACCACCGTCTCATCGGGAACATAAACCAGGTGAATGGTGGCAAAATCAGGATAGCCCGAAAACGGACATTTACAAGTAAACTCAGGTAAACTGATGCGAATCTCATAGCGCCGTCCTGGACGGGGATTGGGAAAGGTAATCAGTTCACCCTCCTGAATCTCCCGTTCACCATACTTCATCGAGGACGCCTCAGGCGAATTCGTCGGGTTCGGCGGACATTGTGAATCGTGCATTCTCTGTGATGGTAAATTATCCGTAGTGGTCGCTGTTGGAGTTGACAGTTCCAGCATTTAAACCGAATTTCTCCCTAAGAATAGCAAGCAACCCATGCAACATCCAAACCCTCACGGTTCCGGTAATCCCAACGGACAATCTCCCTCAGTTCCCCTCACCGTTTATCGCGAACTCGCTGCTGAGTTGCAAGCCACCCAAGCGATGCTGGACTCACTCCACGCCCAAAATCAACAACTGAGCCAAGAAAACCAGAGTTTATCCTACCAAAACCAACAACTCTTGAGTGAAGTCCATAACGTCGTCCACTCCGTCTTCACACTGCGACAAGTAGCCGACTCCCTCGAACCCTCGAACACTCCCGCTGAGATCTCGCCTCACAACAGCAGTAATCCCAGACGCAGCCAGGGCCTCCCCCAACTCGATCGCCCCGAAGCCAATCCCACCTCCAGCAACCCATCTCAAGACTCGGATTCAGCCGGCAACTTACCACCTTTATATCCTCATCAAACCTCTAGTCCAACCCCTAGTCCAACCTCTAGTCCAACCCCCAACCGAACAGCCCAAACTGCCTCAAATCGTCCCCGATTTTCCACCGTTGAATTTAACGCCATGAGCGATGAGTTCTCCACCAAAGGAGGACTCTGGCTGTTAGTGGCTATTTTTGCGATTGTTATCACCGCCTTCGGGGCTGGTTATTGGTTCATGCGTCCTATTTACGAGCGACTGCTGCAACAACAACCCCAACAACAACCTCAACAACAACAACAATACTTCCCGAACTGATGCCATCGCCGCTTGAAAGCAGTGCGTTCGGGCAATTGACATCCTCCCGGCGCTGAATCAAAGATTACAGCGCGGGATTCTCACAGATAGTGATTCGTAAATATAGGGGCAAAAATTGTTTTGCCCCTACCCCCTACAATGACGGGATACACCCTACCTTTTTTGCCCCTTGCCCCTTGCCTTCTCCAACAAAAAACCTCAGCCTCTTCAAGAGACTGAGGTTTTCTCAACCCGTAAGGTCTTCAATTCAGATGATGATTCAGATGATGATTCACATGGCCATCAATACGCATCTTGAATCTCATAAAAATCAGGAGAAATATAATCTTTCCGAAGGGGAAAACCAACCCAATCTTCAGGCATTAACAACCGCTTTAAATTGGGGTGACCTTCGTAATGAATCCCGAACATATCATAGGATTCCCGTTCTTGCCAGTCCGCTCCTTTCCAAATCCAATAGACTGACGCGACTTTTGGCTCCTCTCGGGGCAGAAAGACCTTTAAACGCACCTCTTCGGGCTTGTGAGCATCATCACTAACTTTAATCAAGTGATAAAAACTGACCAACTCCTGACCGGGACCTGCATCATAGGCTCCTTGACATTGCAGATAATTAAATCCGTAGGCGTACAATGCCGTGGCAATGGGAATCAGAACCTCTGGGTTAACCTGGATCAGTTCCACCCCTAGATTATCGGCTTCGAGGGCTTCATTAGCAAACCCATTCTCGGTCAACCAGTTGGAGACAGGACCCGCCGGAACGGGTTTATCTTCAGTTTGTTCTTCGGTCTCATTACCGTTTTTGGGGGACTCTTCAGCCACGGTCAGCCTCCTCTTTCTCAGCAGCTTGTTGTTGTGCAGATTGTAATGCGGGGGGAACCGGCATTCCCATCGCTTCGGTGAGTTGCTTGGGCGGATTATGCCGAGCCTCACTGCGCATATATTGCCCCGTTAGGATGGGGTCAACGGGTTTGAGTTCGTGAGAGATGGTGTGATACCGGTGGGTTTGTTGATGGTTGCCCCGTTCTGAGAGGGACTCGTTGGAGACCTTCTTCCGCAGTTTGACAATCGCATCAATAATGGCCTCGGGACGGGGAGGACAACCGGGAATATAGACATCCACCGGAATCAACTTATCAACTCCACGAACCGCTGTGGGAGAGTCTACACTAAACATCCCACCGGTGATGGTGCAAGCCCCCATGGCGATGACATATTTGGGGGCAGGCATCTGTTCATACAGACGAACCACAGCCGGGGCCATTTTCATGGTGATGGTTCCGGCGGTAATCAGCAAGTCGGCTTGACGGGGGCTGTTCCGGGGAACTAAGCCAAAGCGGTCGAAGTCGAAACGAGAGCCAATCAGGGCCGCAAATTCAATAAAGCAACAGGCGGTCCCATACATCATGGGCCAGAGACTCGATAAACGAGCCCAGTTGTAGAGGTCGTCTACAGTTGTCAGAATCAAGTTTTCCGACAACTCTTGCGTCACTTGAGGACGCTCAACGGGATTAATGAGGGTGGGGGTAGAGAGATTATCACTCATGACCATTCCAATGCTCCTTTGCGCCAGGCGTACACGAGGGCAATCACGAGGATGCTGATGAAAACCAACGCCTCGATGAATGCCAGTAGTCCTAGGGTGTGGAAGGCCACAGCCCAGGGGTAAAGAAAGACGGTCTCAACATCAAAGACCACGAAAACTAGGGCAAACATGTAGTAGCGGATGTTGAACTGAATCCAGGCCCCACCAATGGGTTCCATCCCTGATTCGTAGGTGGTATTGGATTCAATACCCAGACTTTTGGGTCGTACTAGCTTCGAGACAGTCAGAGCCAGGATCGGCACTAAACTGCAAATGATGAGGAAGCCTAGGAAATATTCGTAACCAGTGAGAACAAACACAGGGGCTAACGTCTTTACTTATATTTACATTAATGATAGTCGAGGGACTGGCAGATCTCAAATGAGATCTCGCTGAGATGCCATTTGAGATTGAGAATGGGATTGAGTTTTCCCCCGAAGTCGCCACAATGGACATTAGGTATTGTTGTACAAAAGATTAGACCCGATGATTTTTCAAGATGAGTTTGAACTACACACCTATAATCATGGCGATCTACAGGATATCACTGAGCAGGTGGAGCGGATCGTCAAAGCCTCGGGGATTCGCACCGGAATTGCCCATATTTTCAATGTGGGTAGTACGGCCTCGATCGGTACAATCGAGTTTGAGCCGGGTCTGAAGCGGGATTTACCGGAACTCCTAGACCGCCTCATCCCTCCGAGCCGCGATTATGGCCATGAGCAAACTTGGCATGACGGCAATGGTCATTCTCATCTACAAGCTACCTGGTTGGGGCCAGAGCTGACGGTTCCGGTTCAACAGGGCTGTCTGAAGCTCGGCACCTGGCAGCAAATTTTTCACATTGAATGTGATATTAAGCCCCGTCAGCGTCAGATTGTGGTGACGCTTTATGGGGATTAGAAGCCCATGGCTCGGGCGACGATGTCTAGGTCGGGTTCGATGCCTTGCTGGAGCCGGCTATGGCTATGTTTGATGGCGGAGTCGGGGTCTTTTAAGCCGTTACCGGTCAAGACACAGACGATGGTGGCTCCGGTGGGGACGAGATCGCGCAGTTTCAGGAGTCCGGCGACGGAGGCGGCACTAGCTGGCTCACAGAAGATGCCTTCTTGCCCCAGGAGACGATAGGCGTGGAGGATTTCCTCGTCGGAGACGGCGTTAAATTCTCCTTGGCTGGCGTTTTCGACGGTTAAGGCTTTTTGCCAGTTGGCGGGATTACCGATGCGGATGGCGGTGGCGACGGTATCGGGATTTTTGACGGGAGTGCCTTGGATGAGGGGGGCGGAACCGGCCGCCTGGAAGCCCATCATCTTCGGTAGGCGATCGCACTGGCCCAATTGCTGGTACTGACAGAATCCCATCCAGTAGGCGGTGATATTCCCGGCATTGCCCACGGGAATACAGAGCCAGTCGGGGGCGTTCCCCAGGGCATCGACGACTTCAAAGGCGGCGGTTTTTTGCCCTTCGAGGCGATAGGGGTTGATAGAGTTGACGACGGTGACGGGGTAGGTGTCTCCCAGTTCACGGACGATTTCTAGGGCGCGATCGAAGTTGCCCTTAATCGAGAGAATTTCGGCGCCATAGACGAGGGCCTGAGCCAGTTTGCCAAGGGCCACATAGCCATCGGGGATGATGACGAAGGCTCGTAAGCCGCCCCGTTTGGCGTAGGCGGCAGCGGCGGCGGAGGTGTTGCCGGTGCTGGCACAGATGACGGCTTTAGCACCTTCTTCTTTGGCTTTGGAGATGGCCAGGGTCATGCCCCGATCTTTGAAGCTACCGGTGGGGTTCAAGCCGTCGTATTTGACGAAAACTTCCACTTTTTTGCCAATTTCGGCGGCAATGGTGGGGACGGGAATGAGGGGGGTGTTCCCTTCATGGAGGGTAATGACTGGGGTAGCCTCGCTCACCGGTAAGTGGGGACGGTAGGCATTGATCAAACCGCGCCAGCCTCGCTGCTGTGGAGCGGTTTCGGGTTGAGGGGCGTTGGCGGTCGAAAAACTCAGCGTCACAATGGTTGTTGGCAAATAAGGGGTGTTGACCGGGTCGTTGAGGCGATTTTGCCCTAGAGCGGCCATGGTTGTGTCCCAATTGTACCAAAGTTGTTGCCGATGCTACTGCCCCTGTGGATGTAGGCTCTCATCGGTTAAGGGCCTGAGTTGTTGAGCTGGTTTTTTCACAAAATTGCAACATTTGTTGCAACATTTCGTAATCATTGCAGTAGAATGTTGCCCGAGCCTCTCTAGGTGCAAATTCTTAATTTCCTTTTAATATGACAACCGCATCCAAATCCTCTAGCCTCAAACCCCTATCTGAGTTGAAGTTATCGGTGTATCAGGCCGATCATCAGCTGAAATATCTGCATCTGCACGCCCAACTCGACACCCTGATGATTGAGATTCAGAATCGCCGCCAATCGGGGAGCGTGCCGCCACGGCCTAAACGCTAGAATCGAAGTCAGCAGAGACATCCTGAGGCGATCGCCTGAACTCATAACGACTGCACGGTGGATCTCGCTATCATGGATCTACGTCCGCGATCGCGATCGCGAAGCGTGCGGAAACCGCAATCGCCCTCTTGGATTTTCTATGTCATCCCTGCCCCAACATCCCTCCCGAGGAGAGTGTCCCTGTCCGATTTGTCGTCGAGGTGACCTCTCCGCCTTAACCTTGATGGAGGCTATCGGTTGTAATAACTGCGGTCATCTGTTTGAAGTGCAACATCAGCCCCAGGGCGATCGCATTTCCCTACGGGCGATCGACCAATCCCCTTCTCCTACCTGGCGTTGGACGGGCCGAGGCTGGCAACCGATGGGCCGTGAAGATGTCGAAATTGGCCTCGAAACCTGGGTTGCTGCTGTCTGCTTTACTCTGATTCCGACGGCGATCGTGGCCACGGCGGCCTATGTCTTTCCGCCTCTGCCGGGTAGCGGCTGGAGTACCTTTCCCCTTATTTGGACAGGATTAACCTTTCTCTGTCACGGCTCTTGCGTTGTCACCCTGCTGATGGAGTATTACCAAATCCCCCTCAGCTCCTATTTTCGGCTGCGACCCTTTCAATAAGGCCAAGATCAATACGGCCAGGATTAATACGGCCAAGATTAATACGGCCAAGATCAAGGCGGGCCTGACCACTAGGATTTTATTCCTTGACCCCCGTGGCGGCAATCCCTTGGACAAACTGACGCTGGCCGAGTAGAAACAGAAGAATGACCGGCAGCGAAGCAATCACTACCGCCGCCATGAGTACGGCCCAGTCACTGGTAAATTGCTCCTGAAACTCCGCCAGCGTTAACTGAACCGTTTTCAGTTCCGGGCGCGTGGTAAAGACTAACGGTTTAAACAGATCATTCCACTCGCCAATAAAGGCAAACAAAAACAAGGTCACCCAAGCCGGGCGAGATAAGGGAATCATGATATGCCGCAGCACTTGCCAAGCCGAGGCTCCATCTAAGATCGCCGCTTGTTCGATCGCCACCGGAATCGTCAAAAAATACTGTCGCATCAGAAAAATACCAAACCCGCTGACCGCTGTGGGCAGAATCAAGGCCCCGTAGGTATCGAGGAGATGGCCCCACTTGAGAACCAAGAATATGGGAATCACCAGCAGTTGAAACGGAATGGCTAAGGTCGCTAAAATCAGCACCAGCACTGTATTGCGCCCACGAAACTCAAAGCGAGCTAGGCCATAGCCAGCCAAGGCCGAGGTCACCGTCTGGATGGCCGTGACCGCCAAAGCCACGATGGTGGAGTTGGCAAAGGCCAGCCAAAACTGGCCGCGAATCCAGGCCGCTCGATAACTCTCAAACGTCCAAACCCCCCCCAACTCTAGGTTGGCCAGGGAGCCGGGGGGAGCAAAGGCCGCTCGCAGGACAATGCCGAGGGGAAAGAGCATCACGAGGGCGCCAATCATTAAAAAAATCAAGATTATGCCCTGCCATTGATTAGCTGTCGCAATCTTCGAGGCGATCGCCTTTGGGGTCAAAGCCTTAGCAGGCACTGGATAACGTCGATTGGGGAATTTGGGAGACATAAACCTAAAAGCAGCGGTAGAATGATCGTAGTTAGAAGTTGAGAGGAATAAACCTGGTCAACTTCGGGTTAAACCTTGTAAAGTAATAGAAAGTTGTAACGACCTATTGAACAAGTTTAACCACCCAGGTTAAAAGCCAACGGTTCGGTGTAGTCTCACCGCTCCACAAAATAGGATGAGGAGATAGAAAACGTATGCCGCAGTTAGAAGCGACCGCCACTCTGGATTACCAAAGCGAAGTCTACAAAGACGCTTACAGTCGCATCAACGCCATTGTTATCGAGGGTGAACAAGAAGCCTTTGATAACTACATCCGCTTAGCTGAAATGATGCCCGAAAGTCAGGATGAACTCAAATCTCTGGCGAAGATGGAGAAACGCCACAAAAAGGGATTCCAAGCCTGTGGGCGTAACTTGAGTGTCGTAGCTGACATGGAATTTGCCCAAGAGTTTTTCGCTAAACTCCATCGCAATTTTCAGGCCGCCAGCGATGCCAACGACATTGTGACCTGTTTGGTGATTCAATCTCTGATTATTGAGTGCTTCGCCATTTCCGCCTATAACATTTACATTCCCTACGCGGATCCCTTTGCTCGTAAAATCACCGAAGGGGTGGTCAAGGATGAGTATCTTCACCTGAATTTTGGGGAAGAATGGCTCAAGGGACATTTTGAAGAATGCAAAGAGCAAATTGATGCAGCCAATCGTGAGAATTTACCCATTGTGTGGGAAATGCTCAATGCTGTCGCCAAGGATGCCAAAGTTCTCAACATGGAAAAAGAGGAGTTGATTGAAGACTTCATGATTGCTTACGGCGAAGCCCTGAGCAACATTGGCTTCAGCACTCGTGACATCATGAAAATGTCCTCTTATGGCTTACGGGGCGCAGCTTAGACAACTGGCCTAGGTTAAATCCTAGGTGAGTTCTCTGCCCCTGTTGCCTAGCGAACGAGGCGTAACAGTATTGTCGCAATCGCTCGTTTTTTCCTAGGAAAGCGAGCGATTTTTGGTGTTTGAATCGGATTTAATTTGAGAAGGGGCGCTTTACATAGTATTGTAAAGGTTTATGAATGCCCTGTTGTTACCGGATACCATATCGCAGCCTGAAATAAGGGTTGCTTGAGATTCTGCCCATGTTTGGTTTAATCGGTCACTTGACTAATTTAGAACACGCCCAGTCCGTTGCCCGGGACATGGGATATGACGGACTTGCAGATCAAGGACTTGACTTTTGGTGTGCTGCGCCGCCGCAAACTGTCGATCACATCACAGTTACGAGTATCACGGGGCAAACCATTGAAGGTCGCTACGTTGAGTCCTGTTTTCTGCCGGAGATGCTGGCGACGCGGCGTGTCAAAGCAGCCACCCGTAAGATTATTAACGCCATGGCCCATGCTCAAAAGATTGGCCTGGATATTACGGCCCTCGGCGGCTTCTCCTCCATTGTTTTTGAGAATTTCAACCTCAATCAAATTGAGCGAATTCGCAATATCACCCTGGATTTCCAACGCTTTACGACGGGTAACACCCATACCGCCTATATTATTGCCCGTCAGGTTGAGCAGGCCAGCGCACAATTGGGAATTGAACTGTCTCAAGCAACCGTGGCGGTTTGTGGGGCAACGGGCGATATTGGGAGTGCCGTCTGTCGTTGGTTGAATGCTCGTAGTGATGTGGCGGATTTGTTGCTGATTGCCCGCGATCGCCAACGCTTGGATGACTTACAAGCGGAACTCGGGCGTGGTAAGGTGATGGGCTTAGAGGATGCGCTCCCTAAAGCCGATATTATTGTCTGGGTGGCCAGTATGCCTAAAGGACTGGTGATTGATTCGACGACCTTGAAAAAACCCTGTTTACTGGTCGATGGCGGCTACCCCAAAAACCTAGACACGAAAGTGCAACATCCCGGTGTGGTGGTGCTCAAGGGTGGCATCGTCGAACACGCCCTGGATATCAACTGGCGGATTATGAAATTGGTCAATATGGATGTCCCGGCCCGTCAGATGTTTGCCTGCTTTGCTGAATCGATGCTGCTGGAGTTCGAGAAGTGGTACACCAATTTTTCCTGGGGACGGAACCAAATCACGGTTGAAAAAATGGAAAAAATTGGTGAAGTCTCCCTCAAACATGGGTTTAAACCCCTGTTGTCCTAGCTGATGTTGTCCTAGATGATGTTGTCCTAGCTGAAGCCCTAGAGTCGCCGTCCCCCCTCTTCACTATTGCCCTGATTTTCCTCAGAGACCTTGACCTAAACCTATGCTCTTAGATTTCGAGAAACCCCTCGTTGAGCTAGAAAAGCGCATCCAGCAAATTCGAGATATCGCCGAAGACACCGATGTGGATGTCTCCGATGAGATTCGTCAACTCGAAGATCGCGCCACGGAGTTACGCCAGGAGATTTTTAGTAATCTCTCGCCGGCGCAACGGCTACAACTGGCTCGCCATCCCCGTCGCCCGAGTACCCTCGATTATATTCAGTCCATCGGCGATGAGTGGATTGAACTCCACGGCGATCGCGGTGGTTCAGATGATCCGGCTCTGGTGGGGGGAGTGTCCCGGCTCGGCGGTATCCCGGTGGTCATGTTGGGCCATCAAAAGGGACGGGATACGAAGGATAATGTGCTGCGTAATTTTGGCATGGCTTCCCCTGGAGGCTATCGCAAGGCGTTACGCTTGATGGACCATGCCAATCGCTTTGGAATGCCCATTTTGACCTTTATTGATACGCCGGGAGCCTGGGCGGGAATTGAGGCGGAACATCTCGGACAAGGAGAGGCGATCGCCGTCAACTTGCGAGAGATGTTTGGCTATGAGGTGCCGATTATCTGTACGGTGATTGGTGAAGGTGGCTCTGGGGGGGCTTTGGGCATTGGGGTTGGCGATCGCCTGCTCATGTTTGAACATGCGGTATACACTGTGGCAACTCCCGAGGCGTGCGCGGCCATTCTCTGGAAAGATGCCGCCAAAAGTCCCCAAGCGGCAGAAGCCCTGAAAATTACCGCCCAAGATCTCAAGAATTTAGAGATTCTCGATCGCCTGCTTCCCGAACCCGTCGGCGGGGTTCATAATCAGCCGGTGCAGGCCACGGAAATCCTGAAAACGGCCTTACTCGAAGAACTCAATAGCCTCTTAGAGTTATCTCCCCAGGAACGGCAACAACTGCGTTATGAGAAATTCCGCCGTATGGGAGTGTTTCTCGAAGGCTGAACCGTCATCTCGACTGCCAGAGTGGGCTTGATCTAGAGTGGGCTTCAATACTGACCGTTGGGTCTAAAACCCATGCGATCGCGATCGCACTCAATCACGACGGCGATCGCTCATTTTTTGACCCAGTTGCGTCATACTAGGTATGCCAGATTGTAGCCATTTAAACGACCCATGCTACCCAAGGTTCGACTGTTGCCGGGAGCAATCTCAGAAATATTGGTGTCTGTACGGGAAACAGGAGTCCTCACCCGCTCCGATTGTTATGGACTCATGGCAGCATCCCTCGATGAGTCGGTAACGGAACAAGACCGCCGTTCCATCAACCGTCTAATTCGCTCCGTGCGCCGGGGTAAAGTTCAAATTATCGACGATCTCACCCCTCGCCGTTAACGCCAGCGGCGGGTGTTCGTCTCCCTGTCCCTCACGACTGACGCACCTATGACCGCTGCGACTTGGATTACTGTCTCACGGCTGTTTGTAATTCCCGTATTTCTCTATGTTGTCGATGATCCGAGTGCGGGCGATCGCTGGTTCGCCCTAACCTTATTCCTCATCGCTGCTCTCACTGATTGGCTCGATGGCTACGTAGCCCGCCGCTTCAACCAGGTCACAGACTTAGGTAAGTTCCTCGATCCCCTCGTCGATAAACTGCTAATTTTCGCTCCCCTGCTGGTTTTCATTGAATGGGGAACCCTGCCGGCTTGGGGGGTCTTTTTGGTGCTAACGCGAGAACTGACCATCGCCGGTTGGCGCGTCAATCAGCCCAACATCTCCGGGGCCAATCTCTGGGGAAAAGCCAAAACCGTCAGTCAAATCGTCGCCATTAGTCTGTTGTTGGCCCCTCTCCCGTCCCCCTGGCCCCGCGTGGGGGTGATGAGTTTTTGGGCCGCTGTCGCCCTAACCCTGATTTCTGGGGTAATTTATCTTAAATGTCAAAAGAAGACTCCCGTTAGAGCCGAAGGCTTAGCGGTGAGATGAATTTTGACTAAAAATATGTGGTAGAATCGTGGAGCCAACGC
>HotLOscill_hetero_coDRAFT_1000145_pt1 | contig 44420 bp, 46 predicted proteins | sample HotLakmetagenome_2_FD_10650 | JGI IMG/M metagenome (IMG submission 10650)
GCCCCTCCCAGGAGGGGAAGGCAAGAGGCATAACCCACCCCGCCCTCCGGGCACCCCTCCCAAGAGGGGAAGGACGTAGGGGCGTACCCTTGTGGTCGCCCTCTCCCGGCAAGAGGCTTTTTCTGCTAATAGGCTTACAAATCAGCTTGGACGGTGGCAATGTCTTCGACTAGCATGAGGGACAATTGGCCCAACACCGGATCTTCGCCGTCTTGTTCTGTGATTTCGAGCCAGTAGCCAAAGCGATCGCCTCGCCAGAGTTGGCCCCGCCGAACTGTTGTCCCCTCCTCGGAGACGGGCACTGTGTAATCATGGACTAGCTCAGCATTGCGATAATCTTGATAGAGATCTAAGCCGTAGATTCCTCGCAAGGCTTCGACGAGGCGATCGCTCGTCACCCCATTGCGATAGTCTAAAATCTCAATCCATTCACTGCGAATCCGAGTTTCTCCAACTCCTAACCCTCGCTCGGTGGGTAAGGTTTTGGAGGCGACGAAGGTTAACCGTTGTCCCGGAATATCACTACGACTGACTCGTAAACTCCCTCGCCGGCCATCAGGAAGTAGGGGATTCGTATAAATCCAATTGGCCACCTCCTCGACCGATTCCCCCGGAAGAGCCAAACTTGGCATTGGGGCCAGCAACAGCCCGGCGATCGCACTGCTGACAAGTCTTGCCACTGTTGTCCTCATTCTCCTATGGCCTCTCTCCATTGGTCAATCCGTGCCAAAACACGCTCAGTTAACTGACAATCGCAGACATCAAACCATTCAATCTCAGGATAGGCGCGAAACCAGGTTCGCTGGCGCTTGGCAAATTGGCGCGTATGTAACACCGTTTCGGCCATCGCCTCATCTAAGGACAACTCCCCTCGTAGATAGCGTCGTATCTCCCCATAGCCAAGGGTCTGTAATAAGGGTAAATCATCGCCGTAGCGATCGCATAAGTCTTTCACTTCCTCGACGAACCCCATCGCCAGCATCTGCTGGGTTCGCTGCTCAATTCGTTGCCCCAAATACTCTGGATCGGCGTGCAGTCCTAGGTGTAAAATAGGATACCCTGGCGGGTTTTCCCCTTGCTGCTCGGACAGAGGACGACCGCTGACATAAAACACCTCTAACGCCCGTAAGCTGCGACTGGCATCGTTGGGATGAATCCGTTGACTGGCCCGTTTGTCAACCTGTTGTAACAGTTGGTAACACTGCCGTTGACCGAGTTCCTGAAGCTGCGATCGCAACTGAGGCTGAGGGGCAATCTGGGGCATCCGCAAGCCGCGCGTGATGGACTTAATATAGAGTCCCGTCCCCCCCACCAGCAACGGCGGTGACGCAGGCGCACTCTGATGCTGCTGCGTAATCAGCTCCTGGGCCTGTCGTTGATACTGCCCCATGGTAAAGGTTTGCCGAGGATCGCAGCAATCGACAAAATAATGGGGAACCTGCTGTCGTTGCTCAAGACTCGGCTTCGCCGTGCCGATGTCAAACTCCTGATAGACTTGGCGGGAGTCAGCACTGAGAATCACCGAGCCGAACCGTTGCGCTACGGCGATCGCCAACTGCGATTTTCCCGTGGCTGTCGCTCCACAAATAACGATTACCCCACTCACCAATTCTCTCCCCGCAAACTCAACAAATTTTAGTATATCCAACCCCCACCTTAATTTATCCCCAAATTGGTCTAAACGCGCCGTCAACCATTTTGTGTTAGAATTTTGGTGATTTTTGTCATTAATCAGAAAATCTAAGGGGGTACACCCCCTATCGTGTGGAGCAATTTGTCATGACTAGTAGCTACAGTGCCGATCAAATCCAAGTTCTAGAAGGGCTGGAGGCGGTTCGCAAGCGACCGGGGATGTACATCGGCTCCACCGGACCGCGAGGCTTACATCACCTCGTCTACGAAGTGGTCGACAACGCCATTGACGAAGCCCTGGCCGGCTACTGTACGCATATCGAAATTGATATCCTCGCCGATGGGTCCGTCAGCGTCACCGACAACGGCCGGGGGATTCCCACCGACGTTCACTCGAAAACGGGACGCTCGGCCCTCGAAACGGTTATGACGGTCCTGCACGCCGGCGGCAAGTTTGGCGGTGGGGGCTACAAAGTCTCCGGTGGACTTCACGGTGTCGGGGTATCGGTGGTCAACGCCCTCTCGGAATGGGTCGAAGTGACCGTTTGGCGTGAGAAAAAAGTCCATGTTCAACGCTACGAACGGGGCAAACCGGCATCGGAGTTGATGGTCAAACCCAGCCCCGACAAGCAACGTACCGGAACCTCGGTTCGCTTCTTACCCGATCGCGATATCTTCGTCACCACTGGCATTGAGTTTGATTTCAATGCGATCGCAGCCCGGATTCGCGAACTGGCCTATCTCAACGCCGGCGTGCGTATTACCTTCACCGACAATCGCCTCGACCTATTACGGGCCGAGGAACCCCGCGTTGAGACCTATTTCTATGAAGGTGGGATTCGCGAGTACATTCAATATATGAATCGCGACAAAGACCCCCTCCATGATGAAATCATCTACGTGGAAGGGGAACGAGATGGTGTCGTCGTCGAAGCCGCCCTGCAATGGTCGGTCGATGCCTACAGCGATTCCCTCCTCGGGTTTGCCAACAACATTCGCACCGTCGATGGTGGGACTCACCTCGAAGGCCTCAAATCCGTCCTGACGCGGACGATGAACGTCACAGCCCGCAAACGCAACAAACTCAAGGACAATCAACCCAATTTGGGAGGAGAAAATATCCGCGAAGGCTTGACGGGGATTATTTCCGTCAAAGTCCCGGACCCTGAGTTTGAGGGACAAACGAAAACGAAGTTAGGTAATCCTGAGGTGCGGGGGATTGTCGATTCCCTGGTGGGGGAAGTGCTGACGGAATATCTGGAGTTTCGTCCCAATGTAGCTGATGCAATTCTCGAAAAGGCGATTCAGGCCTTCAACGCCGCCGAAGCCGCCCGTCGCGCCCGCGAGTTGGTGCGCCGTAAGTCGGTGTTGGAATCCTCGACGTTACCGGGGAAACTGGCTGATTGCAGTTCTAAGGACCCCTCGGAATCGGAGATTTTTATTGTTGAGGGGGACTCCGCTGGTGGCAGTGCCAAACAAGGACGCGATCGCCGCTTCCAGGCTATTTTGCCGCTACGGGGGAAAATCCTCAACATTGAGAAAACTGACGATGCCAAGATTTATAAGAACAATGAGGTGCAATCTCTGATTGCAGCCTTGGGATTGGGCATTAAGGGCGAAGATTTCGATCTGTCTCAGTTACGCTATCACCGCATCATCCTTATGACTGACGCCGATGTGGATGGGGCGCATATTCGCACCCTGTTGTTGACCTTCTTCTACCGTTATCAGCGGGATATGGTGGAACAAGGTTTTGTCTATATCGCTTGTCCACCGCTGTATAAGGTTGAACGGGGCCGCAGTCATCAGTATTGTTACAGCGATCGCGAACTGCAACGCCATCTCAATGAACTCCCGAGTAACGCCAATTACAACATTCAACGTTTTAAAGGGTTAGGGGAAATGATGCCCACTCAGCTTTGGGATACCACTATGAACCCGGAAAGTCGCTTGTTGAAACGGGTCGAAATTGAGGACGCAGTGGAAGCCGATCGCATTTTCACGGTCTTGATGGGAGATAAAGTCGCCCCACGCCGTGAGTTCATTGAAACCGAAGGGCCAAAACTCAATCTCAACGATTTAGATATCTAGCCTGTTGCCTCTTGCCTCTTGCCTCTTGCCTCTTGCCTATCCCCTGTTCCCTTCCCCCCAAAGAAAGCGCCCCGACTAGAGTTTATCTAGCCGGGGCGCGTGTTGTGATCTCAACTGGTCTAGAGAAGAGATTGAGGAAAACGACTATTCGCCGAGGGTGTTGCGTTGGTACACATCCAAGCTGTAAGCGGGGACGCGCTCACGATAGTCGGTCTTTTGTCCGGTGAAGGCTTCGGCGTAGCGATCGAATCCTTCTGAGTTCCAATTCCGTTCGTGGATGGGCTTGGTTTGTTCGCCTCGGAAGTAGGCTTGGGTTCCTAAGACGGCAACGGCTGCCCAGCCGGTGAATACTAATGCAATGATAAACAAAGTCATATTGGTTTCTCCTATGTGAGTGTCTTTATGTCGGTGTCTTACCGCGTTCTGTTAACCATTATAACGCTTTGTAAAACTTTGTAAAGTTTGCTTGACGCAAAAAAGGTGGTGATATCCGCAATCAACCCCTAACCCTGGGTTGATTACGAGATTCGCGACTCCACCGTCATTGTTCTTGGGGCCTGTTGTTCTCTTTGCACTTACTGGTAATATGTATATATGTATTTATGTAATGCCATGACATCCCAATCATCTTCCGCCAACCGGACTAGCCATTGTCTTCTTACGGAAATCTCCCCAGAAGCCCTCGGTATCATTGCTGAGTTCTTTAAAACCCTCTCTGAGGTGAGTCGCTTACAGATTGTCTGTAGCCTTAAACAAGGGGAGAAAAATGTTTCGGAGATTATTCAGTCTACGGAACTCGGACAAGCTAACGTCTCTAAGCATCTCAAGATTCTCTCTCAGGCGGGACTCGTTGAACGCCGACAACAAGGGGTTAATGTCTATTACCGCATCGCCAATCCCGTGGTGTTCTCCCTCTGTGACCTGGCTTGCGATGTGTTAGCGCTTCACCTCGAACAGCAAAGTCAATCCTTTGAATCGATGAAGCTTCTCAAAAATTCCTTCTGATTTATCGGATTCAACGGATTCGTGCTATCTTATAACTAGACAAGCAAGCGTTCAGTTAATGGCGAACTGCTTTTGGGGGTCAACTCATCATCTCAGCACAATTGACAGATAAACTAGGACTTGCAGGCTCGATATAACCCCTATCAATAAGGCATTAATCTGCTTGTAGTAGTTTGGTTTGTACTGTCTGCTGCCTACTGTTGTTTTTTCTTTTCGTTCTTAAATCAACTATGCTATTTCGTCAACTCTTCGACCCGGACACGTCCACGTATACCTACCTCATCGCCGATGAGGAGACTCGCGAGGCGGTTCTCGTCGATCCCGTTCTCGAACAACTCGAACGGGATCGACAACTGCTCAAAGAACTGGATCTGACGTTACGCTATGGCTTAGAAACCCACGTTCACGCCGATCATATTACGGGGACCGGAAAACTGCGTGAACGAACCGGATGTCAGGGGGTTGTCCCCGAGAACGCTGAAGCCAGTTGTGCCGATCGCTTCATTAAAGATGGCGAACAGTTACCCCTCGGAGACGTCAAAATCGAGGCGATCGCCAGTTTGGGCCATACCGACAGCCACATGGCCTATCTCGTCAATGGAACCCACCTGCTCACCGGCGATTCCCTACTGATTCGTGGTTGTGGACGGACAGACTTCCAAAGTGGTGACGCCGGAACCCTCTATGATGTCATCACCCAGCGCTTTTTCACTCTTCCTGATAGCACCCTCGTCTATCCTGGCCATGACTACCGAGGTCGCACCGTCTCGACGATTGGCGAAGAAAAACGCCATAATCCTCGCTTCGTGGGTCGCGATCGCGCCGAGTTTATCGAACTGATGGCAAACCTGAACCTACCCAATCCCAAGAAAATTGCCGAGGCTGTTCCCGCCAACCAAAGCTGTGGTAACGTGCCTGCCTAACTAATGGATATCATTTGGATTCTCGGACATATCTTAGCCCTCGGGATTGGCATTAGTCTCGGACTCCTCGGCGGAGGCGGCTCGATTCTGGCGGTTCCTATCCTCATGTACGTCATGGGGTTGCCGCCCAAAGAGGCGATCGCCGCTAGTTTATTCATCGTTGGCACCGTCAGCTTGCTGGGACTGATTCCCCACGCCAAGGCCGGCAATGTTAGCCTCAAACTCGCCCTCACTTTCGCCCCAGCGGCCATGGTGGGGGCTTACGCCGGGGCTAAACTTGCCGAACTTCCCGCCATTACCGAAACCATACAAGTGGTGGCCTTCGGTATCGTCATGCTCCTGGCCAGCATTTTGATGATTCGTAAGGGACAACGCAAAGAAGGCAAAGCTGAGCCGGTTGAACCGCCTCTCTCGCCCCCCAAATCCCCCTCTCTCGGCAAAATCTTGATGATTCCCCTCGAAGGACTCTTAGTGGGGATTATCACTGGTTTTGTGGGCGTTGGTGGCGGCTTTGCGATTATCCCAGCCCTGGTGTTGTTGGGCGGCACACCGATGAAGGAGGCCATTGGTACCTCGCTGCTGATTATTGCCTTTAAGTCGGCTACCGCCTTTCTCGGCTATTTAGACCAAGTATCCCTCGATTGGGTACTGATGATTTCCTTCACCTTAGCGGCAACTGTGGGAACCTACGCCGGTGCCATCTTGAGTCATCGTCTTGATGCCTCTCACCTGCAAAAAGCCTTTGGTTACTTCGTGTTAGCCGTCTCGATTTTTGTCTTAATTCAACGTTAGTCGAGTTTGGGGCGAATCTCCTCTAACAAGCCTTCACAGGCATCGAGGAGGAGATCAATCACGCGATCAAAGCCTTCTGCACCACCATAGTAGGGGTCTGGTACTTCCTTGATGCTATGATGACGGCAAAAATCGCACATCATGCGTACGCGATCGCCATAGATTCCTTGGCGATCGAGGGCCATAATCCCGGCATAGTTATCGCGATCCATGGCCAAAATCAGGTCAAATTGCTCAAAATCCGCTGGAATAAATTGGCGGGCTTGTCCTACTAACTGAATGCCTCGCTTCTTTGCCGCTGAGCGCATTCGGGCATCAGGAGGACTGCCAATGTGATAACTCGAGGTTCCGGCGGAGTCACAGATAATTTGGTCCTCAAGCCCGGCCTGGGCCACTAAGTGGCGCATGATATTTTCGGCAGAGGGCGATCGGCAAATGTTGCCCAAACAGACAAAGAGTAAATGATATGCCATCGTGGTTGCGATCTGTTGCGATTGTGCCATCTAAGGCTGAACGGAGGCTTGGGAGTCTCCCAGAACAGAAACCCCATCAAGCCTCCCAGGGCAGCCTTGATGGGGTCAGAAGACCCAGGAAACCCTAGATCCTACATTCCGGGGAGATTGAGGCCACCGGTGAGTTCTTCCATCTTCTCGCGCATGGTAGCGGTGGATTTGCTGTAGGCATCCTGCATCGCTTCGGTGACGAGGGCCGACACCGCTGCTGCCCCTTTGCCGAGGGCTTCTTCCGAGACTTCGGCCCGTCGGGGTTCTTGGTTGCCACTGAGGACAACCGTCACTTGGCCATCACTCGACTGGCCGGCAATTTCTAACAGATCGAGTTCTTCTTGAAGACGTTTTGCCCCTTCTTGAACTTCTTGGGCTTTTTGGAAGGCGGCAGCAAGTTCTTTCATCTTGCCCAAGCCAAATCCAAATCCTTGTCCTTGTTGTTTAGCCATCGTGCTTAAAAGTCTCGCGTCAAATTAATTACAAGTACGACTCATTGTGCCATCGCAGCGCCTCGGTTACAAAAAATCGCTGACATCCTGGTCAAACTCGCCTAGGAGTTTGACTTCAAGTTGCAGTTGCACATCCCACACCTGTCGCACGGTTTCCCGGACATGACGAATGACGGCGATCGCATCTTGAGTGGTCCCATGGCCGCCATTGAGGATGAAATTGGCGTGTTCATAGGCCACATGGACACCTCCGACACGATACCCCTTTAAGCCCGCTTGTTCAATCAACCAGCCGGCGGCTTGGGGCTTGGGATTACGGAAGACACTCCCACAACTGGGGCGGTGATAGGGTTGGGTTCCATGTCGTTGTTTGAGATGCTTATCGGTGCGCTGTCGGACTACAGCGGAGTCCTCCCCAGGCTGCAATTGTAAGGTTGCTTGTAACACCAGACGGGATGAGCCTTGTAGGCAAGAGGTGCGATAATTATAGGCTAGGGCCGAACGAGGCAGGGTGACGATCTGACCGTCGGGTTCTAAGACCTCAACCTGACGTAAACTGTCGGCTAGACAACTGCGGTGAGCGCCAGCATTCATGACCACTGCCCCACCAACCGTCCCCGGAATGCCGACGGCCCACTCGAAACCACTGATACCGTGGTTCGCGAGTTGCCAGGCTAATTTGGGCAAGGGGAAGCCCGCCGCTACGGTCACTTCTCCTGAGACCTCATCGAGATGCAACTCCCGTAGATAGCGGGTACTGACGACTAATCCTGAAATGCCGCGATCGCCAATCAGCAGATTCGAGCCAGCTCCGAGAAGGGTCACGGGGAAGCCTTCGGAACTGGCCCAATTCAACGCTCCATAGATGTCGTCTAAACGACGTGGCGCTATGTACCACTCAGCCGGCCCTCCCACCCGTAATGTGGTCATTTTCGCTAGGGGAATTTGACGGTATACCGGACATTTCGCACCCAGGATATGAATGGGGGTGCGATCGCTCGAGTTCATTGATAGTGGCGGGCTTGAAGGAGAAAACATCATCATCGCTCAGAGGTGGCTAGGAACGGGAAGATTGCACGGGATCATGCTCACGTTCGACTTGGCGATGCCAGTCTAGTAAATCGGGAACGATCCCGTTGAGATCACCTGCACCTAAAAATAACGCTAAGTCGCCAGGTAGGAGAAAATCACGGAGAAAGTGTTTTAAATCCGCTAAGGTCGGCTGAGCGTAAACTTGATGGTGGTGTTCGGCGATCGCCGAGGCCAGATGCTCGCTACTGACACCGGGAATCGGGGCTTCTCCGGCGCTGTAAACTGGGGCAATGATGACCTGATCGGCTTCAGCAAAGACCGTCGCAAACTCCTGGATGAAGGTTTGGGTGCGGCTGTAACGGTGGGGCTGAAAAATGGCCACCAGCCGTTGGCTCGGGTGCCCTGAGCCGTCTACTTGAAGACGGGCTGCTGAGAGGGTTGCCGCGATTTCACTTGGATGATGGGCATAGTCGTCGATGAAGCGAATTTCATTGGCAATCCCGAGCAGTTCAAAACGACGTCTAGCACCTTGGAAGCTGCTTAGGGCTTGAGCGATCGCGTCAAACTCTAGTCCGAGCGATCGCGCCACAGCAATGGCCGCTAAGGCGTTACTGAGGTTATGTTTTCCTAACAATCCTAGGTGCAGATCTCCGAGCTGGGTTCCTCGCTCCCAAATTTGCGCTCGGGTTCCCTGGGCGGACATTTCCAGGTTGTCGGCACTATAGTCGGCTCCCTGGGTGGGATCTAGACTGTAGGTGATATCGGGTTTGAGGCGATCGCGGACGACCTCACAATCAATACAGCCAATGGTGGTTTGACAGCGTTGGGCGAAAGTGCGGAAAATGCCCGTTACTTCCTCTAAGCTTTCGTAGCGATCGGGATGATCTAGTTCAATATTGGTAATTACCCCCAGCCGCGATTGAAACTTCACCAGGGAACCATCGGATTCATCGGCTTCGGCCACCAGATAGGGGCTGCTTCCGAGGCGAGCGTTTCCTGACCAGGCTTCGACTTCACCCCCCACGATAATGGTCGGATCGAGACCCGCTTCGAGGAGTAGATAGCCAATTAAACTACTGGTGGTAGTTTTGCCGTGGGTTCCGGCCACCGCGATGCTGTGGTGGGTTTGGATCAGAGCTGCCAGGACATCAGAGCGATGAAAAATCGGACAGCCGAGGGCAACCGCCGCTTGATATTCAGCATTATTGGGGTTAATCGCCGTTGAGCAAACCACCTGAGGCAGACAGTTATCGGGAAGGTCAACAGCCCGAGACTCTCGGGCTACCTCAGTGCGAAATACGTCCAGATTTTTGGCGTCTTGCTCCCAGAAAATATGAACACCGAGTTCTTGCAGTCGTTGGGTAATGTGATTGGACTTGAGATCCGAACCGTAGACTCGAAGCTGGCGCTTCGCTAAAACATAGGCGAGAGCAGACATGCCAATTCCACCGATGCCGATGAAATGAAATGGCTTGCCGCTGAAATCAACAGAATCCGGCATTTTCGCTCCTAACACACCACACCGTACCGATAACACGCGACATCATATCAGGTATTGTTATTTTGCGATACGACTTTGAACAAATTGAACACCATCGATCTGACCGAGATGGGCAAGAGATGACCCATCAGATGTAAGCATCAGTCTTTGGAGCGGGAAATGGAACTGCCTTGGCTCAAGGACAACTTCCGGGGTTGACGGCTATGATATCCCGTCGTGACTCAGACCCCAAATCGCGGTTGACCGTAGGGAGTTGTCTGCCCCCCCATCGCCCCCCGCTTCACTTGACCCGCTTCACCTTAATGATCTCGGTCCTAAGCTGGCTTGGGCGGCTACGGTCATCCCAAGTAGCCTTCATCACCTTGGCGAGTCAATCAGAGTAATTTGCTGCTCTCTAGTCCCTGACCTCAGTAAAAATGATCGGGAAACGGACAGGCTTTGCGATATGATGAGAGGCGCTACCCAGACTTACCAGAGTACTACCGCCATGTCTTAAGAGCTAGGTGGTTGGAGAATGGTAAGGAGAGCAGATAGGATAGCAGACAAGCCCGATAGTCATGCTGTATTGGGCTGGTAGATGTAGGTCAAAGTCACCGAACTGCGTCACGAAAATTTCATAACGACTTGTTGACCCCAGGCACTCAGATGCAGTGTCGTTTGGGACATCAACTGGATTAAAAACTGCCTGTAGAGGCGATCAAACGAGAGCGATGACCCGTCTGGTTACACAGCGGCCTGTTTGGCCTCCCGTTTGTACTCGTTCTCAACGATGCAGGACTCTCAGTCTGTCAAGTCAGTCTGTCAAGATTGATGATCTGTGAGCGAGCATTATAGCTCGATTGTAACGTCAAGCCCGTTTATCGATTTGGTGGGCGATCGCTGTTAGGAGGAAACAAGGTGATTAGAGTAGCAATTAATGGTTTTGGACGTATTGGACGCAACTTTTTGCGTTGCTGGTTAACCCGTGAAAATAGCGGGTTAGAAATTGTGGGTGTTAACGACACCTCCGACCCGAAAACCAATGCACACTTGCTCAAGTATGACACCATGCTGGGGAAGTTAGACGCAGAGGTCAGTTGCGATAGTAATTCGATTATTGTCAATGGCAAGACGATTAAATGCGTCAGCGATCGCAATCCCCTCAATCTCCCCTGGAAAGAGTGGGACATTGATTTAGTCGTCGAGTCTACGGGGGTGTTTGTCACCGAAGAGGGAGCATCCAAGCACTTGCAAGCCGGAGCCAAAAAGGTTCTGATTACCGCTCCGGGCAAAGGTGGTGAAATCGGCACCTATGTGATGGGGGTTAACCACGAAACCTATAAACACGAAGACTACAATGTGGTCAGCAACGCTAGTTGTACCACCAACTGTCTAGCTCCTGTGGTCAAAGTTTTGCATGAAAACTTCGGTATCATCAAAGGAACGATGACCACCACCCACAGCTACACCGGAGACCAACGGCTACTCGATGCCAGCCACCGGGATGTCCGTCGCGCTCGTGCCGCTGCCATGAACATCGTTCCCACCTCAACCGGTGCAGCGAAAGCCGTGGCCCTGGTCATTCCAGAAATGAAAGGGAAGCTCAACGGGATTGCCCTACGGGTTCCTACCCCCAACGTCTCGGTTGTTGACTTAGTGGCTCAGGTTGAGCGTAAAACCTTTACCGAGCAATTGAATGAAGTGCTACATGGCGCGGCCAATGGTTCCATGAAAGGCATTCTTGGCTATAGCGATGAGCCGTTGGTTTCCTCGGATTACAAAGGTACCAATGAGTCCTCTGTGGTGGATTCGAGTCTTACCCTAGTGATGGACGGAGATCTCATCAAAGTTGTCGCTTGGTATGACAACGAATGGGGCTATAGCCAACGGGTTGTCGATTTAGCTGAACTCGTGTCCGAGAAGTGGGCCGGCTAGCCACTGCTAGGGTTTGAGGGTCATTAGGACGCCTCATAGTGTTCAGTTAGACTATTAAGACACTATTTCCATGAAGGGAGGCGGCCGTTTTGACCGCCTCCCTTCATGGCGAACGGTTCCCCCTCCGGATAAGAATCATGAATCCCATCAACTTTTTTTGCCCGATTGAAGCCAGTGGTCACCTCAAGCATTTACTTCCGCTTTACCTGGCCCAGATTCTCAGTCCCACCGACGATCCCGTTGCCATTTTCCTGATTATTCTAGCCATTATGTTGGTGGCGCCGCTTTTATTTGAGCGGTTTAAAATGCCTGGTATTATTGGGCTCATTTTAGCGGGAGTTGTGGTGGGTCCTCATGGCTTAGGAGTTCTAGAACTCGATAGTACTATCGACCTATTAGGAACAGTTGGCTTATTATTTTTAATGTTTCTAGGAGGACTAGAAACTAGCCTAGAAGATTTGCGGCAGAATGCAAAAGGAGCAATTAGTTTTGGCTTGGCGACCTTCTTATTCCCGATGGCGATCGGAACAGCCGCTATGCTCATGCTGGACTATTCCCTACTAGCTGCAATTCTCATCGCCTCAACCTTTGCCTCTCATACCTTGGTTGCTCTACCGGTGTTGAGTCGGCTGGGGATCATGAAATCGCGGGTGGTGACCTCGACCCTTGGGGCGACTCTGATTACCAATGTTTTAGCCCTATTGGTTTTAGCCGTTGTGGTTCGAGCCGAAGAGGGAGAACTAACCCTAGCATTTTGGTTATTTCTAATTCCTTCACTGATTATTTATACCTTTGCCACGTTATGGGGCATCCCCAAACTAGGTCGTTGGTTTTTTATTAAGTTTGGCCGTGATGAAAGAGCCGAATTTATGTTTGTCTTAGCGGCCCTGTTTGTAGTTTCCTATTTAGCCAACTTAATCCAAATTGAACCAATTGTCGGGGCCTTTTTAGCCGGGGTTGCCATTACACCGTTGGTTCCCCAGCTCAGTCCACTGATGAATCGGATTCAGTTTATCGGCAATACTCTGTTTGTACCCTTTTTCCTGATTTCCGTCGGGATGTTAGTAGACCCGATGATTTTGATCGACAAGCCTGAGGCCTTGCTGGTGGCAGGGGTGATGGTTGGGGCAGAAGTCGCGAGTAAATTTGCGGCCGCTTGGGGGACAGGCTGGTTTTTAAAGTGGTCAGGACCCGGTCGTATGGTGGGTTTTGGCTTATCTATGGCTCAGGCAGCGTCTACCTTAGCGGCAGCAACAGTTGCCCTGGACATTGGCTTAGTAGATGAGGAGACCGTCAATGGGGTGATCATCATGATTTTGGTCACCTGTGTCGCCTCGCCCTGGATTACGGCTCGCTGGGGGGCGCAATTGGATACGCCTCAAGCACAGTTGTCGGAGTCTAGGGAGAGTAGCCGTACACAAAACAGATGGGGGACAAGAATTTTAGTGCCGGTGGCCAACCCCAATACAGAAGATAGACTGCTGCAATTGGCGATTATCTTGGCCAAGCGGCAAGAAGGAACCCTGCTACCGCTGCATGTCCTATCCGATCGCGGGGGGCCTGTGTCCTCGGCGGCACGCGAGGGGCAAAAACGGCTTTTAAGTGCCGCCGAGATGATTGCTCATGGGGCGGTGGCGGCCGTTGAACCGATTGCTCGGGTGGATGATTCTATCGACTGGGGGATTCTCCGAGTTGCCCAGGAGCGCAATGCGAGTCTAGTCATTTGTGGTTGGAAAGGCTATTCTACCTATCGCGAAAATTTCTTTGGCAGTGTCATCGATAATGTTGTTCGTCAATCCCATGTTCCGGTTTTAGTCTCTCGCTTTCCCAAACCCCTCGAAAACATACAACGGGTACGATTAGCGCTCACCGATGCTCAGGTGGCCTCGCCTCTATTTCAGCCGACCTTGAAGTTAGCGCAGTCGGTAGCCGATGAGTTGAAAAGTGATTTAGCGATTCTACAGGTGCTTCCGAGTCGTGCCGAATCGCCACAGGTTGACTTATCTGAGCTGAAGCCGGATGTGGAGTTGGAGGTCAAGCGTGGCGGCTTAGTGGTTCAGGTGATTACGGTCTTAGAACCGAACGATTTGTTGGTGTTGATTGCCGGTAAAAATCGTGCCGGTGGCCCGGCCCTAGGCCGGGCCGCAGAAATGATCGCCCGCAGTCAACCGAAGTCCTCTATGGTGATTCTTCATTTTCCCGAAGAAAGGGAGGAGAGTTGAGCTGTGATGGTTGATAGGGCGACGGTTCTGGGGTCTCTTGCTTATGTCTCTACAAAAACCGCCGTAAATCAAAGCCATCGGGATCAGGTTGATCGGGGTTGGCTTCAAACGTCAATAGTAACAAGAGGTGTTCCGTATAGTCGATCACCCCTCGTAATTCCCCTTGCAAAATTTCTAATCCACCATTGGCATATTCCTCGAAAATGGCCACCCGTTGGGCTTCCGCCTCAGCATTGCTCGGGGAGAGAATCTTTGCATCTTCCGTCGAGACGATCGCCAACAATTGAATCAGGCGATCATAGCCTCGGGAAATAAAAATATCGAGGGCGACTGGGGTCGGTTCTCGGCTGACGGCGGCCCCAATGGGCGATCGCCGCTGACGTTTCGCCCCCAAGGCCGCCGCAAAAGCCAAAATATCAGCATAGGTGGGGAAGGGAGCTGTCGTCAGGTCTCCTTGACGTAGCAGCGATCGCACCAAATCCGCTTTATCTTTCGCAACACGCACCCGATTTAACATCGCTCTTGACTCTAATTTTTCTTAAGGATCGTCTTAACCTGGAGGAATTTGATATAAACCAATCATCCGTTCGATGACCAACTTACTCACAGGAGCGGCCACCTGTCCCCCTGAGCCACCAACAGGTTCATCTACCGCCACAAACACCAAATAACGGGGATTCTCTAGGGGAAAAATAGCTACAAAACTGGCCACCACCGCCGAACTGGAATAGCCGCTCCCATCTTCTAAACTTTTTTGCGCCGTACCGGTTTTACCGCCAATGCGATACCCCGGAATTTTAGCCCGTTGACCGGTTCCCGCCTCCACCACATCTTCCATCATCGTCACCACAGCTTGGACGGTATCTTCAGAAAAAATGCGAACCCGTTGCGGACGCTCCGGTTCTTGCTGTATCCGGCCGGCGGTATCGGTCAGGCCACGCACCACATGGGGGGTCACCAAATAACCGCCATTGGCTAAACTGCCATAGAGGCGAACTAACTGAATCGGGGTAATGGCAAATCCTTGCCCAAAAGAGGTGGTTGCCGCTTCAACGGGTGAACCCAGAAACTCCTGACGAGTTTTGAGGGCACCCGGCGTCTCCGAGGGTAAATCAATATGAGTCGGCTCACCCAACTCGACCCGTTTCAACCAATCATAATAATCGCTGGCCGCCATACGCTCCATGATGCGGACCATGCCCACATTGCTCGAATCCCGTAAAATATCCGTTAAGGTGAGTTCTCCTCGTCCCCCAGCATAGGCATAGTCAGAGTTGGAGATGGGCCAACCATCGACAATGATGTGTCCGGGGTCATTAAAGGTGTCGCTAGGGGCGATCGCCCCAGATTCGAGGGCGATGGCAACGTTAATCGGTTTGAAGGTTGAGCCAGGCTCATATAAATCGGTCAGGGGCCAGTTGCGGAAGCGATCGAGGGGAGCCTCGTGATACTCATTGGGATTATAGGAGGGCAAAGACACCAACGATAACAACGAGCCATCCCAAGCATCCATGACAATGACCGTTCCTTGTTTCGCCTGGTAGTCTTCCATGGCCTGGGCTAAAACCGCTTCGGCGGTCTTTTGTAAACGATGATCGAGGGTCAGTTGCAGACGCTGGTTCTGAAAGCGGGCAAAGGTTGGGGCCGCGCGGTCAATAATTCCCGTCTCGTCGGGGTCTTCTCCAACCCAATCTACATCGGGTTGCAAGAGATCGGCTTGAGCAAGTTCTAGTCCCGCCCGTGCCTGGCCATCAAAATCCACATAGCCAACCACGGCGGCTGCCATCTCGTCCTGGGGATAGAAACGCCGGGAATAAGGGGTCAGTTCTAAGCCATCGAATCTCAGACGATTAATGCGATCGGCCAGATATTCGGGAAGCCAATTGGCTAGGGGAATCCCTGTGGCTGAGCTGTTGAATTGCTGCTGAAGCTCGGCGGGGGAGCGATCTAATAACACTCCCAACTCGGCGGCAATTTCAGCGGGGGACTGGGTAAAGAGTTGCGGGTGAGCGTAGAGGCGAAAAGTTGGGCGATCAACGGCGAGGGGAATCCCCGTCGCATCAATGATGGTCCGGCGCGGGATCAGGCTACGGGGTGGAGGTTGTTGCTGAGCGGCCGCTTGCGCTTGGAACCGTTGTCCGTCAAGGACTTGTAGGGCAAACAGATTTAGGGTCAGTCCTAAGCCAGCGGCAACTAACACCGCCCAAACCACCAACAGACGTAGCCGAGAGGGGGTGGCTACAACGGCTTGTAACTCCTCGCTGCCGTGGCTAAACCCCTGTTCGAGAAGGGTTAGATATCGAGCCGCTCGAAGACGCCAGGATTGGGACGGACGCCGAGATTGGGGAAGGCGGGGCCTCTGAGGCGATCGCATCCCGGATTTTGGGAAGGAGGGCCTCATGGGTCTTTGTCGGGGGGAAACGGGTCTACCTCGCGGTTGACGCATCAATCTCTAAGCCTTTGAGTCGTAAATGGGTCGGTTTTGATTTTAGTATCCGAGGGGAAATTCTGTTGGAGGGGTGTCTCGGGAGGTGCTGTTGCTGTGGCGGGAGGGGTCGCGGCGATCGCGCGGGGCCGCTGGCTCGATGTAGAGGAGTTGCTCGGAGACTGAGGCCAGGTTCGTCTCGGGGTGATCGTCTTCGAGGGCAATCACATGTTGCCGCAAGGCTTCGGTCGTAATCACCAGTTGTCGTTCTTGCTGACGCAGTTGTTCGAGTTCACGGGTGGCTTCGTGCCATTGTTGTTGGGAATAGACGGTTCCACCATAGACCGTCAAAGTGCTACTGGCCAGGAGGATACCGAGGGCTGTGAGGCTACGGCGCAGCCACGGCAGTTGACTCCCTAGAGGACGGGCAGAAGCAGACCCATGAGAGGGCGCTTGGCGATCGCGCAGGGGAATGACGATGGAAGGATTGGGGTGCTGCCCCGTCCGCACGAATTGGCCAGACTGGCGACGTAAGGCCCGACGGCGTTCAAGTGACACAACTCGGTTCGTGTCGGTCGTCGAACGAGCGGGTCTCACAGATGTAGAATGACGTGCGTAAGTCATAAACACCACCAATATCAGAGCAATAACAAGAGCAATACCAGGGACACAGATCAGAGTCTTCGCCCTAATCCGCCCTGGAAATCTCAGGGCCGTTGAGCTAAAGTGAGGCCATCATGTCCGTCTGAGTTCTCGTCCACATCATCCTAACACTGTCAATTGGTCTTGGCAGACCTCTGTTGAGTCTATCAATAGGCACATTTTTTAGAAAATCAGGGATCCTTTAGGTTAAGTTTGAGTTAAATTACAATATCACTGCTCGACTTGGCTTCAACTCTGAGTTGCTGGTGTTGACATTTGACATAATGAGGTACAAATTCATGAAAGCTAAACTCGTAAGTTTGCTGGCTATTCTGGGACTTTCGCTGGCCCTGGGGGCATGTGCGGAAGATACCGCCCCGACAGATACCGATCCTGGGGAAGCTCCCCAGGAACAAGAGGGTCCCCCGGGAGGCGAACCTGGGGAAATGCCTGGGGGCGAACCTGGGGAAATGCCTGGGGGCGAACCTGGGGAAATGCCTGGGGGCGAACCTGGGGAAATGCCTGGGGGCGAACCTGGGGAAATGCCTGAAGGACAAGAACCCATGGAAGGCCCAATGGAGCCTGAGGATTCCGACGATGATGAGGATTCCGACGATGAATAGTGTCAACTCTGACACTTGACAGACCAGACGGGTAACCCCATAACTCCAGGAGTTGGGTCTGCCAGTCTGTGAGTGGATTCAGAGGAGTACGTCTTTGAGATTGCTCTCTAGGACGGCTCCTCACGGTTTTTTCAATACTTTTGATCCTGGCCAATGCGTCTTCTTCAGTTCAGCACCTCTCACTATTGCCGTAAGGCTCGCTTGGCATTGGGATATAAGGGGCTATCCTATGAGGTGAGCAATTTAACGCCTGGGGTACATCGCTTCAAACTTAAGCCCCTGGTGGGTTTGACGACAGTTCCGGTCTTATTGCCTGAGCACTCCGACGGCCCCGAAGCGGTGGGAGACTCGACGGACATTCTCAAGTTTTTAGAGCAGAGTTATCCTGAGATGCCATTGACGTGGGGCGATCGCGATCGCGATCGCCGGGCCTGGCTCTTGGAAGATTGGCTCGATGAGAGTATTGGTACGGCGACACGGTTTATGTATTACGATTTCCGAGCTAAAGAGGGCAAGTCCGTCAATCCCTCCTGGTTTGCGCAAACCTTAGTCAAGGTGGTGCGGTTTCAGTATGAGATCACGCCAGCGGGAGTTAAACTGGCCCGCGATCGCCTAAACTTGGCCTTAACGGAATTAGAACAACTCTGGAAAGACCAACCCTATCTGGTGGGCGATCGCCTCAGTGTCGCCGATATGGCGGCGGCGGGCCTGCTCAGTCCCCTAGCCTTAATTCCTCACTACCGACAGAACTATCCTTGGCTATTTGAGCGGATTGAGGAGATTCATCAGCACTGTCATGAACCCCTCCCCCCAGGATTAACCTCATAACCGAGCGCAATGATGGAGAGTAAACACCTTGCTGGTTGGATATTGGGATTGCCTCTGATGTTAATGGCCGTTCCCGGCAGAGCGATCGCCCTTCCCCCCGCCGACGATACCCCAGAAGAAGTGTTACGCAACGAGATTTTGCTTGAGGCGCGATCGCCCCTCGATGGCGAACCCCTCACTCCCGCCGAGTATGCCGCCCTACAAGCCGAACTGCAAGAGCCAAGCGATCCTCCTCAACTGGGTTCAGACATTCGCTACAACATTTTTTTGCTGCAACTGTTGCGGATGTTCCGAACCCTCAGCCCCTTCTAACAGTCCCCAATCAAGTTGAGATTTCCTAACTTTTGCCCCCTCTCCCCGACAGAGAGGGGTTTTTGCTGTATCTTCGACTGTAAAGATTTATTGCTGCTCGAACCTGTTTCAGCCAAAATCTTCAGGGAAGCCCCCGGCGAAAACCAGCGATGGATAGCCAACCCTGGCCAGCAGACAACAGACATGTCAAACTAAGGCTGAGTCATCTACCGGGGTGCGATCGCCCCCGAACCTCTATAACAAAACAGCACAGAGCCTGAACACCCATCCATTCCCTTAAAACTCATGTCAAAAACCATTTCCACCGAACAGATTGACTACATCGTCAATAACAGCCACCAAGACCCCTTCTCCGTCCTCGGCGCTCACACCATCGAACGGGATGGGAAATCAATTTGGGTAGTCCGGGCCTATCTTCCTGACGTCGAAGCCGCCTGGGTAGAATTGGCGGAGGAACGGAAATCCTACCCCATGGAGTCCGTTCATCATCCCTACTTCTTTGAATGTGAACTCGATCGCCCCGTTGACAAACAAGACAACGCCGATCCCTTTCCCATCAACTACCAACTGCGTCTCAAACAAGGCGAGCACGAGCGCGTCATCTATGACCCCTACGCCTTCCGCTCCCCCAAACTCACCGACTTCGACATTCACCTGTTTAGCGAAGGGAACCACCACCGCATCTACGAAAAACTCGGCGCTCATTTCCTAAGCAGCAATGGCGTCGATGGCGTGTACTTCGCCGTTTGGGCGCCCAACGCTCGTAACGTCTCCGTCCTCGGTGACTTCAACAGTTGGGATGGCCGCAAACACCAAATGGCCAGACGAGGTAACGGCGTTTGGGAACTGTTTATCCCTGATGTTCAAGTCGGTAGCCCCTACAAATACGAAATCAAAAACTACGACGGCCATATCTACGAAAAATCCGACCCCTACGGTTTCCAACAAGAAATCCGTCCCAAAACCGCCTCCATCGTCACCGATCTCGACAGTTACCAATGGTCAGATACGGACTGGATGGAAACCCGGCGCAATACAGACCCCATGACCTCCCCCGTCTCCATCTACGAGGTTCACCTCGGGTCATGGCTGAATGCCTCCTTTGACGAGCCAGGAACCGACTATCTGGGCAATCCTTTACCCCCCGTGGCGGTGGCAGACCTGAAACCCGGTGCGCGCTTCCTCACCTACCGAGAACTGGCCGATCGCCTGGTTCCCTACGTGAAAGACCTCAACTTCACCCATATTGAACTGCTTCCCGTCGCCGAACATCCCTTCGACGGGTCCTGGGGATATCAAGTCACCGGCTACTACGCCGCCACCTCCCGCTACGGAACCCCCGAAGATTTAATGTATTTCATCGACCAATGTCACCAAAACGGTATTGGTGTGGTTGTCGATTGGGTTCCGGGCCATTTCCCTAAAGATGGCCATGGCTTAGCCTTCTTCGACGGAACCCACCTCTATGAACATGCCGATCCCCGCAAAGGAGAACATAAAGGCTGGGGAACCCTGGTGTTCAACTATGGCCGCAACGAAGTGCGGAACTTCCTGGTGGCCAACGCCATTTTCTGGTTTGATAAATTCCATATTGATGGGATTCGCGTCGATGCGGTGGCTTCAATGCTGTACCTCAACTACGATCGCGAAGACGGAGAGTGGGTAGCCAACCAATATGGCGGTTGCGAAAATATTGAGGCGGCGGACTTCCTACGCCAAGTCAACCATGTGTTGTTTAGCTACTATCCCGGTATTCTCTCTATCGCCGAAGAATCCACCGCCTGGCCGATGGTGTCTTGGCCCACATACGTCGGCGGACTCGGCTTCAACCTGAAATGGAACATGGGTTGGATGCACGATATGCTGGACTACTTTGCGATGGACCCTTGGTTCCGCCAGTTCCACCAAAACAACATCACCTTCAGCATTTGGTATCACTACAGCGAAAACTACGTCCTGGCCTTGTCTCACGATGAGATTGTCCATGGCAAGAGTAATATGCTGGGTAAAGTCCCCGGCGATGAATGGCAGAAGTTTGCCAATTTGCGCTGTTTGTACGCCTATATGTTCGCGCATCCGGGCAAGAAAACTCTGTTTATGAGCATGGAGTTTGGCCAATGGAGTGAGTGGAATGTCTGGGATGATTTAGATTGGGATCTGTTGCAATATCCCCCTCATCAGAATCTCAAAGGCTTTGTCAGTGCGCTGAACCAGATTTATCGCCGGGAACCGGCACTCCATAGCCAAGACTTTGAGGAAGCGGGCTTTGACTGGATTGATTGCAATGACAATAGCCATAGTGTGGTGTCGTTCCTACGGCGCGATAAATTCTCCGATGATGTGATTGTCGTGGTTTGTAATTTCACCCCTCAACCCCATAGTCACTATCGCGTCGGGGTTCCTGAGAGCGGTTTCTATAGCGAAATCTTCAACAGCGATGCGGCGGACTTTGGCGGCAGCAATATGGGCAATCTAGGCGGAAAATGGACGGATCAATGGTCGTTCCATAATTATCCTCAGTCCGTGGATTTGTGTCTGCCGCCCTTGTCGGTGTTGATGTTGAAACTCGATCGCAACAAGTCCACCGTCACCACCTCCGCCGATACCGTATCGGTGAATACCACCCTGTAAACACCTCTGCGAGCCAACCTTGAGAGACGATAGGGGTCGTTGACTTCCCTCCTCTGGGTTGGCGCAGCCGAGTTCTTCCCTCAAGCTGCGATAGGCTAGAGGGGACATAGATTAATCATCGTAAATTTAGGAGCGTACCCTTGAAGAACGCACAGCCAAGCCCCCAGAACTTACAATCGATTATTATCGGGGCCATTCTGGCGGCGATCGCCATTATTGGCTTTAGTTCCTTCGTCGTCATCTCTCCCGGCCAAGCGGGAGTCATCAGTATCCTCGGCAAAGCCCGAGATGGCGCCTTGCTAGAGGGGATTCACTTCAAACCCCCCCTGGTGTCTGTCGTGGATATCTATGACGTCACGGTTCAGAAGTTTGAAGTTCCCGCCCAAAGTTCCACCAAAGACCTTCAGGATTTGACGGGACGCTTTGCCATTAACTTCCGTCTCGATCCCACTCGGGTGGTGGAAATTCGCCGCACCCAGGGGACGTTACAGAACATCGTCAGCAAAGTGATTGCCCCGCAAACCCAGGAATCATTCAAAGTGGCCGCCGCCCGGCGTACTGCTGAGGAAAGTATCACCAAACGGACGGAGTTAAAATATGATTTTGACATCGCCCTACAAAGTCGTTTGGAGAAATATGGGGTAATTGTTCTCGATACCAGTGTGGTTGACTTGAACTTCTCGCGGGAGTTTGCCAAAGCGGTTGAAGAGAAACAAATCGCCGAACAGCGTGCCCGCCGAGCGGTCTATGTGGCTCAAGAAGCCGAACAGGAAGCCCAAGCGGAGATTAACCGCGCTCGGGGTAAAGCTGAAGCCCAAAAACTCCTGGCAGAAACCCTAAAATCTCAGGGTGGACGCTTAGTGCTGCAAAAAGAAGCCATCCAAGCCTGGCGCGAAGGGGGCGCACAAATGCCCAAAGTGTTAGTGCTTGGCAGTGACTCGCCGGCGGTTCCCTTCTTGTTCAACCTACGAGATATGGAACTAGACGCCGTATCTAGTCCCTAACGGCCTCGGTTCCAGGTCAGTCAATCGGGTTTTCAGGATTTAGGGTCATGAGCAAATCTTGATAGCCGCTTCAAACCCTTATCGTAGGGGCGAACGGCCGTTCGCCCCTACGACCTTCTGCTTCATGCAACCCATTAAACGGCATGACATGAAGACCTGTCATTCAACCCAAAAGACGGTATTTTGCTAATTATTTAATCTTGATTGTTTCGGGTTAATTACTATGTTTGATTTGAGCAGCTTTGAGTGGATTCGCCTGCATCCTTGGCTGTTTGCCATTATTTTAAATAGTGTTTTATGGCTATTTGCCGCTCTGCTACCTAAAAAACTGCTAACTCCCGCTGGTTACATTCATGCTTGGATTTTAGGCGTTTTAGTTTGGGGCTGTCTCGGTTGGCAAGGCTATATGATTGTCATGTTTTATTTCTTATTTGGTTCAACGGTGACGCGGATTGGTAAAGCCCAGAAAGAGGCGGCGGGAATTGCCGAGAAGCGAGATGGGGCCAGGGGGCCGGAGAATGTCTGGGGGTCAGCTTTGACGGGGACCTTGTGTGCGATCGCCCTGGCCCTCTACGCCCAAGTTCAAGGGGTTCCCAGCCATCCCTTACCGGCTGTCCCTCCGCTTGTGATTATCTTGCTACAACTGGGCTATGTAGCCAGTTTTGCCACGAAATTGGCAGATACGACGGCTAGCGAAGTGGGGAAAGCTTACGGGAAACGGACGTTTTTGATTACCAGCTTGCAGCCTGTGCCGGCTGGAACCGAGGGAGCCGTCAGTTTGGAGGGGACCCTGGCGGGACTGGTAGGAGCGGTGGCGATCGCCCTCCTAGGCTACGGATTAGAGATGATTGACAGCATCGGAATGCTCTGGTGTATCGTCGCGGCCTTCATTGCCACGAATATTGAAAGTTTAATTGGGGCCACCCTCCAGGAGCAATTGGACTGGATGACCAATGAAGTGGTGAATTTTATCAATACGGCCATTGGCGCGATTCTAGCCATTCTCCTCGGCTGGGGCTGGGCCTTACTGTTGATTGCCAATAGTTGAGAAGAAGGGAACAGGGAACAGGGAACAGGGAACAGGGAACGGGGAACAGGGAACAGGGAACAGGGAACAGGGAACAGGGAACGGGGAACAGGGGAAAATCGACCCCTCTTGCCTCTTGCCATCCCCTCCTGGGAGGGGTGCCCGGAGGGCGGGGTGGGTTCTCCCTCTTGCCTCTTGCCTCTTGCCTCTTGCCTCTTGCCTCTTGCCTCTTGCCTCTTGCCTCTTGCCTCTTGCCTCTTTTCGTTACAATAAATTAAGCAATCATCTTAGAAACTGTTATATATGCCTCCGACTGCATTACTGACCAAAGGACTCCCCAGCGTCACACCCCATAACCCGAGCGATCGCTTCGACGATACTTGGCGCGCTCCCCTCGCGACACTTCTCGGCTTAGGACGGGCTGCTGGAGCCGATTTTATCGAATTTTTCCTCGAACGCACTAACTACATTAGCTGTCTCGCGGAAGACGATGCCATTACCAGCATCTCCCCCCGCCTCTCCACCGGTGCAGGGGTGCGCGTCTTCCGGGGTAAAGCCGACTGCTACGTCAGTACCAATGACCTCTCCTTTGACGGCTTAAAAGCTGCCCTAGAGAAAGGATTGGCTATCATGGGCCTCTCCCTCCCCGGACATAACGCCTACATCCCCGACATCAACCTGGAAATCACCCGCGATTACGCCAAAACCAACCAGAAAGAAGGTTGGTTGGCTAACTGTAGTTCTATGCGGGAAATGAGCGATGTCCTGCTGGCGGCCAATGACTGCATTAACCAGAAAGCCAAACACGTCCAATCCCGTCGCGCCGCCTATTTCCGCGATTGGCAGGAAGTTCTCGTGGCCGCCAGTGATGGGGTGTTTGCTCGCGATATTCGCCTGACGCAATCCGTCGGCTATAGTCTCCTCTGTGCCGATGGTGAGAACCGCTCCTCCATTAGTCAACGGATTGGCGATAGCAGTAACCCGGCCTTCCTGCGGGACTGGAACTACGATCGCACCGCTGAGGAAGTCTCCGAAGCCGCCGGAACTATGCTCTACGCCGATTATGTGGAGTCGGGACAGTACCCGATTATCATGGCCAACTCCTTTGGTGGCGTGATTTTCCATGAAGCCTGTGGCCATCTCCTGGAGACTACACAAATTGAGCGGGAAACGACCCCCTTCTTAAACAAGAAAGGCGAAAAAATTGCCCATGAAAATCTCACCGCCTGGGATGAAGGACTCTCGAAAGGAGAGTTTGGAACCCTAGATATGGATGATGAGGGAATGCCCGTTCAACGCACTTTGTTGATTGAAAATGGCATCCTCAAAAACTTCATTTCTGACCGAGCCGGTTCCATGCGCACGGGACATCCTCGCACCGGAAGCGGTCGCCGTCAGGGCTACACCCACGCCGCCGCCTCCCGGATGCGCAACACCTATATTGCTCCTGGTGAGTATGAGGTGGAAGACTTGTTTGCTTCCGTTGAGAAAGGCATTTATTGCAAGAAAATGGGCGGCGGCAGTGTTGGACCAACTGGAGAATTTAACTTTGGGGTGGATGAAGCCTATTTGATTGAAAATGGCAAAATCACTAAACCCTTGAAGGGGGCAATTCTCATCGGGGAAGCGACGGAAATCATGAATAAAATTTCCATGTGTTCCAAGGATGTGGAACTTGCGCCGGGGTTCTGTGGTTCTGTGAGTGGCAGTGTTTATGTCACTGTGGGACAACCTCACATCAAAGTGGATTCTATCACCGTTGGCGGTCGTTAAGACGCACATTAAGGAGGGTACGTCATGGGATTGACCACCTGGAAGTTCACCGTCAAGGACTATCACAAAATGGCTGAGTTGGGGATTCTTCACCCCGATGAGCGGCTAGAGTTGATTGATGGGGAAATTTTTAAAATGAGTCCAATTGGCAGACGACATGCGGCTTATGTAACGAAGATTGCCAACCATTTTGTGAGATTGTTGGGTTCAGAGATGACCATTGTCAATGTTCAAAATCCGATTATTCTCAATGATTTATCGGAGCCTGAACCGGATGTCAGTTTGTTAAAACCTCGGCAAGACCAGTATTTTTCTGGACTTCCACAAGCTGCTGATGTCTATTTGCTGATTGAAGTGGCTGAGAGTAGTTTGGAGAGCGATCGCAGTGAAAAACTCCCCCGTTACGCCGCTGCTGCAATCCCCGAAGTTTGGCTCATTAACGCCTTAACCCATCAACTCGAATGCTATCGCCATCCCGACAATGGACGCTATCGGGAATATCAAACCTTAGAACGGGGCGATTCCCTGAGATTGCTGTCTTTCCCTGATGTTGTGATTAACCTCGATTCCATTTTGTTTGAGGGTTAAGGATTTGGAACGCTTAACCCATCAACCTCCCATTAGCATCCGTTTAAACCTATCAACTAATTCAGCTCAAACTCTTCTATGACAGACATTCAAAGCCTTTCTAACCAAGTTCAAGAGATTGCCCAAAAAATCGGTATCCGTAAATACGACATCTCTGGTTCCAGTGTTGATGAAACCAGTGTTCAAGTTGATCGCGGCGAACCGAAACAAGTGAAAGCCTCCAATCGTTCTAGTGTGACGGTGCGTGTCTGGAATGACAACAACACTGTGGGGATTGCTTCGACAACAGATAGCAATGCCAAGGGGTTGGAGTTGGCGTTAAAAACCGCCGCTGAAGCCAGTGAATTTGGGGCCAAAGATCATGTTCCTGATTTTAGCCCCGAAGCCACTAAACCGATCGAGAACTTGAAGACGGTTCAGGTTCCGCCGACGGAAGTGACGGAACTGATTGAGCGGTTGGTGGATTTGGAGAAACAGTTACTTGATGCTCATCCGGCGATCGCCAGTGTTCCCTATAATGGACTGGCGCAACGAGATCTCGATCGCTTCTATCTCAATAGCGAGGGCGCACAGCGTCATGAAGCCCATTCTGTGGCTTCGGTGTACCTCTACAGCAAAACGGAACAAGAGGGCAAGAAACCCCGTTCTGCGGGCGCTTATAAGGTGGATGTGGGAGTCAATTATCTGGACTTTGAGGGTTGCTTGAAAGAAGCGGCGGAAAAAACCATTTCCCACCTCAACTATGAGAAAGTCAAAACTGGTAAATATCGGGTTGTCTTCTCCCCAGAAGCCTTTTTGAGTCTGATTAACGCTTTCTCTAATCTCTACAACGCTCAAAGCATTCTCGACAACCGCAGTTTATCGAAGCCAGACTCCCTAGGAACCCAGGTCGCATCGCCACTGTTGTCGGTGTTTAATGATGCCCTTCATGAGGATAATCCTACATCGAGTTACTTTGATGGGGAAGGCACGCCAACGCGCCGGGTTCCCTTGATTGAAGCGGGTGTTTTGACGGGATTTCTGCACAGTGCGGGAACGGCGAAACGGATGAACGCGCAACCGACGGGCCATGCGAATATGGGTGCAAAAGTCACGATTAGTCCTGACTTTTATCATATTTTTGCGGCGTCGCAACCGGAACAAACCTATTCTTTAGAGACTGAGGATAATCTGGTCTTTATTGATGATTTAAGTGCCTTACACGCCGGAGTGAATGCGTTGCAAGGGTCGTTTTCTCTGCCCTTTGATGGTTGGTTAATCAATAAAGGCGAGAAAGTGAGTGTGGATTCTGCTACGGTGGCGGGGGATATCCGCGAGGTTCTCAAGTCTATTATCTATGTGGAACCGGAGGCTGAGGTAACGCCAGGTGGGGTTTGTCCTCGCATCTGGGTGGATGGTTTGTCGGTGACTGGGGAGTAGTCGCCAACCCCGATAATTTGGGGTGTGTTCCGGCGTTGTTTCATCTGTTGGGTTTAGCCTGTGGGGTGAAATGCGCCGGATCGAGAGGCGATCGCTACAATATTCATATAAACAGTCAAAAAATCACTGCCCTATTTGATGGTCAATCCTGGCTATAATTTATCAAGAACCGTAACAGATTCACATCCTGCCAACGTATCACCAGACTCGATGAATAGAATAGGCATCAAAAGCTGAATCGCAACTAATCAAAACCAAGCGATGATTCATGGCCTGTGCTATCAACATCCTATCAAAGGGATCGCGATGATGGAGGGGTAAACTCAGGTAGCACTCCGTATCAGCGAATGTAATGGGAAGAACTCCTATTTTTAGGTCTTGTAGCACTTCCTCTAATTCAGAGAAGGATTTCTGTAATCTCAGTTTTCCCAAACCCAATTTAATTGAAATTTCCCATAAACTAGCAATACTTAATGAGAGATTATGATTGACATCTTCTAGAATTTTGGTGGTTCTATCACTTAAATTTTCACTGTCTTGCAAGTACCACAATAAAGTATGGGTATCCAGTAGGCAATTCATCGTTACATATAATTTTTGAAATCTTCCAGAGGTTCATCAAAATCATCAGACATCCAGATTTGACCCTGCCACATCCCTAGTCCGCCTCGCCGGGGTGCTTTGGAGGTTGAAGCTGGGTCTGCGGCATATTGGTTCACCAAAAAATCTGTATAGTCCAAAACTGATTTTTTTACAGATTCTGGGAGTTTTTCAACATTTTTTAAAATTTCATTTTCTATCATATTTACTTAAAACTATGCGTCTCAATGAATGAATTTAATCTCGTATTTTGCCTTTACAAAAGCCTGGATTTTATGGGGGCAGTCCAACTGGGGGGGGTTATGGAAGCCCAACCGGTGGAGTATAGCGAGTGATGTTTACCCACTTAATTCTAATTTTCTTGTTTTCAAGATAACATACCCCGGCCATCAATGCCAGCAACAGGAGCCACAGTTAGGAGCGATCGCCCACCATTGCGGATAACATATCGGTGGAGACTCAGAAACCGGGCTTCTACCGGAGTTTTGCCTTCTCACAGGGATTTTGCCATCAACCCGGTTTCTATTGTGGTGATTGATTTAGAAACCGGAGAGTTTGAAGTCGATGCGAGTGAAATTCCCGCCTGCGATCGCCTTGAAGCCACTCACCCTGATGCTCAAATCTGGATTGTGCGAATCGGTTCGGGCTATGTCCATCGCTTCGGTGGACGAGCTAAGAGAAAGGAAGCAGAAAGTAGCCGAGAGGTTGTCAATTTATCCCACCAACTGGGTCTAAAAACCCGTTGGAGTCAGCCATCCCTTGAGGGTGAACGAGAGGAAACCTACCCACCCCGATAATTGGGGGTGAGGTGTATTCGGGGACTGGGATTAGTTTGAGTCCCCGCATTCAGCCAAGTTGCGGATGTATTGTCGGATGACGGGCTGTAGGGTTAAATGGGATGAGGAGTCTAATAAGCTGCGTCGTTTGAGAGATTGGACGGCTTTTAAGAACTCTCGGTTCGATAAAAGATTGGAGGGTTTCTGGTTGATGGTGACGGGCGGGTTTTGCTGGGCTAACCAATTTAGCAAGGTTTTTTCCGAGTCGCTGAGGCGTTGATAATGTCGGTTGAGGATGGGTTCTAAGTCTCCTAAAAAGAGACTGGGGTAGGAGAGGAATTGCTGGACGCTACCGTTGAACAAGTCATGGATGGTCGAGGCGGTGATATTGAGCCATAAGGGGTTATGGTTGAAGAGTTGGCTGAGTTCTGGCCATTGTTTGGGGTCTTGGAGTTGGCGATCGCGGAGAATTTGGCTGGCCAGTTGAGGAAACCCTTGAACGGCGAGGGTTTTACAGTGGTGGGTTTCTGTTTCTAAGGCGGCGATGTCTGGGGGTTGTTCCCAAGTCAGCAGCAAAACACAACTTTGATGAGAGAGAGTCCCGAGTTCACGGATGAGTTGACTATAGCCTTGATAGTCTCGACGGTAGCTTTCGACGAAGTGACCAGGGGTTAGGCTGTGTTGGAAGTCGTCGAGGATGATGAAGCAACGGTGAGTTCTCAGAGATTCTAGGAGGGATGGCTGGGGGGTGGCGGTTGTGGCGACAAACTGGCTGATGTGGTTTTGTAGGGTTTGTAGGTTGGGGAATTTTCGCTGGCTACACCAGAGGAGGCGATCGAAGTGGTCTTTTATTTGTTCGACGAGTTGTCTGGCGAGGGCGGTTTTACCGATTCCCGATAATCCGGTGAGGGTGATGATGCGGCTATGTTCGCTGACTATCCACTGTTTGAGGGTTGTGAGTTCGTTGTGACGGGGGTGGAGGCGATCGTATTCGGGGGCTTGGCTAAGATCCTGGCGGGGTATGGTATCGGATTGGCTACTGGTGGACGATGGGTTGGTTGAGTTTTTTGGCTCGTTGTATAACTCACTACAGACATTATTTATGTGATTGCCGATATGTACGCCATCGTTGTAATAAGAGAATATTTTATTTTCGATGAGCGATCGCACATTCTTTTTTTTAACATCCTCTCCCAGTAGTTCCGAGAGGAGTTTCCATAAGTCGGATGCTGATTTCCTGACGTGATCGCTCGTACAGTGGTATTCGTCTGCTATGTCTTTATATCCTTTACCTTGCCATGCACCTTCTAAGATGGCACGTTGCAGGCTATCTAGGTGTTTTCCCGTAGTCTTTAGAAGCAGGCGATCGGTCCACTGCAACGCTTCCTGAATCTCCATAGCTGTTCACCCAGGTTATAGTTTTGTTATTCATGCACCCCCATTTTGGCACATTTTCACCTTTTTAGGCACAGAATATTATTTTTTATCACAATCCTGGTTTTGGGTCTTGAGTTTAAAGTCCCCCTAAGTCTTACATATGGGGGTTGGCAAATTGAAAATAAGTTGAGATGATAATGAATGAAAATTAGATCAGCCATGCTGGACTTTAATTAGAGTTAACTTTATGATCTTAAACTGGTTTTCCCAAAAACCCTCTGAGGGGGAAAATAAAATAACTATCGAAGATGAAAAGAGAATAGTTGATTACATCAAAGAATGGTTGCCCGAAATCCTGGCAATACCAGAAATACAGACCATCATAACTTTTGAGCAGGTAGTTAGTTATTTCAAGAGTGATAAACCTCAAAATTCTGCGATCAGAACTGGGGTAACTATCCGACAATCCCATGCTGAAGGACAACTTCTAATACAGATTTTTTTAGATCAGTATAACCAAATTATGTGCCGTCCAGATGGAAGTCCCTATGGTCGTCAGTTAGTTGCAAGAAATTTAGATAGAAAGTTGAGCAATGCCTTTGGATCTAACTATTTTACCTATGTCCAATTAAAAGATATAAATCCAAAAAGTGATCGCGTCGATCAGGATGTCTTTAGTCAATTCGGGGACTTGTTGCGTGATCTGCTTAGATTACCAGAAGTTATCCCCTTGATTAGTTATGACGATGCCATGAAATATTTCGTGGGAGATCGCCCAAACGATTCAAGAATCAAGAAAGGCGCTCTACTTCGGAAGCCTCATCCCCAAGGCTATCATATAGTTCAAATGTTTTTGAACCAAAATGATGATTTAGTTTGTGACTCACTGGGTAGACCTTACGGTCGTCAGTTTATCGCTAGAGAGATAGATGAAGAGTTACAAGAGTGCTTTGCTGACAAAGATGTAATTATTGTGCAATAAGGAGACACAAAATGGATCCAGTAACAATTTTAACTTGGGCGGCTGTCTGGGCAGCAGTTTCGATCGCTGGCTATGTGACAATAACGTTTATTCTTCTAAGTTTAGATGAAATAGTAAATTGGTTTAGAAAAAATGCTTATGTGGTTGCTGGAAATGATCTAGGGTTTACTGTACAAAGGGCAATTGCTAGTGGAGAATGTAATGTAATTCAAGGGGTTTTTAGCCAAGATTCAGGACAAATCAAAAAACATCGGGTTATCAAAGCATCTAACGTTGATTCAGATCTACTTCAGGCCCATGATTATGGAAGAAAGGAAGTAGCAATTTATACATAGCAAAGCTTATGAGCGCTTCGGACTATCCTTGGAATGCTTGGAGTGGTGCATGGCCAAAGGTTTACTTTGTCCTTCTAACCGTATCTTCCTTAGTAAGTTGGTTTAGACAATTTGCAGATTTGATGGTTGAGAGCGATCGCCGGGAAATAAAAGATAGAGATTACCTAGAGTTTACTTTGCTAAAAAAGACTGAAAGCGAAAATTATCAGGTCGCTCAGGGAATCTTCGCTCAAAAAGACAGTAAAGTTTATGACGTTAGAGTTATCGAAGCAAGTTCCGTAGACTCAGAAATACTAAAGGCTCACGATTTTGGCAAAACAGAACTTGCCTTTTGGAGTTAGTCAGAGGAATCGCTGATATAGCTAATACATTCATCTACTTTCCGAGAACTTTCCAAAATCCCCAAAAATGAACAAAGCTTCTTCTCTCATTGTACAAGGTATTCCCGATCGCGTTCCTGAAGCGGTTGCTGCTGTTTGTCGTTCTAGACTTTTTAATGCAGTCAATAAGCTACTGGATGAAACTGATCTTGAGGAGATCCAGATTGCTGTAGGGACTCAATCGGCAAATCAGAAAAACGGTCAAAAATCAGCGGACGTATCTAACGATCCTGCAGAAAACAAATCTAACTACGATCTATCCCCTGAAGACCGGGCCAAAAAATATCAACCCACTCAACCTTTATTTACTTTCGAGCAATTAGTTATCACCAACGAAGTAGAAGAAGACTTACTGTTAGCTGTTGACTTAATTGAATTAGAATCCAAAGTTTTTGATGAGTGGGGGTTGCGACAAATTGAGCCTTTTCCTCGTACCGCTCTCAATTTTCATGGCAAACCGGGAACGGGTAAAACTTTAGCCGCACACGCAATCGCCTCTAAAATTAATCGCCCGATTTTGGTCGCCAGTTATGCTCAAATTGAGAGTATGTATCACGGGGAAGGACCCAAAAATGTTGAAGCTATTTTCATGGCAGCAGAGCGAGAAAATGCCTTGCTGTTTATCGATGAAGCTGACTCGTTACTGTCAAAACGACTAACTAGCGTCAATCAAGGTTCAGAGCAAGCGATTAATTCCATGCGGAGTCAGCTACTTATCTGCTTAGAACGATTTCGCGGGGTGGTTATTTTTTCCACAAATTTAGTGGAAAACTATGATAAAGCCTTTGAAACCAGGGTTCGTCATGTAAATTTTCCAATGCCAGACGAAACTTGTCGTCAAAAAATCTGGGCAAAACATCTCCCTGACAAAATGCCAAAAGCAGGAAATGTGTCCCTAGCAGAACTAGCTAAAGTTGATGATGTTTGCGGTCGGGATATTAAGAATGCTGTGATTGATGCGGCAATGCGAGCAGCTCGTAAAGGTAAAATCAAGCTTGAATTAACTGATTTCATCAAGTCAATTGAGGGAATAAAAAAATCTCGTATTAATACTTCTTTCGATGGAAGCTCTGAAGATTTAACACCTCAGGAGAAAAATTCAATTGAAGAAAAAATTAAAGCTGCTCTAGAAGAGGACGAAAAACATGAGGCATGACGAAAAAGAAATTAGTAAAAAAATACTTCAGGCCCTAAAAAAACATCAAAAACCTAAAGTTTTTGATAAAAGTAGATTGTTTTTTTCTGCTTTTTTGGCTTTATTGATTGTAGTTTTTTTTGTATGGGAAAGTCAGCCTAGAATTAATATAAGCAAACTTAAAATCCAACACAATGTCAGTAGATCTTCAGGCAAAAATATAAAAATAAACTTTGAATTAAAGACGGCACACCTAGAAAATAATAGATGTAATGCTGTTGTATACTTTTATTATAAGAACGGCCGCAAGGTAAGAAGTACTATTCCTGGTTATAAAACAAAAAATAATCAATTGTCAATTCACAGAAGTTTTCGACCGACTTATCAATATTCGATATATAGAAATTATACTTTGTATATGCCGAATAAGCATTTTGATCGGGAAAATTACCAGGGAAAAGTTACAGCATACTGCGGTAACTTGTGGGCAAACAGAAAAAAATTTAATTTTACAATTGGTCGTCTTTGATAGAGGTTTAATAGAGGATAAAAAACATGAAGCATGATGAAAAAGAAATTAGCAAAAAAATACTTGAAGCTCTAAAACGACAACATAAACCAAAAATATTTGATAAGAATCGATTGATTTTTTCTTCAATTTTTGCTTTCATTATTATAGTTTTTTGGAATTGGAAAAGTGAACTTAAAGTTAATTTGTTTGGATTAGGTATTCAGAATGGTGTAAATGAGAACTCACAACCTCAGCTAAATCCAAAAGAAGTTATCACACAATATTATAATCTAGCTCCTTCTGATCGGATATCGGCTTTAAACTTATTGAGCGATGAGTATAAAGCATGGTACAACCAAAATGATGGTGGTAACAGTGCTAAAAGTTTTTGGAATACAATTCAGACAGTTGAAATATATGCTTTTTTAACTTTAAGCCAATCCGAAAATAAACATCAAATAAAAGTATGGTTAAAATACTTAACAGTTGATGGTTACACTGCCTGTGAGAGCCAGGTTATTGAAGTTGTATTAAGTCAGACGGAAAATAAGTGGTTAATTGATAAAACAGGCAATGTTGAACAAAAATTTAACTGTGAACAGTAATACGGACACTACCTACTTTTATTTCATAAAAATACTATGCAAATCTTAGATTGGATTAGTCTATTCTTGAGTGGATTTTCTGGTATTTTTATTTTAAACAAACAAAAATCGTTTAAGTTTTAAGCTATGGAAACTATATTGCTATCGAAAGATAACAGGCGCACTAACCGCTGATGCCTATTTTAAACAAGCAGGATTTCGAGCGTTACTCACACTCTAGTACCTCTTAAGGTTTAGAAGTCGCCAAGGCGATCGCGGTGACACGTACCATATTCCTTAGTCTAACCGAGCTTTGACCAGAGTTTCCGCATCCCCACAGAGATTTTGCCCAAAAATCGGTTTGTGAGGTAAAATCGCTGTAAATCGAAACTCTCAACCCTGCCTGTCCAGACAATATGACCATAGACAGTCGAGAAACCACTGCCATCTTTAATGGTCAATCCTTAAAATAAGATCATTATTATCGCGTTGGCGACAGTTCTTCTTCTCTTGCTAGTGCCGCAGCATACGCGATCTCCGAGCGCACATTTTCTAAAGTTAATGGTGGATAGTCCTCAACAATTTCTGCTAACGTCAATCCCTCAGCCAGGTTATCCAGGATGACCGAAACCATAATCCTGGTTCCTTTAATACAAGGTTTGCCATGACAAATATTTGGGTTTTTCTCAATTTTTCCTTGCCAATTAATCATGGTTTGCCCTTTTTAAAGATAACTCGTTTTGCTTGCATAAAACTAAAAACTTGTCAAGCAAATATACAGACTTATAGGGCAGAAGGGACACCCCACAGCAGGATTTAGTCCGCCGGGTGTAGCCGCCAGCCTGTACTTCTTCGTTCATGATATACAAAATCCCAAGGATGCCTTGCTAACTTCTATCAATGCGGGTGGTGATACAGATACCATTGGAGCTATAGTCGGTGGACTTTGTGGTGCTTATCACGGCTCAGAAGCTTATCAAGAATTTCTACCCTATCTGGTAGAATTGGATTTCATTTCTCTATCAGACGTAAACGCGATCGCCACATTGTTAAGTGACCAACTCATCCGCAGCCATCAAAACATCTGCATACAGTTGGCTACTAATGCGGAAATTTGCTTGTTGCATTAAACTATCCATAATAGGCTGAACTTGCGTAATTATTGTTTGGCGCTTTGCTAAGAGAAGAATCCCTAAAACTCCTGTAATCTTTACCCCAAACTCTCTGGCAGTTTGTCTACCCAACCGTTCATCAATAATTAAGCGGGCTGCTTTCATTTCGATCGCCAGTGCAATGGCTTCAGCCTCTCCCACATTGACACGGGTTCTTAAATCATTAACTAACCTTTGATTTTGTACGGATTGAATATCCAGCCAAGTTGCCGATTGCACTGCTGTAATCACAATGTCCCCCGCTCTGGGATCCAATAATTCCTCATGCACCGCACAGGGAATTGAAACTCTACCATAAAGCTGAGGAATTAGGCTAAATTGCTCAACCTTCGCTAAATTGGAAAGGGGTGAAGTGTTGCTGACGACAATCATGACCACTCCGTTTCCTCTAAAGTTTTGAGGTCTTCCTGAAACTCATCAATATCATAGTGAACACAAATCCCTCGCTCAGCAATCAGTTTTTGAAACTGCATCCGATGCAGTCCCAATAACTCACTGGCTTTCCCCAAACTAATTTTATCTTGCTGAAACAACATCAGGACAATTTCCAACAATAGCTCATTTTCAGAAAAGCCACTCGCCTTTACTAGGTCATCAGAAATCACTAAACTCATAGTAAACTCTCCTAAGCTGAAATCTTATGCTGAAATCTTAGCAGGCGGGGGAGCGATCGCCCACAATAGCGGATGCAATATCGCCTCTTGAAATTGCTCCTTACGAAAAAGTAGGAACCAACAGACGACTCACAATTCGTCCATCCTCAATTTTCTCAATCAAAAAGTCTCCCCCCATCTGACGCATTAACCGTTCAAAAATAATCAATTCCAACCCCGGTGGACGATCCAACGGTGACGCCACCAGCGGATCGCGATTCTCCCGTGGGGCACTGAGAATCGCTGGTTGAAATGCCCCTAAAATACGGGGACTTACTTCACCACTATCCGTAACCGACAGTTCCACAAACTCCTGATTTCCCTCACCTTCCTCAATGACAGAACGATACCAAATATCAATTCGTCCTCCCGTGGGCGATCGCCGACAGGCAGCCAACAACACCTCCACAAAAACCAACTCAAACTTAGCCAGATCAGCATAAAGCGTCACATTTTGATCCCGATGCACCTGCATCCAAATCTGTCGTTTCGCCGTCGCCGGTTCAACCCGTTCCAATACCCGTGAAAACAGCCGCACAATAGAAATCGGTTCAGGATTCAATTGCAAACGCCACTGCTCATATTTGAGGAGATTCACCGCCCCAGTGAGATTATCCGACAAATGACGTAGTAGTTCCTGGTGACGCACCTGTTGAACCGATCGCGCCCGACTATCATCCTCATCCAAACGAGATAGCCCTCCCGTCAAATCCGTCAACTGAGTCAGCTGCTTAATATCCAAGCCAATACCCCGATAAAGCTCCTCCAAACGGTGCTGTTTGTACCAATTCAAGGGGTCAAGGCGATCGCGATAGCGATTCAATCGTTTTTCCAATAACATCGCCCGTCGCCCCCAAGCCAACTGGCCCGCCAGCAATTCCAACGCCTCCACCTGACGCTCACCCCACTCCCGCTGCGGCGTATCTGCCACCAAAATCACCCCAGTGGCGCGACTGCTCGTGATCGTTTGCAGAGCGATCGCCCGCAACACCAATCCCTGCAACGGCTCCAACCAGGTCTGAGTCGCCGCCGGCAAACGCGTCACCGCAACCGGGCCAAACATCCCTTGCCAAGACATCACCTTTTGCAACAGTCGTTCTTTCTTAACATTAATCTCTTGCCCTTGAGGAATTTCATAGGCCTCCTGGGCCACCAACGTACTGAGCGTTGCCGTTTTTAACCCCGGCTCCCACGTCACTAAGCCAACAAACGGAGACTCTAAAATCTCCGCCAGATAGTGTAAATGACTCGACTCAGCAGCCTGCCAATTGGGAGCGTTGGCCAAACAATCCAAACCATGCCGGATTCCCTTCACCATCTGCTGATTTTGCTGACTGTTCTCCTGAATCGCTTGACTGCGCAGGATTTGCCCCACTTGACGACTCGCGAGCGTCAGTAACTCCCGTTCCGAAGTCGTCCAAACTCGCGACGACGGCTCAGCAATCACCACAAAGCTTTTAGGCAGTTGTCCCGGTTCTGTATTAGCAATCAGCGGCGATCGCACCCCCGCCTCAATCAACAACGGTTGCCAAGACGTAAAGCGCATATCCCCACCGCCGCGAGTCGAGGCCTCATTAAAATCATCACTCAATTGCAGGGCGATCGCCCCCTCACTATGTTGCAGCAACTGCCAATCCACAAAAGACAGGGAGGGAAACAACTCTCCCACCTCCCAACCCAAACTAGCCGGATAAGCCGACACCAGCTCAATCTGATTCGTCTGTGAATCCGCCGAAAACACCAACACCGGCGCATCATGAAGCCGTTGACTGAGCCGTTGACTATAGCTGTTTAAACTGGTGGCTCCCTGAGGTAAACCAATCGTCAAATCGCGATCGAGTTCAATCTCGGCCATGCGCTCTTGCAGATGAGACAGCGGGGTCGTCAGGGCCACCAACTGAGCGGCCCCCCGAATATAGTCCTTCTCCCCTTCCTGCCAAATGCGGGCTTCCGTGCCTTCAACCGAGAGAAACCCTAATAACTTCCCTTTCGAGAGAATCGGCGCCGCCAGCAGCGATCGCGCGCCAATTTGGGCCATCAAACGACTCGTCGCATCGGCCTTGAGAGATGAGTAGGCTTCACCAATGGCCACGATACGGTTATCACAGAGGGTTTTATGAAAGCCGCTAAACTCCGCCAGAGGAATTTCCGTTCTGTCGCGATTCTCCGTTTCCTGACGAGAGGTGCTGCCGCGCGTGGCACTTTTGCGAAACGAGAGCGAGGCCTGTTCTTGAGTCCGTAACCAAAATAGGGCGCGATCGCCGTCATACCAATAAATATGCGTGCGAGCCGGTAGCAAAAACTGTTGCGTTGTGGCGACGATGTTGCGTAGGCGATCGTCGAGACTTTGGGACTCTTGCAACTGAGACATCATCTCCAACAGCGGCTCATGGGGACGTTTGAGCCGTTCCCGTTGCTGATCCATCTCCGCCTGATGCAACCCCATCGCCAACTCCCCGAAGAGCATCGACAGTAGCGATCGCTGCTCAACCGAGGGAAAATCGCCCCAGAGCGTTGAACCTAACACCACAACCCCAAAACACAGATGACGGTGACAGAGGGGAAAAACAACCGTTCCCTGGATACCATAACGACTAGCCACCGTTTGCCATTGCCCTGCCCGACTTTCTTCCCGTAAATCCGCCACTTGAACCGGTGCTTGTTGAATCACCGTTTGCTCCATAATATCCCCAGGACTCAGAGCAAACTGTTGAGGCAGAGTTTGCTGAGCCATTTGACTGAGTTCCCCATCAATCCCTCGTAAACGATGACTGAGGCGATCGTAGAGTCCGATCCAAAGTAGGGCGTAGTTAAACTCAGTGCGGAGATAGTCTAAGGTCGTTTTCACCAGGATTTCAACCGTCTCCTGTTCCCGGAGGGTTTGTAGAGTATGACTGAGACTAACTAGAGGATTAGCGGAAGTGGTCGTGTAAGTATCTTGCATGAGCCGGGTGGGGGAGGGAACAGTTCAGGGGGTCACAGACAACAGTGGCGTAAGGGAGCAGTCGTGATTATTAATACTTGAGAGTGAATTGCTGAGACGTTTACTGCATATAGTTTTGTTTTTGTCAAGTTTTTTTTATGATGATATTTGACGATCGGATAACGTCGAGTTTGAGCTGCCGGCGGCGCGATCTGTGAAGTCCCAATGTCCGTGAAGTCCCAATGTAGGGTTGAATTGAGACAATGAAGTTTAAAGAATTGACATGAACCTATATCAACACATTGTGCGTCCGGTCCTATTTGCCACTGCCGATGCAGAATGGTGGCATGGGAAACTGATGGCGAGTTTACGATATGTATCGCGCCAGAGATGCGTCTCCCCGCCGAATTTTGTCGCCGGGGCGATCGCCTCCCAACTCGAAGCGCAATTTTGTTTTCGCGATGAGCGCCTTGTGCAAAACCTTTGGGGATTACGTTTTCCCAATCCTCTCGGCTTAGCGGCTGGCTTTGATAAAAATGGCGAAGTGGGAGAGTTTTGGGGAGCCTTGGGATTTGGCTTTGCCGAACTCGGAACCGTCACCTGGCATCCCCAACCGGGAAACCCTCCCCCGCGACTGTTCCGTCTCGTTGAAGACCAAGCTGCCTTAAATCGCATGGGGTTTAATAATTGCGGGGCCATGACCATGGCCGAGAACTTAACACAGGTGCGATCGCCGCAACTTCCCAAGATTCCCATTGGCGTTAACCTGGGTAAATCTAAAGTGACCCCCCTCGATGATGCAACGGGGGACTACCGCGACAGTTTCGGAACCTTGCAGGCGTTGGGAGACTACTTTGTCGTTAACGTGTCTTCGCCCAATACCCCAGGACTGCGATCGCTCCAGGCTCCAGAACGTTTGGAGCAGATTGTCAAAACCCTGATGGACATGAATGTAGATGCTAAGCCTATTCTAGTCAAAATTGCCCCAGATTTGGAAACCGAGGAAATACGGGCCATTCTTGATCTGGCGATGGGCCTAGGGTTAAGTGGAGTGATTGCCACCAACACCACCATCTCCCGCAAGGGATTAAAAACGCAACGACTGGCCAAAACCGGAAAATCCCTCCAAGACGAAGCCGGAGGAATTAGTGGTGCGCCCCTAAAATCTCGCTCAACGGAGGTCATTCGCGAGATTTGGCACTATACCCAGGGAAAACTGCCCATTATTGGCACCGGAGGCGTGGCCAGCGCCGAGGATGCCTGGGAGAAAATCACCGCTGGGGCCAGCCTACTCGAAGTCTACACCGGCTGGATTTACCAAGGCCCGGAAATGCCGAAACAGATTCTCTCAGGACTCATCAGCAAATTAGAGCAACAGGGCCTATCTCACTTAAGCCAAGCTGTCGGACTCGCTCACCGAGTTGAAGTCTCCTGAGATCCCAAAGACATCTCGGAAAAAAGCGCCCTCGGTGCAACTTTCCCGATACAATGGCTATCTGCGGGCGGGCGGTGGAGCAGTGTGTTTATAAGCTGCAAACGTCAAATCACCAGCGATCGCGCCCTCTTCTCCCCAACCAACACACCAGCGATGGGGAGGGGTTGCCACAAGCGAACACCAAGCTGCACATTATGCCAAAAGTTCTTGTCTCCGATTCCGTCGATCGCGCAGGGATCGAAATTCTCTCTCAAGTCGCGCAAGTTGATGTCAAAACCGGACTCCCCCTGTCCGAACTCATCTCCATTATCCCCGAATACGATGCCCTCATGATTCGTTCGGGAACCCAAGTCACCAAAGAGGTCATCGAAGCCGGCGCCCAACTGAAAATCATTGGTCGTGCCGGAGTTGGCGTTGATAACGTCGATGTGGCGGCCGCCACCCGACAGGGGATTGTCGTCGTCAACTCTCCCGAAGGCAACACCATCGCGGCTGCCGAACATGCCCTAGCGATGATGATGTCTCTGTCTCGCTATGTCCCCGATGCCAACCACTCCGTCAAAAACGGCGAATGGAATCGTAAAGCCTTTATCGGGGCAGAAATCTACAAGAAAACTCTAGGATTGATTGGTTTAGGTAAAATCGGCTCCCATGTCGCCAATGTCGCCAAAGCCATGGGCATGAAACTGATTGCCTATGATCCCTACATCTCCAACGAACGGGCCGAACAAATTGGCTGTCGTCTCGTAGAACTCGATGTTCTCATTCAAGAAGCCGACTATATTACCCTTCATATCCCTCGAACCGAAGAAACCGCTAACCTCATCAACGCAGAAGTCCTGGCCAAAATGAAACCCACGGCCCGCATCATTAACTGCGCTCGTGGGGGACTCATTGATGAAGCGGCCTTAGCCGAAGCCCTCAAGGAAGGACGCATCGCCGGGGCAGCCCTCGATGTGTTTAGCAATGAACCCCTCGAAGCGGATTCACCGCTGCGAGAGGGCGACAAAAACCTGATTCTGACCCCTCACCTGGGCGCGTCAACCGCTGAAGCTCAGGTGAATGTTGCTGTGGATGTGGCCGAGCAGATTCGCGATGTTCTCCTGGGCCTTCCGGCTCGTTCGGCGGTCAATATCCCCGGCTTGTACCCCGATGCCTTGGCGAAATTGCGTCCCTATCTGGAGTTGGCTGAGGCGTTGGGCAACATGGTGGGACAACTGGCCGGCGGCCGGGTGGAATCCTTAACTATCTCTCTACAAGGGGATTTGGCTAACCAAGACAGTAAACCGATTACCATTGCCGCTCTCAAGGGCCTGCTCACACCAGCGTTACGGGAGCGGGTGAATTACGTCAATGCCAACATTGAAGCCAAGGAACGGGGCATTCGTATTATTGAGATGCGCGATGCTTCGGTTCGTGACTATACGGACTCTCTACATCTCGAAGCCAAAGGTTCTCGGGGACAACATACGGTGACTGGAGCGTTACTCGGGGATGGTGAACTGCGGATTACGAACGTGGATGAGTTCCCCGTCAATGTGCCGCCAATTCAGCATATGCTCTTTACCCGTCACCGGGATATGCCGGGGATTATTGGCCGGATTGGTTCCCTGTTGGGGAGTTTCAATGTCAACATCGCCAGTATGCAAGTCGGACGCAAGATTGTTCGGGGTGATGCGGTGATGGTCTTGAGTTTGGATGATCCCCTACCTGAAGGAATTTTAGAGGAAATTCTCAAGGTTTCTGGGATTCGCGACGCATATACCGTCACAATGTAGGCAGGCTGAGTTGCTCGGGGGCGATCGCCCCCGAGACCTATAAGCCGCCGGATTTAAGACGAGAGGAGTTATGAGCAGTAGCTGGTGGGAAATCCAAATTTTGGGACATCCGGCGCTAGAAGAGAGCATTTTCTGGCGTTTGGAAGAGTTCGGCTGTCGGGGGGTGGTGAGTGAAGTTCAAGCCGACTCCTGTTTGATGCGGGGCTATTTGCACCAAGATCACGTGCAAATGCTGGATTTGGCCGCCTTGTCGCTCTGGTTACGTCAGGATGCGATCGCCATCGATTTACCGCCCCCAGGAACCCACTGGCACTTGATTGAGGAGGAGGATTGGTCTAGTAGTTGGAAGGAGCATTGGCAACCGACGGATATTGGCGATCGCTTTACCGTCTATCCCGCTTGGCTTGATCCCCCTCAGGGGAGCGATCGCATCCTCCTGAAACTCGATCCCGGTGTCGCCTTCGGAACCGGTGCCCACGCCACCACGCAACTCTGTCTCGAATCCCTAGAAATGCGGTTTAGCATGGGGGAAGAACATCCCATTGTGGCCGATATTGGCTGTGGTTCGGGGATTCTCTCGATTGGTGCGGCCTTATTGGGCGCGAAAAAGATCTATGCGGTAGATGTTGACTCCTTAGCGGTGAAAGCGGCACGCGCGAATCAAGCTCTCAATAACATTTCCACAGAGACGATGATTGTCGAAGAAGGCAGCCTCGATCGCATCGTGAGTTTGACCAATCAGCAGCCCGTTGATGCCATTCTCTGTAACATCTTAGCTGAGACAATTGTCGAGTTAGTCCCTCAGATGAGTGCTATTTCCTCTCCGAATACTTGGGGCGTAATTAGTGGAGTCTTACTCGAACAAGCCAAACCCATGGCTGATGTTTTAGAACAACATGGTTGGATTGTCGCCACTCTTTGGAAACGGCAAGAATGGTGTTGTTTCAACATTCGCCGTAGTTAAAACTCTCGTCAACTCAGGAACTCCCAGTAGCTTGCTATGGCTGAAGAATTAAAGGTGCGCTATCGGCGAGGAATTGGTGTGACGTTGCTGATTGCCTCTAGCTTTGTCCTCTTAGATGCCTTCGTGGTCTCCCTCAAAGGGGGATTTCCCTTTAGCCTCATTTCGGGATTTATTACTCTCTATGGTGGCTATTTATTCGTCAGTAAAACCTATGTCACCCTCTCTCGCCATGAATTAAAACTCTATAAATTGACCGGAAAACTCGATCAGACCTATTCCCTGCGATCGCTCAAAGACCTGACCCTAGACGAAAACCGTATTCTTTACTGCCCCAAAAAAACCGAAACAGCCATTCCTATTTACCCCTGGCTTTGTCACCCAGATGACTGGACACAGCTCGTCACCACCATACAAACCTCCAGCCTCTCCCCTCAAGACAAAACTCTAAAGTCAAACTAAAGAACCGACCAGGCATATCTCAATCCCAGCCCAGTCGCCTACAATAGAATTTCAAGACCGCCTTAACCCGTCCACAATCACATTCGAGGAGATAGTCACATGACTAGCCATGAACTGTTTATGCTTGCTCTCTTACTCTCCCCTGGCTTGCTCTTATCCGCCTTAGTTATGGGGGCCTTTTCCCGAGGTGGCTAGTGTAGCAAGCTTGGCCAACGACAAACCGCCCAAAACGAACCGCGTGGTTAAGTTGAGATTGAGAGCAACCGATTAGCCTAACCACGCGGTGAATTGCCTCGATCAAGCTCTACCAGCCAGCTTCGGCTTTGTATAACACATAAGCCGCAACATCTTGAAGATCCTCTTCGTTTAAACGTCCTCTGAAGGACGGCATCGCATTCTTACCATGCGTAACTTGGTAAACGATCTCCTCAATCGAATCCATGCCATACTTCTCCAACGCATCCTTACGGAGTGTTTTGGCGGCATTAACAACATTCCCGCCACCGGCATGACAGGCAGCACAGTTGGCACTAAAAATTTGAGCCCCATGTTCAATTTCACCCGCAGACGCTGAACTACCCCAGCTAAACAGAGCGAGTGCCGCAAAAACTAAGGCCGCAGAAATCAGCTTTTTCAAAATGTGTTCTCCTTTCATCGAAATTCTCTAACAACATTGACATCCTCCCACGCTAATTCAAAGAATATAGCCTGGGATTCCCATCATCACTGATGAGGTTTCCTCTTTCTACGACTCGACTTACCTTGAGGAGTTTCCCCACCCAAGCAGAGGTCGATATCTCCGGAGGCGTGAGTTTCCGTATGCCCTACGGTACTTACGTTTTAGCGGGATGTATGATTTCCTGCTAGGTATTACGCTTTCAAGTCCTCATAGGCGACCAAGTCGTTAGACTAGACCACGCACGATGCCATCTTAATGGCAAAGTTTTTACGCTGCCTACTTACCTTGAAGTATTTCCCGATTATACTACAGTGGTTGCCGCGATTCATCTCAACGTT
>HotLOscill_hetero_coDRAFT_1000147_pt1 | contig 43692 bp, 32 predicted proteins | sample HotLakmetagenome_2_FD_10650 | JGI IMG/M metagenome (IMG submission 10650)
CTNNGCGAAGGGGTACTAACGTCATGTCATCACACTAACATATGCTGTTAGTGTTTGTGAGTAAATGTAAATAAATTAGATGCTGTTAACTAACCCTTGACTTGATAGGGCCTCTTTTTGAGCGTCGAGGAGTTGTTTAATTCCTTGCTCAGCTAAATCGAGTAAAGCATTCAGTTGAGAACGGGAGAAGCTGCCGGATTCGGCTGTACCTTGAATCTCGATCGCCTCAAGTTGATCGGTCATCACCACATTCAAATCCACATCAGCGGCCACGTCCTCCTCATATTTTAGGTCCAGAAGTGCTTGTCCTTCAATCAGGCCGACGGAAACAGCGGCGATCGCATGAGTCAGAGGAGAACGCTCCAACTCCCCGGCTTGGACGAGGCGATCGAGAGCTAAGGCTAGGGCCAGCCAAGACCCCGTAATGGCCGTGGTGCGAGTTCCCGCGTCGGCTTGCAGAACATCGGCATCAATCAAAAGGGTTCGCTCGCCAAGAGCCGTCAGATCCACCGCAGCTCGTAAACTCCGGCCAATCAAACGTTGAATCTCTTGAGTGCGCCCGGAGAGTTTCAGCAATTCTCGTCGTTGGCGTTGCGGCGTTGCACTCGGAAGCATCCGGTATTCCGCCGTCAGCCAGCCCTGGCCACTGTCTTTGAGAAATCGGGGAACACCCGGTTCAATGGTAACGGTACAGAGAACCTGAGTTTTGCCCGAATGAGCCAGAACGGAACTGGTGGCAAAATCCGTGAAGTTGAGATCGAATTGAATGGGACGCAAGTGATCCGGGGCGCGACCATCGGGACGTTGCCAGGGCATAAGTCAAGTTAGGAAAATCGTCTGGGAGTATGATGCCACGAAATCTGGGTTGAGATATCCCCGATTTACCGGGCCTGGTCGAGAATTGTTTTCATTTGCTCGGCGGCAGCTCGGATGAAGTTGAGGTAACTCTGCCGTTCCTCGTCATCAATGCTGTCATCTTTGAGCAGTTCGAGGGACATGAAGATAGTGTTTAGGGAGTTACGGAACTCATGGGTCTGTTCCAATGGCAACTCGGACTGGGGTTGACGCGATGAAGGCTCGGTCATGATGGGCAAACTAGAGTACAACATAGGTCGGTAGGGGTCGCTTAGGAGTCAATTGGAGAAATCTGCGAGAGAACTCAGTTGAACGAGGCTCGAAATATTCGTGATTCTACGCAAGATATGGGGTAAATTCAATCGTTTTATCAGTGTAAATACTGATATCACTCATCGAAATCCGTAGAAAATCATGGGCAAGGACATTTCTGTAACGGCCTTGAAGATGAGTCTCATGGGAGGCGATCGCTCATGGAGACGAAGTCCCGAGCAGGGTGTCGGAGGTATAGCTGAGGCGATCGCAGGTATTACAAGTCGCCTCGATGGTGTTGCGGACTTGTTCGATCTCGTGCAACAAAGCATCTCGGTTCATCTGTAGCATCACATCCTGCTCTAACCGCAATTCCAGCAATTCCACAGACCACAATAGGCTTTGCAGTTGCGTTCGTAAGTCAAAGGAGGCTTTCGGGCCTAAGGGCTGACCCGAGCCAGATAGATTCATAGATTGCAAGGGATTCATCGCGCTTCTCAATTCAACTGTCTTTATTATCTGGGTCTATCTAAGATGGCGCGACGATCTAAACCCTGTCCTGAGTTGATTGTTATCCCCAAGACTCGTGACAGTTACCCAACCGTCTGGGTGATAGATCCTGGGGTTGCAGATAGATCGAGATCACAATCGCTTCCTTTGCGCAACGCTTCTCAAGGCGCGGGTTTTCCCGGTCTCGTCTTGACTGGGGAGGATTGATTTACGTATATACACGTATTTTTTAAAAAATACTATGCGTATTTAAGAGTTTACACGTAGAGCTATAGCTAGGGATTTTGGCTCTGTGGAGTGGCGACAGAGTGGCAGCGATTGTCAATAATTTCCTCTATCTACCCTATTCGTTATTCAAAATATTTATAAATAAGAATCAAATGATAAAAAAATATCAAGAAGAATACTGAAACATACTGACTGTATTTTAGTATGACAAACCGTCAAACCTGGCAACTTGCTATAACCTGGCAGACCCAAAACTCTTAATTGCGTAATTACACGTAAGTTACTATTAGTAATTACACTGAAATATTGCTTTTCTAGACTGACTGTTCCAAACTAAAATGAGCCAACCAATCTTTACACAAACTTCAAAAAAGGCATTTTTAGATGAAGACTTAAACAAGACTATCAATGTTCCTTGCTTCCTACTCTGCCTAGGAATAGATTGTAGACATCAGGGAAAACGACCTAGTTCAGAATCGCGTACAGACAAAGATAAAACCACCCAGGACTTGACTATGAATACTAATTTTCTAACCAAAACCTCTCTCATCACCGCCGGATTCACCCTGGCGTCTTTGAGTTTAGGCGTCAACCCATCCATGGCTCAGTGGAACTATGCAATGGACTCCTCCACCGATGGTCACCAAATCGGTGGTATTGTAGGGTCCGACAGTGCCTTTGAGTTCTATGGCATGGCCATGATGGAGAAAGACGGCCAAGTCTACATCGGCATGAACTCCAACCTCGGTCTCGATGGTGCTAACTCCGGCTATGCTAATGATGGTGTTATCAGCTATGGGGACTTGTTCTTCAACTTCACTGGTGATGGCTTAGACGATGCTGATGGCAATCTTTTCGCCATTAACTTTGCCAACCGTACTAACAGCGGTGTCAGCGAAGCTGGAGTCTATCAAAACGTCACCGGCACCAACGTTGCTGCGCAAAACTCGGGATTCGACCATTTAACCCATCATGCCAACACGGTTAATCGTCTCGGAGACGGTGCGAACATGGCCGACCTTGAAAGCGATGATGCCTACTGGCAATCCGGTATTAATGGCAAACACCAAGTTACGACCTCGATCGCCTCAGGAGAACGGGTTGGTGGCATCAATATGCTCGAAGCCACGGCACTGACATCCTTAGGATTAGATTTTGCTGGCAAAGGTGGCGTTGGCAGCGAAACCTTTGGCTTTAGCTTTGATCGCAGTTTACTGCCCAGCGGTGACTTCATTGCTCACATCTTCGCTGAATGTATCAACGATGGCATGGCCATGGCAGGCAATTTAGCCTCTGCCGATGTTGACCCCGAATCCGTCCCTGAACCGGCTTCTATTTTAGGTTTGTTGGCCGTCGGTGGCGTCATGCTCAACCGCAAACGGGAACGCCACGCCTAGACCAGACGCGTTTAACCCATCACCGCCGTAAGGCAAACCAAAAAGGAACTTCCAACAGACGCAGCGACGCTGCGTCTGTTTTTTGTTGCCCCGTTCCCTATTCCCTATTCCCTGTTCCCTATTCACTATTCCCTATTCACTATTCACTATTCTTGCCCCCTCCCCAATATGGTATCTTTGGATATTTGCAGACTATACGAATGTAGAGCGCGGTACGCCCCCTATGAGCCACGAAATTTTCATGCCCGCCCTCAGTTCCACCATGACCGAAGGCAAAATCGTCTCTTGGACGAAAGCCACCGGCGACAAAGTGGACAAAGGTGAGACGGTTGTTGTCGTTGAATCCGACAAAGCCGATATGGATGTTGAATCCTTTTATGACGGTTACTTAGCCGCCATCCTAGTCGGTGACGGTGAAGTTGCCCCAGTCGGTAGCACCATCGCACTGCTAGCGGAGACGGAAGCAGATATTCCCGAAGTTCAGAAGAAAGCACAACAGCACAGTTCCTCCGCCTCAGCGGCCCCAACTCCGGCCGCCACTCCAGAGCCTGCACCTGTTGCGGCGGCTACGAGTCAAAACGGCTCTAGCCGTGGTCCCAGTGGTCGCACCGTGGCTTCTCCTCGCGCCCGGAAACTGGCCAAAGAACTCAACGTTGACCTGAGCAACCTGCAAGGGAGTGGTCCCTACGGTCGGATTGTGGCCGAAGATGTGCAACAGGCCGCCGGACAGCCGGTGTCTGCGCCGACCGTGACCCCAGTGATGCCCGCTGCTCCGGCGGCTGCCCCCGTTCCTATGACGGCGGCGACAACGGCTCCAGCCCCGAGTCCTGCCCCGGCGATTACCCCCGGCCAGGTGGTTCCCTTCAATACCCTGGAAGGGGCTGTGGTGCGGAATATGAACGCCAGTTTATCGGTGCCGGTGTTCCGAGTGGGCTATACCATCACCACGGATGCTCTGGATCATCTTTATAAACAAATCAAGTCCAAAGGGGTGACGATGACGGGCCTGTTGGCCAAAGCGGTGGCGGTCACTCTGACAAAACACCCCCGACTCTATGCCAGTTACACGGAGCAAGGGGTGCGCTATAACAGCAGTATTAACGTGTCTGTGGCGGTAGCAATGCCCGATGGGGGCTTGATTACGCCGGTTCTGCAAAATGCAGACCAAGTGGATATTTATTCCCTGTCCCGTAGCTGGAAGGACCTGGTGGCGCGATCGCGTAGTAAGCAACTCCAACCCGAGGAATACAACAGTGGCACCTTTACGCTATCGAACTTAGGGATGTTTGGGGTCGATCGCTTTGATGCCATTCTTCCTCCCGGCCAGGGGTCAATTTTGGCCATTGGTGCGTCTCGTCCCCAGGTGGTGGCCACGGATGACGGCTTAATGGGGGTTAAACGTCAGATGCAAGTGAACATTAGCTGTGATCACCGGATTATTTATGGTGCTGATGCAGCGGCGTTCCTGAAGGATTTGGCTCAGTTGATTGAAACCAATCCTCAATCGCTGACCCTGTAATCGCTGACCCTGTAGTTCGATGCAGATGGGGTGGGCCGATTTGGCCCACCCACCCGAGAGCGTCCCTAACTCAGCCAAATGTGAGTATCGACTTTGAGAATCTGGCCGAGTTGCAGGAGATCGCGATCGCCCGGTTGCAGGCTATTGTCGGCGATGGCCCCTTTGAGCCAGTCGTAATAGAGTTCCTGGACGCGATCGAGAGCCAGCCCCAGTTGTAGGGTCTCACCAATCTGGACCAAGTTGGTAATTTGGGCAATACGCTCATCCCGAGTCAGGTCGCCCAACTCATCGTCGCTGGTATGCAGCAAATGCCACAGCGATCGCCAAATAAGCTGTTCCAAGGACTGTTTCGCCTCGGGAACCTTGAGATGACAGTTCATGGTTTGGGCTTCGATGGCAATGGCGGTCAGTTCCATCCAATAGTCTTGTTTTGTCGGCTGTTCAGCCAAGGTGTTCAGTTGTTGCACCAAACCGCGAACTGCCTCTAAACAGCGTCGATTCAGGGCAATATCAGCGGCGACCTGAAGTTCTCGGGGAACGTTGAGATGATTGCGTTGCAGGGCTTTGAGAACGCCGTAATTGTCGCGATAGACTTGCCCATAGAGGCGATCGAGCCGTTGCAGGGTTTGCCGTTCTAATTGGTGAATAATCCGTTCTTCTTCTTCGGCGAACAGATCCGACAGGCCAAAGGTTTGGCCATCAAGGTGACGGTTCATGGCCAGAATGGTTTGAGCAGCACTGGCGGACTCTAGGGCCGCAAAGAGGGCTTCTTTCATCTTGCGGTATTCCAGGCGACCGGAAAACGGCTGGATACAGCAATGGAAGTCGAGGCCGCCTAAATGTAAGACCGCAAAGGTGAGATGCACGGACTCCCAGGTGATTTCGGAACTAAACTCGGCTTGGCCGACAGCCAGGGTGAGGGTTCCGAGCCGTTGCAGTTGATAGTCGAGTTGTCGGGCTTGGTAGCAATAGACGCGATGTTCGGGTTGATAGGTCTTAAACAGGGAACTGATGGCATAATGAGCGGCAATCTGTTCGATGCTGACCTGGTTGGGTTTGACGTTATGGCGATAGACGGCGGCCCCATCACCGAAGAACGGCACATTGGAGGGGGCGGCGGCCAGTTGGGCGATGAACTCCGGTTCGATGTCTTGGCCGGTGACTTGGCCGGCTAGTTCAATGGCCCGAGCGGCATAGCGGAGAATTTGGGTTCCCTCGGGACGGGAGATCTCCTCAAAGAACCAGCCGCAACTGGTGTACATCAGCAGGGTATGACGCTGCATTTCCAGCAGTCGTAGGGCGTCAATTTGTTCGCTGGCGGTGAGTTCTCGGACTTGATGGCGACGTAAGAACTCAGCGACATTCTCGCGGCTGCGATCGCCCAAAATGCTGATATATTCATCGCGGGCTGTCCAGGGATCTCGCAGTAGGCGGCCCCCTTCGCGGCTGTAGACCCCTTCGAGGCGATCGCGAACCCAATCGAGGGCATCTCGCAGGGGCCGCCGCCATTGCTGCTGGGTTCCCCCACCGCCGCCACAGCCACAGTCATCTTGCCAGCGATCGACGCCATGAGAACAACTCCAGGCGGTGACGGGTTTGAGTTCACATTCCCAGGTGGGAGGATTGACACTGCGATAATGGGCAAAGTTAGTGACAGTCCAGCCGCGATTGGGAAATTCCTGAGTCACACAGTAGGCGACGCATTTTTCTTTATCTCGTTTGTGGTGGCCAAAGGTTTCGCCGTCAGTGGCGACGGAGATAATTTGGGCCGGGCGATGATCCCCATGAATGGCAATTTCGAGACGGCCGGCAAAGTTATAGGCACTTTCGAGGACATCGTTGAAGCCCATATCCCGCGAAATCGGCCCATCGTAGAAGAAGACATCGAGATAGGGACGTTCTGAGTCAGGCCGTCCCTGGGCATCTTTGAGATAGCAGCGGTAAGGACGACTGGGATCGACTTGTCCGCCGCCCACTTCGTACCAGATGGGGTTGGGATTGTCCTCTGTGACGAGGGGGCGACAGCGTTGCACCTGAGACGGGGCCAGAACCACGAATTGGATGCCTTCTTCGATTAACGCTTCGACGGTAGGATAGTCGATGGCCGTCTCCGCCAGCCACATTCCCTCGGGATCGCGGCCGAAGTGTTTTTGGAAGTCGGCTTTACCCCAGCGGATTTGAGTCCGTTTATCTCGGTCGTTGGCGAGGGGGAGGATGATGTGGTTATAAACTTGGGCGATCGCATTGCCATGGCCGTCGAGGCGATCGCAACTGCCGCGATCGCCTTCGATAATCCGTTCATAGACTTCGGGATCATGCCGTTCAATCCAATTCATCAGGGTTGGCCCGATGTTGAAGCTGAGATATTCGTAATTGTTGACAATCTCCACCACTTCGCCGCGATCGTTCAAAACTCTAGCAAAGGCATTGGGGCGATAGCATTCGGCATGGATGCGTTCATTCCAGTCATGGAAGGGACTCGCACTCGGTTGTCGTTCAATGGCATCCAAGTAGGGATTTTCTCGCGGTGGTTGATAATAATGTCCGTGAACGGTAATAAAGACTCCAGATTTTTGGGGAATTCGGGTCTCGGAACGCTCTAGGTTGGCGTTCAAAGCATCCGTGGACATCGGCTTAGAGGTGAAGGTCATAAGGGGTAGGGACGTTAAAAACGCGTCGTAATTAGGTCAGGATTGAGGAATTGAAACGGCGGTCTGATCAAGAGTTCTAACAGGACTGCACCTCATTGGGCGATCGCCTGAGACGTTCTGAGGCTTGTCAAAGTGCATGGTCATTTTAGCAATGAAATTCAATACTATTCGGTGACGTTACTACAATTTTTGTTACGAAACATTGCACTGATAGCCATAACAATGTTGAAATTTTTTGGGCGATCGCCTGTTAACAAATGGGGATCAACCGTTGACAGTTCACAATTGATCGTTAACAGTTAACAACAAACCCACGTTCCCCCATCACCCGTTCCCCGTTCCCTGCACCGCACTGAGCCTGTCGAAGTGTTCCCTTCCTCTTGCCTCTTGCCTCTTGCCTCTTGCCCTCTTCTCCCCTGTTCCCTTCCCCATGAAAACCCTCATCCTCTCATTTCTACTGGTCTTCATGCCCATCTCCATCGCCGGAGAATGGCTGCATTGGGACGCCACCGTGATTTTCCTAACCGCCGCCGTGGCCATCATCCCTCTCGCCGCCTGGATGGGAACCGCCACCGAAGAACTAGCGGTTGTCGTCGGTCCCACCGTCGGCGGCCTCCTCAACGCCACCTTCGGCAACGCCACGGAACTGATTATCGCCCTAATTGCCCTGCGGGCCGGCTTAATCGAAGTGGTCAAAGCCAGTATCACCGGCTCAATCATCAGTAACCTGCTGCTGGTGATGGGATTTTCCATGTTTTTGGGCGGACTTCGCTATAAATCCCAAAACTTTCAATCAGTGATTGCTCGCCTCAACGCCTCGGTAATGAACCTGGCCACCGTCGCTATCTTAGTTCCCACCGCTGTCGTCGCCACCTCCCAAGGGATCTCGGAACTGACGATTCAGAAACTCTCTAGCATCGTGGCGGTCATCCTTATCATCGTCTATGGTTTGACGCTGCTGTTTTCGATGAAAACCCACGCCTATCTCTGCGATGTGGGAGAAGCGGAAAACCAACTCGAGTCTGGGGAAATCCCAGAAGCCCCCAATCCCTGGTTGTGGTCGGGAGTGTTACTTCTGTGTACCCTAGCCGTAGCCTATGAGTCTGAGTTACTGGTGGGGTCTCTGGAAGTAGCCACGGAAGAATTGGGGTTGACGGCCCTGTTTACTGGGGTGATCCTGGTTCCCATTATTGGCAACGCCGCTGAACACGCCACCGCCGTCACAGTGGCCATGAAAAACAAGATGGATTTATCCATGGCTGTGGCCATGGGGTCAAGTTTGCAAATTGCCCTGTTTGTGGCCCCGGTTTTGGTCTTGGCCGGTTGGCTGTTCGATCAACCGATGGATTTAAACTTCAATCCCTTCGAGTTGGTGGCCGTAGTCGTGGCGGTCGTCCTGGCCAACTCCGTGAGTTCCGATGGTCGTTCCGATTGGCTTGAAGGGGTGTTGTTACTGGCCACCTATCTGGTGGTGAGTGTGGCCTTTTTCTATCATCCCGTCTGAATGGCCCCTTGCCAGGGGGCGACGGACGGTTAACCGTCCCCAGAGTCGGGTCTCAATGGCGATCGCCTGGTTAAGATAGAGTTAGCGCAATCATTAAGATTTATTACGTTATGCTCGTCTCATCCTCGCGATTGCAGGGGTTTAAGGAGTTTCTACGAGATAAACTCCTGTTCGGCAATGAGCCAACCCCAGAACTGGTGGCCATCCTCCTGGTGTACTTTGTCCAAGGCATTTTAGGCTTAGCTCGCTTGGCGGTGAGTTTTTTCCTCAAAGATGACTTAGGGCTGAGTCCCGCCGAAACCTCAGCCCTGTTTGGGATTGTGGCTCTACCCTGGATGGTGAAGCCTCTATTTGGCTTCATCTCCGATGGCCTGCCTATTTTCGGCTATCGTCGTCGTCCCTATCTAATTCTCTCAGGATTGCTGGGAACGGCATCCTGGCTGCTACTGGCAACGGTGGTGACTCGTCCCTGGCAGGCGATCGCCGCCATTTCCCTCGGGTCCCTCTCGGTGGCCTTCAGTGATGTCATTGCCGACTCCCTCGTCGTCGAACGAGCCCGCCAAGAGTCCCAGAGTAAGGCGGGGTCCTTGCAGTCGATTACCTGGGCCGCATCAGCCATTGGTGGCTTAATCACGGCCTATCTCAGTGGCTTTCTCTTAGAACTCTTCAGCAGCCGCAGCATTTTCCTGATTACCGCCACCTTTCCTCTGATTGTCTCCGGGGTGGCTTGGCTGATTGCCGAACAGCCAACGGGCGAACGCCCCGACTTCAGCGGCGTGAAAACCCAACTGAGTCAACTGAAAGCCGCCATTTCCCAAAAATCCATCTGGCTACCGACGGCCTTTCTCTTCCTCTGGCAAGCCACCCCCACCGCTGACTCGGCCTTTTTCTACTTCACCACCAACGAACTGGGGTTTCAACCGGAATTTTTAGGACGAGTGCGTCTAGTGACCAGTTTGGCCTCCTTGGTAGGAATTTGGCTGTTTCAGCGTTTCTTCAAAGCCGTTCCCTTCCGCAAGATTTTTCTCTGGACCACCATCCTTTCGGCGGTGTTAGGGATGAGTGCCTTACTGCTGGTAACTCATGCCAACCGGGCGATCGGTATCGATGACCATTGGTTTAGCCTCGGCGACAGTCTAATCCTGACGGTGATGGGACAATTGGCCTTCATGCCAGTTCTGGTATTAGCGGCTCGTCTGTGTCCCAGTGGCGTCGAAGCTACCTTATTTGCCGTGTTGATGTCCGTGTCGAACATTGCCGGAATGGTCTCCTATGAATTGGGGGCGGTTCTGATGCACTGGCTCAATATCACCGAATCCAACTTTGAGAATCTTTGGCTGTTGGTGACGTTAACCAATCTCAGCACCTTGTTACCTCTCCCCTTCATCCACTGGCTACCGGGAGATAGTGCCTCGGGCGGTGGCGATGATCACCCTCATCCCGAAGCCTCTGAATCGTCGCTGCTGGACGCAGAAGCCGTCGAAGGGGTGGGAGTTTAGATCCCGATCGCGTCCCAGGGACCAGGTACTTAAAAGAAAGTGCCACAATAGGAACAACCATGTTCAACTCCCGACTGACGCTGTCCCAGGACTCGTTTGCTGTTCCCATGAGCCAATTTCCCCAATTTGCCGACCGGGGCTATCACATCCAACGTCAACTCGGCCAAAACCGAGCCGGTGGACGGATGACCTATCTCGCCCAAGCGGACAACTCCCCTGAACCCGTCGTCCTCAAGCAATTTCTCTTTGGGGATGCGGCTCAATGGTCGGCCTATGACAGTTGTGAACGGGAAATTCAGGTCTTAAAGGGGTTAAATCATCCAGGGATTCCCCGCTATCTCGATTCCTTTGAGACTGAAAACGGCTTTTGTTTAGTACAGGAGTATAAACCCGCTCCCTCTCTGGCTCAACGGCGGAGTTTTTCGCCGCAGGAGGTCAAGGAGATTGCGATCGCCCTCCTAGAGATTCTCGTCTATCTACAAAACCGCATTCCCCCTGTCATCCACCGAGACATCAAACCGGAAAATGTTTTAGTCTCGGAACCGTCGGACTCAAACGGGTTACAGGTCTATCTCGTGGATTTTGGCTTTGCTCGTATTGGCGAAGGGGACGTGGCCATGAGCAGTGTCGTCAAGGGGACTCTGGGATTTATGCCCCCCGAACAACTGTTTAATCGTCCTCTGACGGAAGCCTCGGATTTATACGGCGTGGGAGCGACGTTAATTTGTCTGTTGACCCAAACCCAATCCCAGGATATTGGTGAGTTAATGGACGATCGCTACACCATTGATTTTGAGTCCCGCGTTCCCAAACTGAGTTTGCGCTGGGTAGACTGGTTAAAGACCCTAGTTCAACCGTCTCCGAGCGACCGATATGCCAATGCTGCCGAGGCGTTAGCTGCCCTCAACCCCATTTATGTCAATCGAGTCCCTAAAGTGGTCGCCAAGCCCAATTCTGTGGTCTTGGAGGCGACGCAATTGGGGCAACAGATTGCCGAAACGGTGATGTTGAAAAACCCTGTCCCTGACACCGTATTACAGGGCCGTTGGCGGGTCTTACCACACCCGAAAGACCCCCCCAGTCGCCCCGGAAGCCATCATTGGTTACGGGTGACTCCAGATTCGGTTGAGGGGGAGCAGGTGTTATGTCGGGTGCGAGCGAATACGGGCAAATTGGTAGCCAATTCTGTCTATGAGCGGCGTTTAGTGTTTGAGAGTAATGCTGACCCTCAGCAGTTGGAACTGGCGGTGACGGTGAAAACCGCTCCCGCTCCGGTACGGCTTCCGGCGTTACCCACGAAACGGCTCGGGGTGTTGTTTGTCTCGGCCACGGTTCTCTCCTTTGGGGTTCATATTTGGTGGGGAGCTGTGGTAGCACTGGCGGACTCTCTAGCTCAGGCGATTGATAAACTGTCATAGGGGGCGATCGCCCAAAGACAGCCATCGCAGCCACTTGCATCGTCGTCAATACTGGGAACATTGCATCATCATGACCAAAGACACACCCGCGAATTTACCCCCGTCTCCCCCGTCTCCCCCGTCTCCCCCGTCTCCTCAGACTACCGAGGAACAGTCCTCCCAGCGTCAAGTGGGGGGTCAATCCCCGATGCAATCTCAAACTCAAACTGGCCCCTTACAAAAAGCAAATTCTCCGGACGAGCCAGCTTGGTCATTGCATCTATTTGAAGATCAGAAACTCTGGTTCACAATCGCAGTCTTAATTGTGCTGCCGATTCTCTTGAGTTCACTGCTTCTAGAACTCATCACTCTCTCAGGAATCATGATTCATTGGGTGATGAGGGGCATGATGTTCCTGGTGTTGATGATGATTATCGGTGTTCTCTTTGTCACCATCCCAGTCATACTCATTTGGGGAATTGCGGAAACCTTCCGCTTTATGCACCGTCGTGGCTTTGGTGATTTTACGGCGATCGCACTGCCTCTGTCTACCGTTGCCTTTGGCATTAGTTTAGGCTCTCTGTTACGTCCTGAAAGTTTTGTACCACTTTGGTCTGTGGTCACAGTGCTAACCGCTATTCCCCTTGGAGTCATGCTTATTTATCAACCTCTGCGCCGTTCGTATCAGTTAAATAAGTACCGTAAATCTCAAAAACATCTGATTCAACCCTAAGAATCAGCTCATACATATCATAGGCAACAGGGAACAGGCAACAGGGAACAGGTAGGGGATTCTCTCCCAACTCAGAGTATCCTAAGCCAATCTTTGATTGCTATACATAACAAATCATAAGCTGTACATAATTTATTGAGCATAAATAATTATCTTAATAAAGGTAAGCATAGTACATAAAAAACATAAAAACATAAAACTCGTCGGGTGGACCATTCATCAACCACCCGGCGAGTGCTTATTGCCCAAAAGTTTCTCGTGCAAACACAAAGACTTCATCCCGTTGATAGCGAACCTCAAACTCAGGGTGTTGTAAGAAATGGAGAATCAAATCTCTCGCTAACACCTCCGTCGCCGGCCAAGGATGGCGACCATTTAAAACCACATAATCCGGCGTTTCCAAATCAATCGGCAACGGACTCGGATGGCCCAACAACAACAGCGTTTGCCGATGAGTCAAATGCGGGGCCAAATAATTATCCGTTAACACCCGGGCCTCGGGGGGAACCAACGCCACCGCTTGCCGCGTCGCCTGCCACGTATCCAAACTCCCAAACCCCCGTAATAGCTTATTGGGATTGGCCAACAGCAAAAAAGCCAGCAAACACCATAGCATCACCCCACGATAGCCTAGCTTACGCCATAAACCTCCTCTGACGGCGATCGCATCCACCACCGCCACAAACAAAAACGGCAACAACGGCACCCCATACTGATGTTCCAACGTCCGTTGCAAAGGATGTTCCGCCAACAAATTCAACCCCAACGTCGGCAACAATCCCAGCAGCGGGGCCAACTGACGCCAGGACAACCCCCACAACACCGGCAACACCACCATCCCCACATAGACAACACTGTCCATCGAGACCAACTTGCCCCAAAACAACTGAGGCTGAACCAACAAATTCAGCAAAATCTCCCCCAACGAATCCCCCAAATAGCCATAGCGAAACAGGGCCTCAACCCCATCGGGACGAAACGTAGGAATCAGAACCTGCGTCACCCAGACAAACCAAACTCCCCCCAACCCCAACGCCAGCCAACCATAACGGGCACTCGTTTCCCAGCGGCGATTCTCAAACAGCAGCCACCATATCCCCATCGCCGCCACCGTCAGCGATAACACCGCCTTACATCCCAACACAAACAGCAACAACGCCGTAAACCCCAAAACACTCCCACCGGCCCGGGCCAACCAAACCGCCGCCAGTAACCCCGGAACCGCCATTACTTCTGGGTGAAAATCAAACAAATTGACATTAAACACCAAAGGATAAGCCCAAAACGCCACCGCCAACAGCGTCGCCATTCCATCAGCAATTCCCCGTTGGCGGGCCAAAGCCCAAACCATCACCCCCCCTAACGCCAGCGAAATCCCCTGAATCGCCAACAACCAATGCACATCGGCCCAGAGACGATAGAACCCCGCCAACAGATACAAACTATAATCCCCATGGCCCCCCAACACATGATGACCCCAAAACGAGACAATCGGCGTTTCACCCCGACTGATTAAATAAATCGCCTGGTCAAAAAAGCCCAAATCCATGGCCGTTGACTTAAATAAACCATGACGGAGGCTGCTACAAACAAACAACCCCAAAGCCACCAAGCCAGCCAACGCCACCACCCGCCGCCGCAACACCCGTCGCCATATCCGCCTAGCGACTTGACTAATCTGCAACACGAGAAATCTCCTCCGCCATCGCCGGCTGTTCGCGAAACTCACCCAACCCATATCCCCGTAACGTCATTCGAATCCGAGGCTGAAATAGACCCGGATTCAGGGTTGAGAACTTAACGCTATAGGTACGCGGCGGTAATTGTCCCTGAAAAAAGGCAAATGCTTCTCCATCATGACGGGGAAGATGACTTAACCAAACCCCATTCTCAGCATTCGCCACCAAAATGCGATAGGTTCGTTCCTCCCCGGACATATCCCGAACCGTCATCATCACCGGTGGAACCCGAAATAAGGATTTGGCAAGCCGTCCCCAAAATGAATGTTCAATCTCAATCTCGGCCCGAACCATCTCTCCATCCTCGGCGGTAATTTGAGCAAAATCATCCCAAACGACGGATAACTCCCGACGTTCTCTTTCCTCGCCACAACGGGATTGGGGCAGCGGTTCTAAAACCATTAAATTCGGTAAAACTGGCAGTTGCACTAATTCGGGGACTTGGGGCGATATCCCATAATGGCAGGTGTAATAGACTGCCGTCGCCGGGGCATCGAAAAAGGGATGTCGGCCATCGACGGTATGGAAGTTATATAACAAGAAATCCCGAGGCGAGTTGGCGAGGCTGTTGCGGTTGGCGTTATCGAGATAGGGAGTATAGGCCGCTTGGGATTGGAACACCGGGCGAGGTTGCCAATTGAGTCCATTGGCCGCCACCATGGAGGTTTCGCGGGGAATAATATCCACTGAACCGTCGCCAATTACCTCGCGAACTGGGGCCGGAAGGATAACATCTTGCAAGTTTTCTGCACTTTGGGCCAGTAAGTCGGCTTTCAGGGACACGGGATTCCAGAAATAGTTGAATTTCTCGGCCACAAGGGCCGGGGCCAGGGGACGAACCAGGTTAGTGGGGTAATAGTCGGCAAATAGATTCGTGTAATAATTATGGAATACGAGACAGAGAACCAGGCTATAGAGATGGAGGCTATAGGCGAACTTTTGCCAAAATCTAGGACGAATTTGTAGGGTACAAAGGGCAAATATCAAGGGCATACTAAAGACAAACCGCAGTCCATGAGCGCCTTGACGGACAAAGCCATGTTTAAAGGTTAACAGGGTCAGCAAAATCATGGCCACGGAAAAACTGGGGTTTCCCGATTGGGCGACGAGCAGCAGGAGCCAGAAAAGTCCCAGCAATTCTAAGAAAATTAGGGTCAGTTCAGTGGATGACCCGATATAACTCATGCCCCCAGAATAGCCAGCGGTAATGTGAGAGTAGCCGTTGAGATAGTCGAGGAGGGAGGGTTGAGAAATCAGGATAATGACGGCTAAACTGATGCCATACAGCAGGCGGGGTGTAAATTGGGAAATTTGTTGGAGTCGAGGATGAGAGGTGAGGATTTTGGGAATTACGGCGACACCAATCACAACAGAGGTGACTAAGCTGAGGATAACGGATAGCCAGTTGCTAAAGTTATCAACTTGTAAAAAGAGGAAGGCGGTTGTGGCGGTTGCGAGTTGGGAGTCGAGAAGGAGTAATAGATTTTTGCGGACTCCGAAACGGTTGCGTAATCCTAAGAGAACTTGAACAGAAAAGAAGATAAAAAGTGAAACGGAGGCTTGCAGTCCCATGGAGACTTTACTGTGTAGGAGAAAGCCGCCTAATGCACCAATGCCGACTGCCCAATAGTGGGCGTGTTTGCCTTGCCAAATCTCCCGAAAGGAGAGCAGAATAATGATAATATATAGAGTTTGATATTCGGTTTGTAGGGCTTCGTAAAAGTCAGAGATTAGATAAGGAAAACTGACACTGATGGCGATGGAAAGTTTTTCGAGGGAATGACGGGATTTTAAAATACGCCAGATCGCAACGGTAAATAAAATCAGATGAATGATGATTTTGAAGATAAAAATATCCCAGAAATTCTGCTCTAAAATTGCGCCACGAACAAGATAACCAAATGAACCGTAGGTGAAAATAATATCTTTACCGAAAATTACGTTATTAGCGGCAAGTTGACTAATTCCATATTTCCAGGAGGGGTCTAATCCTGTGCCAATGGGTCGAGGAATTGGTAGGAATGCAAAAAAAAGGTAAATCGTCAAGATACCACAGATAAATTTTATGATTTTATCTGGGTGAATTGTAATGGAAATGGGTTTCATTTTGGCTTAGGTTTGTCTCCCCTATAATTGTGGAGGTTTCCGTTGTTGCCATCGTCTCATCCCGAGTTCAAGTCCGATGACCATCAATAGCCAGAAGGCGGGCAATACGGGTCGAAGATAGCGATCGCCGGCTCCAACAGACCAACTGGTAACATCGATATAGGCCACCAACAGCACCCGCACGAGAATACACCATAGCAGCATTCCCGCCCCAATGAGCAGCCCCTGGGAGACCCTCAGACCGCCCCAAATCCACCCCAAGACTGCCAAGCCCAAGAGAACCGGGAACAGCCACTGATACAGCTTAGAGACGGCGGTAATGAGAGCATCTTTAAGCTGATTTGCCGGCAAAGACCGGACCTCGATAAAATCGGCCGCTTCTCGGGTAATCTGACGGTAATAGCGCTCTCGTAGCTCAATATCTTCGAGGCCCGAATCGAGCCGCAATACCAAGGAACTGCGGGTTAATTGATAGCCAAGTTCAGCGCTACGACGCAACCAAGGCATCACGAGATCTCCTGTGAGGGAGGGAATAAAACTGACGATGGTTTGCGGTTGACAGTCGAGCCAGTTCCGCTCACAAGCACCATTGACTTCGCGGGCAATTTGCTGATAAAAGGCTTCGGTTTTAGGTGCTGATTGATAGAATCCTTCGGCTTCGACGGCATCCCGTACGGCCCAAAAAAAGATACCGGCGGCATAATCATCGCATACCCCTAAGCCACAGGAAGCGGCTCGCCAACCCTCATCGGCGGGGATTTCGAGGTGGGGGGCTAAGCGACGAAAACTGGGGCTGACGGCGTAAATTTCGGCGCGGGTTGCTGCTGGAACGGTGATTTGAGGGCGCTGCCGCTCTGGGGCAACTCGCTGTAGGCTGCTATAGGCGGCCCGGAGTCCGGGGGCTTTGAGGTCGTAGGTGTGATAGAGTCCATAGTCGAGATAGGTCATCCCAGCTATAAACGAGGTCAGGACGACCCCTGGCGCGACCGTCAGTAGGCTCGCAGCAGCAAAAGTGGTGAAACGGGTGCGAGAGGCAAAACAGGACTGTTTTAGGGCGATATAGCCGTAGCAAAGTGCAATAACGGGGACGATCCAAATGCCTTCAGGACGGGTATTCCAAAACCCGGCGCCGAGGATGCCGAGTGTTAGAGCGTTGAGGAGGACTCTACGGGGATATTGATAGTCTTGAAGAAGATTGAGACAAGTCCCGAGGATGGCAGCCGTGAGGGGAAGATAGAGGACTTCTTGCAGGGTTTGACGGTTCCAGTGGTAGGAAAACGGGGCCAAGGTGTAGAGAATGAGAAATAAACCTGTGGCTCGGGCCGATTGGAGCCAACGCTGGAGGCTGAGGGCCAGAAATAGGCCAGCGGCTAGATAGAGCAGTTCCTGGGCAAATCGCAGTGGCAGGCCCAGGAGATAGCTGGCGACGATAAAGGTGGGATATCCTGGTTGACGGGCGAGGACGAGGCCATCATAGGGGACATCGGGGTCGAGGAGTTGGCTGGCTCGGATGATGTAGCGGAGGTTATCGTGGCGGGCCAGGGAGGCATGGATGGGGAGATGGGCGATCGCCCAGAGTTTAACCACAACCAGAGCGATCGCCAACCCTATAACCCCCCAGCGTTGCCGCGAGAGTCGCCCCACCTTAACGCAGATGTTCCAGGGTGCGGGCGCCACCGGTGAAGCGATCGAGGAATAAACTCATCACCGTCCGTTGACGCACCTTAATACTGGCTTGAACGGCCATCCCCGATTGGAGGGGGACGCGCATATCTGATTTGGGCAAATCAAAATGTTGCTGTTCTAGCTCAATGGTGACAGGAAAGGCGTAAAACTGGCGATTTTGCTCAGGTTCCAAGACATCTTGGCCAATGGAGGTTAGGGTTCCCGGAATCGTGCCAAACTCCATGGCGGGGAAGGCGTTAATTTGAACTTCGACCTCCATTCCCCTGGTGATAAAGCCAATATCGTTGTTGGTGACAAAGACATTAGCCACCAAGTTGGTATTGGGCACAATTGTGACGACCGGTTCAGTGGTGTTGAGAACAAACCCAGAGCCACCGCCGTCTTCATCTTGCCCAAAGTTGGGGAGAACCTCGAAGACAACTCCATCAATGGGCGATCGCAACTCCGTAAAGCGTAACTCCTGTTCCGCCGCCGCCAACTGACTGGTTAACTGAGTATCCTGCTTCTGATTTTCAGAAATGGCCTGATAGGCTTCCCGTTCTGAGGTGGCTTGAATGGTTCGTAACTGAGCCTGAGCCTCTTGGATACCTTCTTCGAGTCGTTCAAGTTCACCCCGTAGGCGATCCTGTTCGGCGCGTCGGGAGAGGATTTCAGACTGTAAGCCCTCAATCTCTGACTCTCGTTGTCGCTGAGTGTCGCGAATCTGCGTAATCTCAGCTTCTCGGGCCAGAATGTCATCTTGAGCGCTTGAGACTTCCTGTTCTCGGTTCATCACCTGCTGACGTTGGCGGGTGACTTGCAGACGAGCAATGCCCCCATCTTCGAGGAGTGGCTCTAAATCAGCCAAGATGTTTTCATCTTCGGCCAACACAGCGCGGGAGCGTTCGAGGCGTCGTCGAGATTCCTCTAAGCGATCTTCGGCGGTTGCTAACTGTCGGCGATCGGAATTGCGTCCATCCTCAGCAATTTGCAGGCGATTTTGCAAACTCGAAATCTGAGCATCGAGGGCCATAATTTGCCCCCGAGTTTGCGTTAACTGGGCTTCTAACTGACGAATCTGGCTATTGGTGGCATCTCGTTGCGAAGCCAGTTCAGCCCGGCGAGCCTGAATGCGTTGGATTTGGGTGCGATCGAACTCACCCACAGCATCGAGGACCCCGAGATCCAATCCTTCAGCTTGAGCCTGAAAGGCCCGGGCCTCACTGCGCCGCTGATCGCGGGCCTCTCGCAGTGACTCCACCGAAGCTCGCGATACCGTCGAGTCTAGGGTCACCAGTAAATCCCCTTCATTGACTTCATCCCCCCCGGCCACGTGAATCTCCCGTACTACCCCACCGGCTGGGACTTTCACTTCTCGCAACGACCCTTCAGGTTCGAGTTTCCCTTCAGCAGGGATGGATTGATCCATTTTGGCTAACGAGGCCCACACGACACCTGAGGTGGTAATCGCGACAATTAGCCAAATCAGCGCCCGAGTCCAAAAGGCGGGCTGTTCGAGGATTACGGGTTGTTCTTGGATTGACTCAATTCGTTCGATATTCATGGCTTTTCCCTTGGCTTCGACAGATCATCTGCGCCCCATCCTCGCATTCTTAACAGGATAGACATGAGCATGACCCCTACAACTGAGACTGCTGTTGTTCATATAGACAGTAATACCGCCCTTTTAGTGCCATCAATTCTTCATGGGTTCCCTGTTCAACTAAGGCCGCGTTATCCATCATCAGGATGCAGTCAGCACCCTGAACGGTGGGTAAGCGGTGGGTGATAAAGAACACCGTGCGTCCTCGGAACTCTTCGACCAGGTTTTGACAAACCATGCTTTCGAGGTTGTAGTCTAGGGCGCTGGTGGCTTCATCGAGAATCAACAAGTTGGGTTTTTGTAGCACCGTCCGGGCGATCGCAATCCGTTGTCGTTGTCCCCCGGATAAGGCTGAACCCCGTTCCCCAACAACAGTGTTGTAACCCTGGGGTAGCGTCATGATGAAGTCATGGGCCACGGCCACTTTCGCCGCGTTGATAATCTCTTCATCGGTGGCTTCGGGGTTGTTTAGGGCAATGTTGGCCTTAATGGTGGTATTGAACAAGAGCGTATCCTGTAGAACCACCCCAACCTGTCGGCGCAAGGAATAGAGTTCGACCTTATTGATGTCATAGCCATCAATGTGAATCCGTCCCGTTTCCGGGGGATAAAGCCGTTGTAGCAACTTCATCAAGGTACTTTTACCCGACCCACTTTGTCCGACAATGCCGACGAACGACCCAGCAGGAAAGTCAATGTTGACATTGGCAACGTTTAATGCACCCGTGGGAACGAAGCGGAAGCAGACATCCTCAAATTTAACGTGTCCTTCGATATTCGGCAGGGGAATGTTGAGGCGATCGCTCTCGTTGCTTTCAGGTTCGGAGTTGAGAATATCCCGCAGACGTTCAATGGACATCCCCACTTCCTGGAAGCTTTGCCAAACCTGAACAAAGCGTAGCAGCGAGCCGGTCACGTTGCCAGAGATAATCCGGAAAGCAATGAGCTGACCCAAGGTCAGTTCCTGGTTAATCACCAAATAGGCCCCCACCCACAATAGCAACAGGGAGGAAAGTTTATTGAGGAACCCAGCCACAGAACTGGCGGCGGTGTTAGTGAGAATGGTTCGGAAGCCCGCGTTCATATAGCGAGCATAGCGTTCGTACCAGTTCCAGCGGGAGGTCAACTCAATGTTTTGTGCCTTCACCGTCTGCATCCCGTTGAGGGTTTCGACGAGATAGGATTGGGCGTCGGCATAGCGTTCGGCCCGTTTCAGCAGCAGTCGCCGCACAATGGGCGAGACAAAGACAATCAAGGCCGTGAAGAAGGGAACAGTGACCAGAGAGACCGCCGTCAGCAGCCAACTATAGGTCAGCATTACGGCAATGTAAATGACCGAGAAGACAGCATCGAGCACCACCGTTAGAGCTGTCCCCGTGACGAACTGACGAATGTTGGCCAACTCGTTCACCCGTCCGGCGATATCCCCCACCCGGCGTTTATCGAAGTAACCGAGGGGGAGTCGGAACAGGTGGTCAATCACCTCGGAGCCGAGGTTCAGGTCAATGCGGTTGGTGGTATCAACAAAGAGGTAGGTTCGCAAACTGGTGAGCAAGGCCTCAAACAGAGCTACCCCAATCATGAAAATCCCGAGGATGTTTAGGGTTTCGATGCTGCGTTGACCGAGGACTTTATCAATAATGACCTGGGTCAGCAGGGGGTTAGCCAGTCCAAATAACTGGACAAAGAAGGAGGCGATAAAGACCTCGATTAAGACCTTCTTGTAGCGCAGCAAGGAGGGGAGGAACCACCACATGCTGAACTTCTCGGACTGATCCCCTGAAGGAGGTTGAACCAGGACAACTTCGGCTACATCTGCTTCGACCATTTCGGCCACTTGGGCCGGGGTGCGATGGAGAATCCCCACTTCGGGGACGGCCAGGACAATTTCTTTCTCGGTGATTTTGTAGAGAACGGCGTAGCTATCTTGCCATTTCATCATCCCCGGTGCTTGCAGCCGTCCCAAGGAACCTTTGGGGATGCGAGCGAGTTGGGCTTGAACCCCCAGGGTGGGCATGATGGTGCCGCAGCCGTAGAGTGAGACGGCCCCTTTGGTTTTTAGCTGCTGTTCGAGCAATTTGCGGATGGCATCTTTGCGGAAGTTAATCCGCATATGCTTACAGAGCATATGGAAGCAGGCCAAGGGAGAGCCAATCGGACCACTACCGCGAATGTGAGGATAACGTGGTGGGGGAGCGAGGGGGTCTCGCGGCGGATCTGGCGGTCGTGGCGGGGCTTCGGGAATGTTGGCTAGGGCATTGCTGGCACTAGAGACATTATTAGAGAGATTATTAGAGACATTATTGCTGGGGACAATGGCTCTTGTGTCGCCGTTGTTGGAGTCTTGGTTGTTGGAGTCTTGGGGGTCTTGGCCCTCGGCCGGGTCGTTGTCCCGGTCTGGGACGGCGGGGAGTCGGGTTGAGCCGGCCGATTGACTGACTTTGGCCGTCCAGGGAACGCCGACTAAGCGTAGGGACTGTTCGAGTCGCGTGCGATTGTAGCGGGCCGGGTAGAGGCGATCGCCGACTTTGGCCTCGGCCAGTTCGCCACGGCTGACGAGCCAGAGGAGTTGAGGATCGAGGCGCTCTGGCTCTAAATGTTGCCCTGGGTCGAGATCGATGATTTGCGCTTCAGACCAGAGATCGTAACAGAGGCTTTTGACATCGGCGCTGGCATCGGCTCGCCGTTGCAGTTCAGCACTACTGAGTTCAAAGACTTCTGTCAGACTCGGGTGTTCTCGCACGGCCCGGTTAAAGTCAGGCTGGTTGCGCAGACAGTCGCGGAAGTCATTGACATTAATGCTCACGCAAATGGTTTCACTCGAGGCCAGGGCCGTTTCACAGGGGAGATCCCGCACTACACTGATCCAACCGAGGACTTCACCGGCACCAACTAAGCGCAAACTGGTTGAATGGCCATTACGGCGATCGTAGCCGAGAACTCGGACCTGTCCTTGGTAGATAACAGAAATCTGCGCGGGCATTTTATCTCGCACCAGCAGGGGCTGTCCCATGCGATAGCGCAAGAGTTGTGCCTTAGCGGCTAACTGACGCAACTGCTCGGGTGGCAGGCGGTCGAAGGGAGCCGTTTGGGCGAGAAAATCGGAGATTTGGGGTTGGGAGGTGGTCTGAGTCATACGGACGCTGGGGGTGAAGACAAGCGTTTAAAGTAGTCGGCGGCAATGGTTTGCACTTCTTGTTGCAGCCAGTTGACGTAGAGTTCATCTAACATCCGCTGGTGCATGGCTGAGTCGAGTTGTGCGGGATGAAATTCGTCAAGGCGAACAATAATAAACCATTCTGCCAGAGGACGAGGGGGCCAAAGTTGTCCCGGTTGACTGACCGACAAGAGTTTGCCGATGGCGGGGTGAGGTCGGTTTAAGGAGACGGGGCCAAGTTTCCCGCCGGTGCGGGCTTCGGGACCCTGGGAATAGTCGCGGGCACACTCTTCAAAGTTTTGTTCCCCCTCGTTAATGCGATAGTACAGTTCTTGGGCTAATCCTTCATCTTGGGTGCGGATGAGGGAATAGACGACTTGATCTAAGCTGGCTTTACGGCTCATAAAGTGCGATCGCACTTTTTGCCCCCAGGTTTTTTCCTTAAACTTTTGTAATAATATCGGTCGTATGGCCAGGGCTTCGAGTTCTTCGAGGGTCATACCATTGGCTTTCAACCAAGCCTGTTGGATCTCCGGAGAGGTCAATTGGTTTTGTTTACAAAATTTCTGGACGGCGGCTTGTTGTTCGTCTTCGGAACAGGTGAACTCGGCGATCGCCTGATCGATGACTAGCCCCTGCAAAAACTGTGGCAGTAGCTGATAACGTTTGAGCAGTTGAGGGATTTCTTCTGCTGTAATTCCTTGCTCGCCGACGCGGAAGACTTCAGTCATCGCTCCTGTCAATTCAATCTAATCGAGTCATCTATAAACACCGATGTCAGACCTGAACCGAGGTGGCTCATGGCCGGGCCGATGTTACCAGGGGTTGGTTGCCTCTGGTAAGGCAATACTAATCGATCTCGTGTCTTCCACGCTAATACCTGACCCTAGGCAGGGGGTCAGGACAGTTGTACCCTGGTTGCGCTGACGGGAGGGTTGGTTGAGTTGTTCCGCCGGTTGCCTATTTCCCGGCTGAATGGGGTTTATCGGTCAGGAGCGGGAGTCTCCGTCGCGAAAATCCCGAACTTCTCGCAGTCTTACTCGAAGTCCGGGATCTTTGCCCTATTTTGATGAAAATGATGACGGCAAGCTGGAGTTAGTCCGTCGGGATTAGGTGTTGGGATGTTTGAAATGCCGCAACCGTTGAGACAGACTATACATAACCTCTAGGGCAAACATGGGCGTCTCTTGAACGGCAAATAGGAATTTCTGTAAATCCATCACGGCCAGGGTGCAGTCGGTTTGAGCGACAGCCGTTGAGGCCCGGGTTCCGTTGACGCGCACTAGGGAGCCTTCCCCAAAGACATCGCCGGTGTCGATGGTCTCGACCACTTTAGCATCAACCACTAGGTTGACGGCCCCCTCAATAATCCCGAACATGGTCTCTCCAGGTTCCCCTTCTCGGAAAATCACATCCCCAGCTTTGTAATGTTCGGGTTCGGTTTGTTTCTGAAAAATTTCAACGGTTCTAACAGGTTGCAACATAATGGTTGGATTGTGATTATTACGGGCTTGGCGGCTTAGGTGATGACCGTCGGCGCATTCATGCCAGTGTACTGACGAATTTGGGCTAGGTCTTCGGCAATGGCGATAAAGTCCGCTAGGGCTGTTTGGGGATCGGCGTCATGTCGGCTGGGATCGGGTTCGTAGCTTTCGAGGTATAGCCGTAGGGTGGCCCCTTGGGTTCCGGTTCCCGAGAGACGAAAGACGATGCGGGAACCATCGGTAAAGCCAATGCGAATGCCTTGATTTTTGCTGACACTGCCATCGACGGGGTCGGTATAGCTGAAGTCATCGGCATACTCGACCTCGTATTTGCCCAGGGTTTGGCCAGGGAGGCTTTGCAGTTGCGATCGCAATCCCTCCATGAGTTGGTTGGCGCTACCGGAGTCGATGCCTTCGTAGTCATGACGGGAATAGTAGTTGCGCCCGTAGGTTTGCCAATGGTCACGCACAATCTCTTCGACGGATTGCTGGCGCACGGCCAAGATGTTGAGCCAGAATAGGACGGCCCAGAGACCATCTTTCTCTCGGACATGGTTGGAACCAGTGCCGAAGCTTTCCTCGCCACAAAGGGTGGCCTGTCCGGCATCGAGGAGATTACCGAAGAATTTCCAACCCGTGGGGGTTTCGTAGCAGTTGATGCCCAGTTTCTCGGCGACACGATCAACGGCGGCACTGGTGGGCATGGAACGGGCTACCCCGGCCAGGCCATCTTGGTAGCCGGGAACCAGGTGGGCGTTGGCGGCGAGAACGGCGAGGCTATCGCTGGGAGTAACGAAGAATTTACGGCCTAAAATCATGTTGCGATCGCCATCTCCATCGGAGGCGGCACCGAAGTCTGGAGCGTTGTCACCGAACATCAACTCCACGAGATCATGGGCATAAACTAGATTCGGGTCCGGATGGCCGCCGCCAAAGTCTTCGAGGGGAGTTCCATTCTGAACGCTGCCGGGGGCCGCTCCTAGACGCTCTTCAAGCAGTAGATGGGCGTAGGGACCGGTAACGGCATGAAGGGGGTCCATACAAAGCCGAAACGGGCCGGAGGTGAGAAAATCGCGAATGCGATCGAAGTCGAACAGAGACTGCATTAAGTCTGCGTAATCGGCAACGGGATCGATGACTTCGACGGTGGTTTCGTTGAGTTGGGTGATGAGCAGGGTATCGAGGTCAACATCTGGCGCTTCTAGGATCTGATAGCCCTGAATCGTCTTACTGGCTTCAAAGATGGCTGATGTAACTTTTTCTGGGGCGGGACCGCCGTTGCTAGTATTAAATTTAACGCCAAAGTCTCCCTCTGGCCCTCCAGGATTATGGCTGGCTGAGAGAATAATGCCGCCAAAAGCGCCAGTTTTACGGATGATACAGGATGCGGCTGGGGTTGAGAGAATGCCACCCCGACCGACGAGAACCCGCCCCACTCCGTTGGCCACGGCCATTTTGAGGATGGTTTGGATGGCGGTGCGGTTGTAATATCGTCCGTCTCCCCCAAGAACGAGGGTTTTGCCTTGGTGTCCTTCGACGCTATTAAAGATGGACTGGATAAAATTTTCAAGATAATGCCGTTGCTGAAACACCTGAACTTGCTTCCGCAGTCCTGATGTACCGGGCTTCTGGTCAGAAAAGGGTTGAGTCGATACCGTGTGTACGTTCATACGATGGGCAAACTGCAAGGGAGGTATTTGACAACACCATATCAAACGCTGTGATCTCTTGAGTGTTTTCTGGGAGTCTCTTTCCCTGAAACCCGAGATCAGACTGGCCCGAAGCGCTTTCTAGGCACTCGGTTGTGAGTCCATCACCAGCCAGCCTCGGCGAACACAGTGGATGAGACGGTCGATGGCTTGTCGATCTTCGTCGCTGATACAGTCGTTGAGCAAGGCATCTCGAACTTGAGAGCGATCGCCCGGAGCCAGGGTTCCGGCGCACCAAGCCTGGAAAAAGAGATCGGCAACGGGGGGGACGAGGCAGCGTTGAGTAGACATAACAGGGAATTTGTCAATCACTTTGGTCGTTCAATCTTACTTTTTTAATATTTCGTAAATAATCTACCTTGGGTATGATCCTAAAGCAAAACTTAAGAGATTAGGATCATTGACAAATTCACGTAAATACCCTCTTGACAAAAAAACCTGGGCGGGTTAGGCCCAGGAGACGAGCGCCCGAAATTACTGTAATCCCTTATACAGTGACAGGTTGAACTGTCTGTTGCCAGGTGGCCAAGCGGTCGAGGGAGCGATCGCGATATTTGCCATAGCGATCGCGCTTATTACGAATTCTTATCTCCAAACTGGGGATAATGCCAAAGTTAGGGGGCATGGGTTGGAAATGTTTGGGGCTGGCTGAGGTGACAAATCCGAACAGGGACCCCATCATTGTTTCTGCGGGCATAGAGACGGGATCTAACCCCAGGGCGATGCGGGCGGCATTGGTTCCCGCCAACCAGCCCCCAGCAGCAGCAGCGGTATAGCCTTCGGTACCAATCAGTTGTCCGGCAGCCAACAAACTAGGACGTTGCTGGAATTGCAGGGTGGGATGAAGCAACTCGGGGGAGTTGATGAAGGTATTGCGGTGCATCACCCCCATGCGGACAAATTCGGCGTTTTCTAAGCCCGGAATGAGGCGAAACACCCGTTTCTGTTCTCCCCAGCGGAGGTTGGTTTGAAACCCCACCATATTCCAGAGTTGTCCGGCTTTGTCCTCTTGGCGCAATTGCACAATGGCATAAAAGCGTTCAGGCGATCGCGGATCACGAATCCCCACGGGCTTCAGGGGGCCGTAACGCATGGTATCCTCGCCCCGTTTAGCCATTTCCTCAATGGGGAGACAGCCTTCAAAAAATTTAGCTGTTTCCCGCTCAAAATCTTTCACTTCGGCCTGTTCCGCCTCGCAGAGTGCCTGCCAAAAGGTCAGATACTGCTCTTGGGTCATGGGACAGTTGAAATAGTCTGCATCCCCCTTGTCATAACGCGAGGCCCGAAAGGCGACATCGGTGTTAATCGATTCTCCCACCACAATGGGACTGGCCGCGTCGAAGAAGCTCATATACTGGCGGCCCGTGAGCCGTTGTAGGTCATCGGCTAGGGCCTCACTGGTGAGCGGTCCGGTGGCCAAGACGACAATTTCATCCTCGGGAATCTGTTGCACTTCTTGGCGTTGTAGGTCAATCAGAGGGTGCTGGGCCAGGGTTTCGCTGAGATCGCGGCTAAACACACCGCGATCGACGGCCAAGGCACCACCGGCGGGGACATTGTGTTGATCGGCTTTGCCAATAATAATCGACCCCAGGCGGCGCAATTCTTCATGGAGTAATCCCGAGGCGCGATCGCTGGCTTTAGCCCCAAAGGAGTTACTACAGACGAGTTCGGCCAGTTCTTGGGAATGGTGGGCCGGAGACTGCCGCAAGGGGCGCATTTCCTGAAGCGTCACCGGAACGCCCCATTGAGCCACTTGCCAAGCGGCTTCAGTTCCTGCTAATCCACCACCAATCACACGTACGTTAGGCATAATTCAAACTTCAAAATTTAACAACAATTGTCCTATAGCAAAAATTGGTCTGAATAGGACAAAAAAACTTGGGAAAAGAAGGCAAGAGGCAAAAGGCAAGAGGCAAGAGGCAAAAGGCAAGAGGCAAGAGGCAAAAGGCAAGAGGCAAGAATATCGCGATCTATTCCCTGTTCCCTGTTCCCTGTTCCCTGTTCCCTGTTCCCTGTTCCCTGTTCCCTATTCCCTATTCCCTCCTATAAAACCCGAGTCAACATCTGTGGAACCGGCAGCAAAATAAACGCCAGCAAAAACAGGCTTACTAATCCCAAAATGTCCCGTCGATTGTCTAGCTCACTGACATCATTGAGGGCGGGAGCGTCTCGTAGGGGAATCAGGAACAGGAGAATCGCCCATAAGAAGAGTTCCGGGTGAATGACGGCCAACAACAGCATCAGGAGACGGCTAATTTGCCCGATCGCCACCGCCATTCGTCGTCCAAACATGGCATGAACCATTTGTCCACCATCTAAGCGGCCGATGGGCATCAGGGTGAAGGCACTGAGGATTAACCCCAGATAGCCAACAATAGCGATGGGGTGTAGGGCGATGGCTTGGGATGGCTCTAAAGATCCTGGCAGGAGCAGGCCGCTACAGAGGGATAAGAGCAGGGAGAAGGTGGGAATGAGTTCCTCAAAGTTTAGCAGTCCTGAGGTGTCAGTGGCGGGGACAAGCTGGGAGTGGGAGAGTCCCCAAAGTAGTAGGGGAAAACTGACGAGAAAGGTCAGTAGTGGCCCGATGATACTGCTATCAAACAGGACTTTGCGGTTGGGGATGGGGGAGCGTAGCCTTAAGAATGCACCCAAGGTTCCCAGGAAGAAGGGAAAGGGAATGAAGTAGGGGAGACTGGTTTCGAGATGATGTCGGCGAGCGATCGCATATCGCCCGAGTTCACGAATCCCTAACACGCCCAGCAAAGATAAGGCGTAGGGCAGTCCTTGGAGGAGGAGACTGGGATCGGCTTGCCAGCGATCGCTCTCAATTCCAGCCAGTTCTACGCCGACGGTGGTACTGGTAAACAGGGTAATCAGAAACAGTCCGAAGGCGATCGCCGGGTGATCGGTGGGTTCTTCGGGACGAGTATTTGTTTCTTTTTGGGGGTTAGGGGCAATGACAAACAGGGGTTTGCGATTTTCCCCTTCCTGGAGAACCACCAAGAAGCGATCGCCAAATTTTTTTTCGATATTGTCGCGGATGGTTCGATAGGCGCGATCGGGGTTGGTGCGAAGTTGGCCACGACAAATCACGGCTTGGGGTCGGTATTCGAGTTGATGCAGTGCATACACGGACCAATTGAAACAGTCCCGCAGCTGGTTTTCTTCCGCCGGGGCAATGGGCCGCAGTTGTTGTTTGAGAGTTGAGAGAGGGGAGGGGACATCGGCAGCGGTGGCCGCTGGCGGTGCATCCGTTGGGGGCCGTCCTTGATAGAGGAGCCAGAGATAGAGAATAAAGCAACCCGTCATCAGGGTGATCGCTCCCCAGGCGGGGACGGCCCCATCGTCGGGGGTGATTTCAGCCCAGATGATCAACACCACAGCCGGAGTCATCATCACTAACCACAGCAACCACACGGGGGTTCGCGTGATGTTAGCAACGCTCCGCTGCAAGATAATGTAGGTAATCAGTCCAAGTATCAGCAGTAACCAGAAAGTCATCACGTATGTCTAAAGAACCCCGCATTGTCCGAGCGAATATTTTTGCGTTTCCCCCCAATCGGCAAACCCTGGGAGGAACCGCCTATCTTATTGTAGAAAAAGATGGCAACGTCCTGGTTGATACTCCCCCAGCGACGCCGGAAACTCAGGCGTTTTTAAGTCGTCAGGGGGGGGTGCGATCGCTGTTTATTAGCCATCGTGACTGTATTGGCAATGCCACTGAACTTCAGCAAAGCACGGGTTGTCAGGTGATTATCCAGGAACAGGAAGCCTATCTCTTGCCTGAGGCGCAAGTCACGTCATTTCAACAAGAGATTCAGATTTCTAGGGATATTCAAGGAATTTGGACTCCTGGACATACGCCCGGTTCGGCCTGTCTGTATTACCGGCCACAAGGGGGAGTGTTATTTACGGGTCGTCATCTGCTTCCCAACCCCCAGGGAGAGGTGGTTCCGTTACGGACGGCGAAAACCTTTCATTGGCCACGACAACTGCGGAGTGTGGCTCAGTTACGCGATCGCTTTTCCTCAGAGAGTCTCGCCCTGATCTGTCCTGGAGCTAGTACGGGCTTTTTACGGGGTAAACGGGCCATTGAAGACGCCTATCATCAACTGGCGGACTTAGATTTAGAAGCCTATGAAGCCGCCCCAGCTCTACTCTAGCAGCAGCCGCCAAAACAAAAACCCCACACTCGCTGTGGGGTTTTGTGCATTAGAGGGTCAGTCAGCAGGGGACTTGACCTGAAACCATTGTTCTAGTGAGGATGTCCTAGAAGGAGAAGGTGGTCCGCAGCACACCAACGAAGGCATCATCAGCATCTTCACTGCCTTGAGGCGCACTCAACCAGATCACCCCAGGAGTGATGGAGATGTTGTCGTTGAGCTGGTAGCGATAGAACGCTTCCACGTGGAGGGGCGTATCATCCGCTCCAGCACTACGGGAGGAGCTATCGTTAAACCCACCGACATAAGGCTCAGCACCGGCCATCAGACCGAGCAGGTTGCCGGGTCCACCAAAGTCGGGGAGGGCAATCCCTAAGCCGTAGTACCAAATATCGGCACTATCTTTGCCCGCCGAGAGGGACTCAGCATCGGTGAAACCACCAAAGGCGTTGAGGGAGAGGCTGTCAGACAGTTGGTAGGCTGCCGAGAGAGCGTAGGAGTTGGTGTAGAGCGCAGCCGCATCACCAAAGGGTTGAACCCCACGATCTGTTCCTGGCCCCAGTTTAAAGATACCGTTGTCTGCGCCGGAGGCGTTGAAGAAGGCGTGGTTATAGGTTAAGCCCACTTGCAAGTCACCGGAGTCAAAGGTCAACTGACCCATGATGGAATAGTCACCGTTGAAGAGACCATTGCCACGGTCAGGACTCGACGCATCGCCGGCCAAATACCCCGCAGACAACATGAGATTGTCGGTGATGTCGATGTTGGCACCAATCCCAGGCGCATCAGTCCCCAGTTTGTAAATGGGGTTGGATTCAGCGAAGCTGCTGATGGCGTTCTCCGCACCGGTGTAGCCTTCGAAGTAGGGGCTGATGGTGGGAACGAAATCTTGCCATAAACCACCGGCGGCGGGGAGATAGACTTGGATATTTTCACCGAGGGGGAAGTAGTACGCCAACCAGCCAATGTTTACCCCATTGCCGTTGTCAAAGTTATGGGTGAAGACCCCTTGGTCAAGGTTGTTGAAGGTGGTGGCGTTACCGGAGTCGAGACGAGTCCAGAGTTGATCCTGTCCGCTGAAGCTGGAGACGAAGTTGAGACGAACCCGGTTTTGGAAAACGGTTTGGTTGTCGTTGATGTCGATGTCTTCACCGCCAAAGGCATCGGCGATCGCAAACACCGCTTCCCCTTCCAGTTTGGTGGTGGTGGAGAACTGATTGGCTTCGAGTTCCGAGGTGCGAGCTTCGAGACCATCGACGCGACCGCGCAGGGTAGCCAGTTCAGCGGCGAATTCTTCTTGCAGGCGACGAATGGTGGCTAAGTCACTCGGATCGAGACTGTCACCATCACCGACGATGGCAACGATTTGGTCTAAACAGGCGTTGAGACCAGCGGCAAATTCATAACGAGTCATGAAGTTGTTGCCACGGAAGGTTCCGTCGGGATAACCGGCGATACAACCGTAGCGTTCAACAAGAGATTGCAGCGCTTGGAACGCCCAGTCTGTCGGTTGTACGTCGCTTAGCTGCGAGACGGAGGTGACTTGGTCGATCGAGACCACCTCCTCGTCGCCGTTGTCTTGACGAAGCCGTTGACCTTCGTTGGCTTCGATGAAATCGCCAACGGAGAGTTGTTTGCTGCCCAAGTTGGCATCGAGCTGGCGGTCAGCTTTGAGGCTGCTGACATCGCTGTCGACGGCTGCCTCTTTAGCTTGAGCCGGAGCGTTTAGCCCCCAGAATGCCGCGAGTAGCGGGCTGAATAGCAGAATCTGCCATGTTAGTTTACGCATCTTCCCTCACACCTAAAAACACAGGAACATTGAATGTCGCGAAAAGCCACCAAGGGCTGTTCACACATTTAACCATTATAGTGCGATCGCAACTACTAAAAATATGTAGCCTAGATTACAAAAAATCAAGGCGATCACAGAAATTGTCGGGAACAGAAGAAATACCGTTCCCTGTGAACTGCCGTTTTTGGGCGACTGCCCCCCATTATAGTTCGCGTCTGCCGGGATCGACCGCTGCGGAGAAATTGTGTTTTTGGGATTATTCTGAAGTTAGACAGCGTTTAGCCAGGTATTAGGAGGGCTGAACTGCTTTTTTTGCATTTTTTTGCAACAATAATCCGTATTCTAAGCCTTCAACGACGGCTTGATAGGAGGCATCGATGATATTGGCCGAGACCCCTACGGTTGTCCAGCGGTCATGACCATTGGTGGATTCGAGTAATACCCGAGTTTTGGCGGAGGTTCCGGACTGACTATCGAGGATACGGACTTTGTAGTCCACGAGATGACAATCGGCGATGGCGGGAAACTGCCCGACGAGGGCTTTACGCAGGGCAGCATCTAGGGCGGAAACGGGGCCATTCCCTTCGGCCGACTCTAAACTTTCGCTACCGTTGACGGTGACTTTGACGGTGGCGAGGGAGTTACTGTCTTCATGGCCGCCGGCCTGGGTACAGTGGACTTGAAACCCTTTGACCTCAAAAAATCGCTCTCGTTGTCCGAGGGCCTCTCGGACTAATAAGTCAAAGCTGGCTTCGGCGGCTTCAAACTGATAGCCTTCATTTTCGAGTCCTTTGAGGCGATCGAGAATTTCGCGACTAGCGGGATTGTTTTTATCGAGATCGAGACCGAAGTTGCGGGCCTTGGCGAGAACATTACTGAGGCCCGATTGATCGGAAATCACAATCCGTCGCTGGTTGCCTACGGCTTCGGGGGGGATATGCTCATAGGTGAGAGGATTTCGCTGCACGGCACTGACATGGATGCCCCCCTTATGGGCAAAGGCGGAACGGCCCACGAAGGCGGCGCGATCGTTGGGGGCCAGGTTCACCACTTCGCTGACAAAACGGCTGGTTTCGGTCAGTTGGGCCAGTTGGTCGTCGTCGAGACAGTGATAGCCGAGTTTAAGCTGTAGGTTGGCGATCGCCGAGCAAAGATTGGCATTGCCACAGCGCTCGCCATAGCCGTTAATGGTTCCCTGAACCATGGTCGCTCCTCCTAACACGGCGGCAACGGCATTAGCAACGGCCATTTCACTGTCATTATGGGTATGAATCCCTAGAGGAATCGACTCTCCTAACTCTGAGATGACCTCCGAGACGATTTGCGTTACCTCGTGGGGTAAGCTGCCGCCGTTGGTATCACATAGGGTCAGCCATTCTGCCCCAGCCTCAGCAGCGGCGTTTAGGGTTTTTAGGGCATAGTCAGGATTGTGTTTGTAGCCATCGAACCAATGTTCGGCATCATAAATCACCCGCCGTCCCTGGCTACGGAAGTATTCGATGGTGTCTTGGATCATGGCCAGGTTTTCTTCAAGGCTGGTGTTTAAGCCTTCGGTGACATGGAGATCCCACGATTTGCCAAATAGGGTAATCCAATGAGTGCCTGCCGCTAAAATCGGCTGTAGCATGGGGTCATCGGCGGCCCGGCGGCCGGGACGACGAGTTGAACAAAAGGCGACGACTTCGGCGTGCTTTAGAGGCTGCTCCTTGAGCTGCCAGAAGAACTTGACATCTTTGGGGTTTGCACCGGGCCAACCGCCTTCGATGAAGGGAACGCCGAGGCGATCGAGTTGATGGGCGATGCGGAGTTTATCTTCTAGGGAGAGAGATAGGCCTTCACATTGGGCGCCATCGCGCAAGGTGGTGTCGTAGATGGAGAGAGGTTTGGCAGTCATGGGCGAGGAGGAATTGTTTGTGGTTGTGGGTTCACCACTCCCAAATTTTAACCTGATGCTGTGATTGAGCCGCCAAGTTGACACAATAGATAGAGACGAGATATCGAAGCGAACGGATAAACGTTGTCATCTCATATAGATAATTAGATAATTATGCCAACTGTGACGGCTGCTGGACAAACTGTAACCTGCGATCGCGGGGAGAATCTGCGTCGCGTTCTTCTGCGCCACGGAATTGATCTGTACAATGGCAACGCCTCTGTGGTTAATTGCCGGGGGATTGGCTCCTGTGGAACCTGTGCGGTGGCGGTTGAGGGCCAGGTGTCTGAGGCCAATTGGCGCGATCGCACCCGGCGATCGCTTCCCCCCCATGATGGTCAGCGTTCCCTCCGTCTAGCCTGTCAAACCCAAGTTCTCGGAGATGTCCGGGTGACTAAGTTTGACGGCTTCTGGGGCCAAGGAACGGAGCCGGTTTGGACGGCTGAGTCTTAGTCGCCGAGTCTCAGTCGCTGAGTCTCAGTCGCCGAGTCTCAATCGCCGAGATTGAGCAAATTCGTCGATAAACCTGTTGATAAACCGGTTAAGAAACCGGCTAACAAACCTATTGTGCAACGTATTTTTCAGGTGGTTCTAGGGGTTCTGTTGGCGATGGCGATTCTCTACTGGCTGGCCGAGGCGCAGGTGTTTGATGAAACTCCCTCCCCCGACGAATCGAGTGAGGATGAGTCGATTCCCGAGGCGGTTCCCTTGAGTCCTCCATCACCAGCTCCGCAGACAACGCCTACGCCGAGTCCAACGCCTACGCCGAGTCCAACGCCTACGCCGAGTCCAACGCCTACGCCGAGTCCAACACCCACACCGGAAACGGATGCCAATGATCCAATTCCCGCCCTTTGGTAAGTCGTTTAAGCTAATCGAGTTGAGAGTCCAGTCAAGATCATGAGTAGTGAGATTTTAGTTATTGGTGGCGGTGTGATGGGGTTGTCCATCGCCGTCGAACTCAGGTTACGGGGGGCGAGTGTCACCGTTGTGAGTCGAGATAGCCAACAGGCGGCGAGTCAAGCGGCTGGGGGAATGTTAGCTCCCCAAGCTGAAGCGTTGGCTTCGGGACCGATGTTGGAGTTATGTTTGCAGTCGCGATCGCTGTACCGGGATTGGACGGAGAAACTCGAACGTCTTTCGGGAATGGCGACGGGATATTGGCCCTGTGGCATCCTGGCCCCGGTCTATGACACTCGGGCCAGTTCCCCGACTTCAGAGGCGGGGCCGTCATTGTGGCTTGATTCTCAGGCGTTGCAGGGGTATCAGCCAGGATTGGGAACTGATGTGGTGGGGGCCTGGTGGTATCCCCAAGATGCTCAGGTGGATAATCGGGCCTTGATGCGATCGCTCCTAGGAGCTGTTGAGGCTCTCGATATTCGGCTAAAAGAGGGGGTTACGGTGGAGGCGATCGCCCAGGAAGGCGATCGAATCGTTGGTGTACAAACCGCCGCCGGACTCCTCAGTGCTGACCATTATGTTCTCGCGACTGGCTCTTGGTCGAATCAATTGCTACCTGTACCCGTTAAACCCATTAAAGGGCAAATGTTCTCCGTCCGCGCCCCCCGTGTCAATGGGGAACTGCCTCTACGGCGAGTTCTCTATGGCCCCAATACTTATATCATTCCCCGTGGTCATGGTGAGATTGTGGTCGGGGCCACCTCGGAAGATGTGGGTTTTGTGCCGGGAACAACCCCAGAGGGACTGCGATCGCTCCTAGACCGGGCCATCCGCCTCTATCCGGCCCTGGGGGATTATCCCATGCAGGAAATTTGGTCAGGATTCCGCCCCGCCACTCCCGACGAATTGCCCATCCTCGGCGATAGTTACTGTGACAACCTCAGCCTAGCGACGGGTCATTACCGCAACGGGATTCTCCTGGCCCCCATCACCGCTAAACTCATCGCCGATCTCATCTGTAACCAGCAGCGAGATCCTCTCCTAGAGGCCTTCGCTTGGAATCGCCCCCAATTATCCTCAACCACCTCAGAGACAACAACCTCAGAGACTATGCTGACCTCTATTCGTCAACCGACCCCCCACCCAGTAACACTTCATCCTTCTGAACACGATCCCCTCATCATTGCAGGTCGGTCGTTTCAGTCTCGCATCATGACCGGCAGCGGCAAATATACGGACTTTGAAACCATGCGCGGTAGTATTGCCGCCAGTGGCTGTCAGATTGTCACCGTTGCCGTCCGTCGGGTGCAAACTAACGCTCCGGGCCATGAAGGCTTAGCTGAAGCCTTAGATTGGTCAAAAATCTGGATGTTGCCCAACACCGCTGGCTGTAAAACCGCCGAAGAAGCCATCCGCGTGGCGCGACTGGGACGGGAAATGGCCAAATTACTGGGACAGGAGGACAATAACTTTGTCAAACTGGAGGTGATTCCTGATTCTACCTATCTTCTCCCCGATCCCATCGGCACTCTCGAAGCCGCTGAACAACTGGTGAAAGAAGGGTTTGCAGTTCTCCCCTATATCAACGCTGACCCCATGTTGGCCAAACGACTCGAAGAGGTCGGCTGTGCGACGGTGATGCCTCTCGGCTCTCCGATTGGTTCTGGGCAAGGGATTCAGACGGCGGCTAATATCCGCATTATTGTCGAAAATGCTCAAGTCCCTGTGGTGGTGGATGCGGGGATTGGGACTCCGAGTGAAGCGGCGTTTTCGATGGAGTTGGGGGCTGATGCGGTCTTGATTAACTCGGCGATCGCCCTGGCCAAAAATCCTGTCATCATGGGACAGGCCATGGGGATGGCTGTTATCGCTGGACGACTGGCTCACCAGGCCGGACGGATTCCCGTTCAAGCCATGGCCAACGCCAGTTCTCCCCTAACCGGGACCATTTCCAGCTAATCCTCAACCCTAATCTCCAACAGGTCATCGCTGTGTCCTCGGTGACTGAGGTGGTTTACCCCAAACTCAGAGGAACCTGAGATACAATCAGATATACATCGAACAAGGGAGGATTTTCAATGGTGGACATTGCTGGAACACGCACCTCAGTGGCGAATCTCCTCTCTTGGCTACTTTTTGTCGTCACCCTTGTTCCCGGTGGCTTCTTGGGCTATCTATTGCGCCGTAATGGGGTTTGGATTGGGGTTGGACTCTGGGTGGTCAGTCTTCTGTTACCCTTCCCCACGACTGAACTGGCTGCCATCTCCCATCGCGGCTTCACGGGATTGGCCACGGGAACGATTCTCGGCTATCTCGGACTCATTTGGCAACAGCGCCAGGCCCAGGATTCGTCACCCGATGCGGAATAGTCTATCTATCCCAACTTTTACAAAAAAAATTAAACCTCTCTAGGAGATACAGGGTGTTATGTCTGAAGCCAACGGTGTGATGATGCAGTATTTCCACTGGTATACCCCCGCTGATGGGAGCCTGTGGAACCAAGTTGTAGACAACGCCCAAGCCCTTGCTGATGCAGGATTTACCGCGCTCTGGTTACCCCCAGCCTATAAGGGCACGGCGGGAGGCTACGATGTGGGCTATGGGGTCTATGATTTATTCGATTTAGGGGAATTTGATCAAAAGGGTTCCATCCGCAGCAAATATGGAACCAAGGATGAATACATCAAGGCCATTCAAGTTGCCCAAGCCGCTGGTATTCATATCTATGCCGATGTGGTGTTTAACCATAAACTGGGGGCAGACCATACAGAAGAGTTTCAGGCAACACCCTTTAATCCCCACAATCGCCATGAAGCGGTGGGTGACACCCAAACGATTCAAGCCTGGACACACTTCACGTTTCCCGGCCGTCAGAAGAAGCATTCAGAACTCGAATGGCATTGGTGGCACTTTACCGCCGCAGATTACAACGCCTATGATGGCGATGCTGATGTAGTCTATCTCTTTGACGGGAAAACCTTTGATGACGGTGTGGATTTAGAGAAGGGCAGCTTTGATTATTTAATGGGCTGTGACTTGGATATGAGTCGGCCGGATGTTCAGGAAGAACTGAAACATTGGGGAAAATGGTATGTGGAAACAACCAATGTTGATGGGTTTCGTTTTGATGCGGTGAAGCATGTTCAAGCGGGCTTTTTCCCTCAATGGCTGAGCCATGTCCGCTATCACGCAGGACGGTCTTTGTTTGCTGTGGGCGAGTATTGGTCGGGCAATATTGACGCCTTGCATCACTTTATCAAGGAGACCGGTGGCGATGTGATGTTGTTTGATGCCCCCCTCCATTACAACTTTAGTAATGCTAGCAATCAAGGCAGTGAGTATGACCTGCGGCATATTTTTGATAATAGTTTGGTTAAGGAACAACCGGCGTTGGCTGTAACCCTTGTCGATAACCATGATTCTCAACCGTTGCAGTCGTTGGAGTCGGTGGTGGAGGGCTGGTTTAAACCTTTGGCCTATGCTTTGATTTTGTTACGACGGGATGGCTACCCTTGTGTGTTTGTCGCCGATTACTATGGGGCTCATTACAAGGATTCTGCCCCTGATGGTCAGGAGTATGAGATTTGGTTGGATAGTCATCAATGGTTGATTGACAAGTTTCTAATGGCTCGTAAAATCTATGCCTATGGCGACCAATATGACTATTTTGACCATCCGAATACTGTGGGTTGGACTCGGTTGGGGGATGACGAGCATCCTGGGGGAATGGCGGTTATTTTGAGTAATGGTGAGGGGGGGCGTAAGTTTATGGAGGTAGGACAAGCCAATGCAACTTATGTTGATGTAACGGAACATATTACGGAACCGGTGGTGACGAATGATGAGGGATGGGCCGAGTTTTCCTGTGAGGCGGGGTCGGTGTCGGTTTGGGTTCCGGGTTAGGGATTTGTTCGGGTGAAAATGGGAACGCCAATGCGGTTAATATGCTCGGTTAATTTGGGTTCGTCAATGCTGTTATAGTCAATAACATCAAAGAAGTAGGGAAGGGGGCTATCTTCATTGAGTACATCAGCAAGTTGGAAAATAGTGGTGTGGGTGACGGACTCACCCTGAATGGCTCAGTCAATGTCTGATCCTGGTTTGTGGTTGCCTTTTGCACGAGAGCCGAATAATAGGACTTGGTGAATTTCTGGGAATTTGGCGATCGCCTCTCGAATCTGGTCTAAATCTCGGTCTGTTGTCATATCATCCCACTAACTTCTGTTGCAGTTCGTCTTTAATCTGACTCAAAATTGAGCTTTCATCGAGGGAATCGAGAATTTGCTGAACGACCACCTTGGGTCCTTCTGGCCCCCAAGAGGCCCCATTGGCCAGATAGGTTTTGGCAACCTGGCCGATCGCATAGGTGGATACCCCCGCAACACTGGCTTGGGTAATCGCCACTGAGAGATAGCCTCCAAATGCTAACCCTCCTGTAACCGGCGTGGCGACACCAAACAGACTTTTTAAGCCACTTAAGCCCAAATTCGCTAACAGTTCACTGGCACTAATTCCCCCCATACTCAGGGCAATTTTCTGTAACAGGTCGATCGCCCCGGTTTGGGTCATGGGAATGCCATACAGCCGCGATAGGGACATTAGCAGGAACACATCTACGGTGGCGGCGGTGAGGATATCAACGACGGTGACTGGGTTGAGGGCGATCGCCATGGCCTTTGCCATGACCCCATTCCAGATGAGGCGGTTGGCCTGGCGATCGCGAATCTCCATTTTTCGCTGTACGACTTGCTCATTCACCTCATCGGCATAGAGCATACTGTTTAGGGCCACGAGGGATTTCCCTTCTCGCTGGAGAATCTCTAGGATTTTAAGTTTCAATTCCTGCACTTGGGGGTTCCCGGCTTCCATCACCACGCCCTTGCTTCCATCGGACTTCTGCACCAATGTCGGGGTTAGGGGAGAGGCGGCGGCCATGACAATGCGATCGCTCGTCAGCAGTTGTCGCACTCGCTCATTCCGCACTTGATCATAAATGGCTTGGCGATCGGCATCGGGATATTGGTCAATTTTATTAAACACCAATAATAGAGGTTTGCCGGCTTCACGAATCTCCGAGAGGGCATCATACTCAACTTGGGTGATATCCCCAGAAATCACAAAGAGAATTAAATCCGCTCGTCTGGCAATCTGATGAGCCAATTCAGCGCGAGTTTGGCCGTGAACTTCATCTAAGCCGGGGGTATCGACTAATTCTACCCGGGCCGTTCCCACGGTGGGTAAGGAGACCTGTAAAATGTCGTCAATGCCCTCAGCTACGGCACTGCGGGTTAGGGTCCAATCGACGCTTTGCTGCGATCGCGTCACTCCATGGAGCGGACCCGTTTCAAACACAGGTTGTCCCACCAACGCATTCAGGAGAGAGGATTTGCCTCGTCCCACCATCCCAAATGCCGCAATCTGCACCACGTCGGACTCTAACTTATCTAACATGGTCTCTAAGCCTTCAAGTTCGGCTTCTAGGCCGGCCCGTTCGCGGTCTGAGAGATCTAACCGTTCTACCAGTTCATGTAACGCCGTCTTTGCCCGTTTGTAATTAAGTTCTGATTGAATATCGGCAAAACTAAAGATCGCCTCATCGAGTTCACGTTCAAAATTGGAAGTACGGGGGTTAGGCATACGGAAATGATGATAAAAAATAGGGAGGACAATCCCTCAGGATTAGCCCGGAGGATCTCCCTCTTAAGTGGCATCCTGAGGAGCTAACACTGAGTGCAAAGACACTTTTAAGAGGCGCGACTGAGAATAGAGAGATCGGCTGAGCCAAAATTTGTACTCAGGGCAACCTGCAAGTTTTCTAATGATTCTATCAGCCAGCGGACGGCTTCGCGGGTGCTTTGATCATAGTGGTCAAAGAGAATCGAAAACCGTTTTTCTAAATAGGGACGAACTTTACGACAAATGAGCAGAATTTTCAGCAACAGAGCCATGACAAAGGTGGGGCCAATGTTGGAGAGAAGGTCAATCAGAACGTAATGGTTAGGATTTTGAGGACTTTCAACGACTAAGAAGTTCAGTAGCTGACTACAGGTACGCACCACCAAAAAGTCTGTCGGTTTTTGGTCGTCACATTGGGGCAGGGTATTCATCAGATGTTGATGTAGCTTATCGTAGAATAAGCGCCGGCCGTAGTCTTCATCAATGGTTGTAATCAGGTATTCAAATAAGTCCTCTTTAAATTCTCGGTAGGTTCGTGTTTGACTGGTATGGGTTCGGAAGGTTTGGGCCAGGTCTTTGTAGGTATAGGCTCCCTCAGCCCGGCCTGAAAACTGCTTGACGGCGACATACAGTTCGCGATCGCCCAATAAGGTGGGATTTCTCACCGGTTGAATAATGCGGGGGTTTTTGAGTAACTTAGGATTTTGTCGCGCCAATTGTGCCCGTTTTACTTTATAGGCGACATACTTGGATAAGTGAACTTCATATTGTTTTTGACGCTGCGCCTGTAGCTTTTGAACGGTTTGTTGATGTTCATAACTACTGCCTTCTCCTAACAGAGAATGGGCATAGAGATAGGGGTAGCGGCCGATCAATGTTCCCAGGGGACGTTGTTCGGGAGGTTGCTCACTAGCTTTGTTGCGATCGACGACTTGGACTAAGCGCTGAAGGGTGAGATACTCGTCGCTGTTTTTGAACTGTTGCAGTAGGTTCTGAATACGTCGTGCGTCTCGCGACTGCATCCGGCGATCGCCTGAGTCACTGATGATGTTCACCAACTCAGGAATCGCTGGCTGATGCTTCGTCTCCATCTGCCAGTGATTGATGAGAATATGGCAGCAGCGGTTGAGAACGCTGTTAAACTCATCTTCAGCCTGTTCTAAGGAGACAATACTCTGAATGATCGAAGCAATTTCAGGATCAGGATAACCCGAGCCCTGGACAAACAGGGTTCTGAAGCGTTCGAGCAACCGTTCCGGCGCTTCGACCTTTACTAAATCGAGCAGGTGATCATATAAGTCCTGCTCTGCTAGATACAGCTCGTTGAATTTAGCCATGTTGTCTGTAGCCCCCTTGAACCTCAGTAGTAGGTTCAAGTATGCTTCCTACTCCGAGTCAGTAATCGAAACAGATTTACGCACGTATCAGTCAGAGCCGCTATTTCGTTGATAGATACTCACCAGTCCGGCTAACGAGCGAAGGAGCGCGATGAGTCCGAGCTCACCCAAACTGAACGACTCTCTCTCGTAGAGGGTTACTCTGCCATTAGGCCCCTCTTGATCTGGGGAACCCCAAACCGTGAGGGTAGGGTTAATAGATGCACTCACCCAGGGGTGAGATCATTTGGCCTCACCCTAATGATACAATACCAAACTTGGATTTGTTAAGCAGCCCCGACCCTTGAACCAGTTTTTTAAGTATCATATCCAGGCTATCTGCCCGGACACCGGAGCCAGAGCTGGGGTGTTTGAGACGCCTCACGGCATCGTTGAAACGCCACGCTTCATGCCGGTGGGAACCCTGGCGAATGTCAAAACCCTCACTCCAGCTCAGCTTAAGGGAACCGGCGCTCAGATGGTTCTAGCGAATACCTATCATCTTCATTTGCAGCCAGGAGAAGACATTGTGGCTGAAGCGGGGGGCTTACATCGGTTCATGGGCTGGGAGGGTCCCATGTTAACGGATTCGGGGGGGTTTCAGGTGTTTAGCCTCAGTGAGATGCGCACGATTACGGAAGAGGGCGTGACGTTTCGATCGCCTCGGGATGGGGCGCGGATTCATCTGACACCCGAACGCTCGATTGAGATTCAAAACGCTTTGGGGGCTGATGTGATCATGGCTTTTGATGAATGTCCTCCCTATCCGGCGAGTCGTGAGGCGGTGGAGTTGGCGACGGCGCGAACGGAACGTTGGTTGAAACGCTGTATCGACTACCATGCTAGGAGTCCTCAGGCGCAGCAGCAAGCTCTGTTTGGCATTGTTCAGGGAGGCGTGTACACGGATCTACGGGCTAAGGCGGCGGCGGCGCTGCAAAGGCTGGAGTTGCCTGGCTATGCTATTGGTGGGGTGAGTGTGGGGGAGCCGCCGGAGTTGATTGAGGCGATTGTCAAAGCCACTACGCCGTTGCTACCGCAGCATAAACCCCGCTATCTAATGGGGGTGGGAACTTATCGGGAGATGGCTGGGGCGATCGCCTCGGGGATTGATTTGTTTGATTGTGTGATCCCGACGCGCTTGGGGCGACATGGGGCGGCGTTTGTGCGCGGGGAACGCTGGAATCTTAAAAATGCTCGCTTTCGTCGGGATTATGAGCCATTGGATGAGGAATGTCCCTGTTATGCTTGTGAGAACTTCTCGCGGGCGTATTTGTCTCATTTGGTGCGATCGCGCGAACTCCTGGCTTACACCCTCCTCTCGATTCACAATATCACCGAGTTAATTCGCTTCACTCAGCGGATTCGCCAGTCGATTCTCGATGGCTGTTTTGCTCGGGAATTTGCCTCTTGGCTCAAGCCGGCACCCTAAAGACTTTCTTTCGATTTTGCTTAACTTAAGTTAACATTTTGAGTCAAGTCAACAGCTTATGTTAATATTTGTTTGAATTATGAGAAAAATCGAGCGATAAAAGGATTTTAACCCAATGGATGCTGCTCTGTTCTTAGCCAAACTCCCGGAAGCCTATCAAATCTTCGATCCCTTAGTGGATGTTCTGCCCTTGATTCCCCTGTTTTTCCTCTTACTGGCGTTTGTCTGGCAAGCCGCTGTGGGTTTCCGTTAAGTTTTCAGACCTTGGATTCGATCCATTAGCCTGTGTCGTTGACATGGGCTTTTTTATGGGGAAGAGGGAACAGGGAACAGGGAACAGGGAACAGGGAACAGGGAACAGGGAACAGGGAACAGGGAACAGGGAACAGGGAACAGGGAACAGGGAACAGGG
>HotLOscill_hetero_coDRAFT_1000150_pt1 | contig 42985 bp, 43 predicted proteins | sample HotLakmetagenome_2_FD_10650 | JGI IMG/M metagenome (IMG submission 10650)
CGGGCCAGTTCATTGACGCTACAGTGAATGCTGAACTGGCCCAAGCCGCTGGAGTTAAGAAATTACAAGGATTTGCTACCTTCGGACTCCCGGAGGCGGAACTGCCGGTGACGCTGTGTTTTGAAACGGAGGGGGTGAGTGTCGCCAAAGTCCGGGAGGTGGAGGATTACTATTTACGCAATCTCCTCGATTCCCAAAGTTCGATGGGACAGCAATTATTGAAACTGGCTTCTGGGGGAGATCCTGGCATTGCTAAGTTTTTAGAGAACTCCCTAAGAGACGCTCAAGGACGACCGTTGAAACTCTATAGCGATCGCGATTTTATTGATGTGCGATCGCGCGCCCTCAGCATTGGCTACCATGCTCGCCGCAACCGGGCCTTTTCCCTCAAAAAGAGTGGCTTTCTCCTCGACAATGGCAATGTGGCCATTTTGCCGGGGAACCGCCTCTCTTGGAACTCCCTCTTGTGGTTTGTTACCGGTTCCGAAGCCGAGGCCCTCGCCCGCAAGAACGCCCGTCCAACGGAGGCGATGTTAGGGGAATTTGAGCAGGTGCGACGTTGGTTTATGGAGAGTTTTGGCGCTTCAGAGGTGCGCCCCGCTGAGGAACTCTATATTCGTCATGCTGGGAATATCAGTGGGGCAGTCAGTCCCCTCAGTGGTGCGAAAATGCTCAACGGTGGAGTGGATGCCGGTGAGGCCTTGGGCACCTTTGGCTATCATTTCGATGTACGCGGCGGCATTGAGGGATTAGGTCAGAAAGCACGGGGCAAGGGCTATGAGAGTGTCAGTATTCATGCTAAACCGGTGTTTAACATCGGGATTGATCATGCTCAAGTCAAATCCGTTGCCAATTTGGCGGTGGTGAGTCCCGCGTCGGATTTTCCCGGTTATGCCTCTTCGGCGGGCCGGATTGTTGAATACAATGTCGGGGTGGCTCAGGGGTTAGGCATTGCGGCGGCTTTGGCGTTGCATCAGGGACGGCAACTCTCGGAGATTGCCAATTCTGAGGTGCGTCAGGTGTTGGCTCAACGGGGTCAGCTTTCTAAGGTTTATGGGATTTCTCAAACGGAGGCGGCTCAGTATCTTCAGGAGTTTGAAACGGTGTTAGCCCCGGCTGAGGTGGAACCGTCTCCCCCAGGAGAGTTACAGGATATTACGGGCCATTGGGCGGAAGGATTTATTGAGGATTTGTTTGAACGGGAGGTGATTTCCGGGGTGGGAAATCGCCGCTTTTTACCGGATGCACCGCTGACGCGGGCTAGTTTTGCGGCGATTTTGGCGAAGGCCTTTGAGGTTCCCTCAGTGCGTGAGCCGCAGGTGTTTTTAGATGTCTCGGCGGGGTTTTGGGGCTATTCGGCCATTCGTAAGGCGAACCAAATGGGGTTTATGGCGGGGTTTCCCAATGGCAGTTTTCGCCCTGAGGACTCGGTGACGCGGACTCAGGCCTGGGTGGCGATTGTGAATGGCTTGGGGTTAGCTCCTCAGGCGGAGACGGAGGTGCTGTCGTTTTATGGCGATCGCAAGCAGATTCCCAGTTATGCTCAAACGGCGATCGCTCAAGCGACGGTGGCGGAGTTGGTGGCCAATTACCCTAATCGTCGCCGCTTACGGCCTCAAGCGTCTATGACACGGGCGGAAGTGGCGGTGACGGTGTATCAGGCGTTGGTGCAGTTGGGCAAGGTGCCGCCGAGGGAGTCACCCTATGTGATTACGGCGGATACTCTGGCGGCGCCGGCTTTTACGGATTTGGATGATCATTGGACTGCGCCGTTTGTGGCGGTGTTGATGAGGAAGGGATTGCTGAATGGCTATCCTGATGGTAGTTTTCGCCCCGATGCGCCTCTATCCCGGGCGGCGTTTGCGACGTTGTTGGCGACGGCGTTTAATCCGCCGCCAGTGCGCGAGGCGATCGCTTTCCGGGATGTTTCTCCGGGGTTTTGGGCGGCTGAGGCGATTCAACAGGTGGCTCGTGGTGGCTTTATGTCGGGGGTGGGGGGCGATCGCTTTGCGCCTCAGTTGAATGTGCAGCGAGTCTCGATTTGGTTGGCGTTGGTGAGTGGCCAGAATTTGGGGGACGCGGATGTGGCGAGGTTGGAGCAATTTCGCGATCATCAAGAGATTGCTACGGCGGCGAAACCGGCGGTGGCGATGGCTGTGCAGCGCGGCTTGGTGGTGAATTATCCTGACGGCGATCGCCTCAACCCTAATCGGGATGCAACTCGCGGTGAGGTGGCGGTGATTCTCTATCAGGCGCTACTCGATGCGGGGTTATGGGACATCGAGGCGATCGACTCGCCTTATCTAGTTTGATGGCTTGAGTGGCCTCTGCTCGCAATTGTTAACGAAGGTTTATCTGAGACTTGGCGTTGCCAGGATTAACGCTTTAATGGAGATAGTGATTCTCCCGAAGCTATGGATACCCAGTCAAATCAACCGAACTCACCGCGAGAGGCGGTAGAACACAAAAGTATGGATGAGATGCTTCTAACTTTGGAGCATTTGTTTGAGCGGGAAGAGGCCACGGCAAAAATTGTCTTGGCGGCCCTTTATGATATGGGTGTGGAAAATATCTACTACCGTCAACTTCGCAGTCGCATACTTCGGGGTGTATTTCGACCGGTCACTAAGGTCTCTAAGCCTGTTTTCCTCTTTTTTGGACTGCGTTGGTTTAAGGCAAATTGTCCGTTGTTAATTGCTGATTGGCTCCGTTCTTTGGTGGAGTTTGAGAAGCAAACGCAGTCTCAAAACAACGAAGTAAAAAACGAAGTCGCTGCTGTTTCATCGAGTTCGTTACAACCGGAGCAACAACTTCAGAAAAATTTGGTTGTTGTTGAACGGGGCAATCAGGAGGTTGAGCGGTTATCTGGACAGGTACAGTTACTCACGAGTACCCTCTTGATTACGGTTGCGGTGATGGGTGGAATGTTGGCTTGGCTTGGCTATGAGTTACATCTAACTCGGGCAAATTTGCCTCAGGAACCTGCGGTTACTCAAACTCGTGGTCAAAGAATTGGCGAGTAATATTAAATTGGATGTTGGTTGGTTCCCCAGGGATGTGTCTTTGTGCAGAAGTGGAACAATTTTTGTTGCCTTCGCTCCCTGTTCATCAAGAACATACCGACTTTCAGACGTCGTAGCATCAATGTCTATAAGGGCGAACGGTATTCAGCGAGCGATAGTCGAGGTGCTGTTCGCCCTCCCCGGTGTTAACGTATAGCAAGTATTTTTTAAAATCGTATCACTATCAACTTGGTTGGTTGACTTTAGTCTAATAAATCTAACAGAAACATTGTCGCTTCGTCCTTAGTATTGAACAATGTATCTGACAGTAGATATGGCTGAAAAAAATCACCACGTTGGGGGTTTAAAGCCACCCAACAGATATCTCTACCGAACATACTTCCTGTGCCAAAAACATTTTCGTATTCAGACTGGGCAATTTCCCCTAAAACTATCCAAGCAGGGTTTTCTGGTGGATTTCTATACAAAACTACTTCGCGATATTTCCCATTACTGACATATAAAATTTCCATAACAAATTATTTATCTCTCTAAAAGTATTTTGGTTCCAATCATTTATAATCTTGTTTTTTAGTTGTAATGCGATCGTTCATTGTGTTTATTTGAGGTGAAATGTTTCCGTCCCCTTGCGGGGAAAAGATAGGGAAAGACTGGCTCAACAGCCCCTTCGGCTCCAACAGGTCTTCGACGTTTCCGTCCCCTTGCGGGGAAAAGATAGGGAAAGACGCTTTTAGGATTTAGTGCTTAGCACTAGATTTAATAAAGTTTCCGTCCCCTTGCGGGGAAAAGATAGGGAAAGACCCTTCAAGCTTGGGAGAGCTTGAAGGAGACTTTCCCTGAGTTTCCGTCCCCTTGCGGGGAAAAGATAGGGAAAGACGAGTTATTCACAATGACCTCCACGCTAACAACCTGGTTATCGTTTCCGTCCCCTTGCGGGGAAAAGATAGGGAAAGACAAGGAGGGACGTGAGTTCTTCCCAGATAAGAACGGGATGAAAGTTTCCGTCCCCTTGCGGGGAAAAGATAGGGAAAGACGGGGGGCGTCCTCCAATACGGCGGACGCAAGTACGTCGTGTTTCCGTCCCCTTGCGGGGAAAAGATAGGGAAAGACTCACCGTTTCCAAGCCCTTGAGCGTACCCCCCTTCGCTTGTTTCCGTCCCCTTGCGGGGAAAAGATAGGGAAAGACATGGCGTACCATGCCCCCTGCATCCCGGCAGGGGTTTTGAGCAGTTTCCGTCCCCTTGCGGGGAAAAGATAGGGAAAGACAAGAAGACGCGGAAGGTATCAAGGAAATGCTTAAAGGCGTAGTTTCCGTCCCCTTGCGGGGAAAAGATAGGGAAAGACTCCAACTCTTCATTAAAAAAGGATATAGTCCAAACGTTTTGTTTCCGTCCCCTTGCGGGGAAAAGATAGGGAAAGACATTAGTATTTTGACTACCTTGTTTAGACTTAATGAAGACGTTTCCGTCCCCTTGCGGGGAAAAGATAGGGAAAGACAATGGCTCTTGAAGCAAAAGGGGTTACCCCCTTGTCGAGGTTTCCGTCCCCTTGCGGGGAAAAGATAGGGAAAGACCTCTTCGACTTCACCCCAACTATCATCTTCATAGTCAGGATGCGTTTCCGTCCCCTTGCGGGGAAAAGATAGGGAAAGACGGAATGTCCAAAGTAATGGAGGATCCGCTTGAGGAGGTTTCCGTCCCCTTGCGGGGAAAAGATAGGGAAAGACTGCGTAGAAGTCCCGCATTGAGTCCGATGGTCGGACGAGGTTTCCGTCCCCTTGCGGGGAAAAGATAGGGAAAGACCAGTAGCGTAGGTTCACTACTAGACCTGTACTACGGGTATGTTTCCGTCCCCTTGCGGGGAAAAGATAGGGAAAGACCTTGGGGTCGTTATGAGGAAAGTCTCGTTTACCGAGGACGAGTTGTTTCCGTCCCCTTGCGGGGAAAAGATAGGGAAAGACATAACCCTTATCGTCTAGAACTCCATGGGGAGAATCTTTGTTTCCGTCCCCTTGCGGGGAAAAGATAGGGAAAGACAATGAAGAGGTTTGGGACAAGGAGGCAGTCTGGGAAGTTTCCGTCCCCTTGCGGGGAAAAGATAGGGAAAGACCTGAGGACGTCTCAAGCATTAATCCCCCTTAACCTCATGTTTCCGTCCCCTTGCGGGGAAAAGATAGGGAAAGACTTGGGCTTGGGCTTTGCGCGCCTTGCGACGCGCGTTTCCGTCCCCTTGCGGGGAAAAGATAGGGAAAGACCCCGCTCGATTCACCCCGTAGGGTTTCACGTAGCGCGGCGTTTCCGTCCCCTTGCGGGGAAAAGATAGGGAAAGACAAAGATTGAGCTCTTTAAGAAGGTTTAGAATCTCTTCTTGTTTCCGTCCCCTTGCGGGGAAAAGATAGGGAAAGACCGAACCCCGAGTCCTGGCAAGCTGTCAGGCCACTCGTCTGTTTCCGTCCCCTTGCGGGGAAAAGATAGGGAAAGACTGTGACAATTGAGAACAGCTCGCAGCCCAAATTATCTAGCGTTTCCGTCCCCTTGCGGGGAAAAGATAGGGAAAGACCTGAGAAAAACTTTACCTTCCGGCTAGAGAAAGAATTAGACGAAGTTTCCGTCCCCTTGCGGGGAAAAGATAGGGAAAGACAGGCTTCGAGTCCGGGCGGGAAGTCCCCGACCCAGACAAGTTTCCGTCCCCTTGCGGGGAAAAGATAGGGAAAGACCCCCCGGAAGCTAGGGACGCTGCAACTCAGCGTCAACCCCGTTTCCGTCCCCTTGCGGGGAAAAGATAGGGAAAGACGGAGTCACGATCGTCTTAAACGATAAAGGGAAACTGAAACGTTTCCGTCCCCTTGCGGGGAAAAGATAGGGAAAGACGAGATTGAAGCGATGATCTAAAAATAAAGAGACTAGGTTTCCGTCCCCTTGCGGGGAAAAGATAGGGAAAGACGGGTTCGACATGGGACGGGCCCCCCAACACCGAGTCAAGTTTCCGTCCCCTTGCGGGGAAAAGATAGGGAAAGACACAACTGGCTCTACCTCACAGCCATGGTCCCAGAGCGTGACCGTGGTTTCCGTCCCCTTGCGGGGAAAAGATAGGGAAAGACCGCATGGGGACGGTCGATGGATCGGTGGCTTGGGATGGTTTCCGTCCCCTTGCGGGGAAAAGATAGGGAAAGACTGCCAGGTTTCCAGGTCCACCGCTTCAGCTTTCGCCTCCGTTTCCGTCCCCTTGCGGGGAAAAGATAGGGAAAGACTATGATATACAACATCCAACTACGGGTGACGTTGGAGGTTTCCGTCCCCTTGCGGGGAAAAGATAGGGAAAGACACGATAGAAGCTCTCGGCCCGCACTCTAACCGTTGTTGATTAGGTTTCCGTCCCCTTGCGGGGAAAAGATAGGGAAAGACCTCAAACTCATCTTCGGGGGCCTCCCGTTCAAAGAAGTTTCCGTCCCCTTGCGGGGAAAAGATAGGGAAAGACGTTCATCCCCCGTAGCAGTCGACCATTCGGTTTCAGGGAAGTTTCCGTCCCCTTGCGGGGAAAAGATAGGGAAAGACTCGTTTAGGTCGCTCACGCTCGTGAACGGTTTATCCTCGTTTCCGTCCCCTTGCGGGGAAAAGATAGGGAAAGACGAAAGGGTCGTATCGGAGGCTAATCCTCTATTCACTCAGGAGGTTTCCGTCCCCTTGCGGGGAAAAGATAGGGAAAGACGTAGAATGGGATGATCTTCGACAAGGGTGTCTAGCACTCGTTTCCGTCCCCTTGCGGGGAAAAGATAGGGAAAGACTTTGGAAATCTCCTCTGCTCTGGCTGGGCAAGGAGTTTCCGTCCCCTTGCGGGGAAAAGATAGGGAAAGACGAACCCCACTTCACCCTCCTGGAACAGGAGGACTTGAAAGTTTCCGTCCCCTTGCGGGGAAAAGATAGGGAAAGAACCGTCTGGAGCTCGTTCGGGGGATGCGGGAATTCACTGTTGAAGAGTTTCCGTCCCCTTGCGGGGAAAAGATAGGGAAAGAACGTAGTTATGGCTATACTACTCTTTAATTAGTTAATTTGTTTCCGTCCCCTTGCGGGGAAAAGATAGGGAAAGACCCTCATGTTAGGAATGGTGGGAGACACGGGGGTCTTCGTGTTTCCGTCCCCTTGCGGGGAAAAGATAGGGAAAGACGTGAGAATATGGAGGAGGCTCAAGAGCAACTCCAAAGTTTCCGTCCCCTTGCGGGGAAAAGATAGGGAAAGACTTTCCATAAAGCTGCTGCTTTTCCAGTAAATCCCATAGTTTCCGTCCCCTTGCGGGGAAAAGATAGGGAAAGACTTCCATACCTTCTTCTATAGCCATCTTACAAATATTGTTTCCGTCCCCTTGCGGGGAAAAGATAGGGAAAGACCCAGCACTTGACCAGGACCCCTTTGTTCTGGGGGTGGGTTTCCGTCCCCTTGCGGGGAAAAGATAGGGAAAGACATTCTTATTACTGCAGATGACGAGGGACAGGTTTCCCTGCGGTTTCCGTCCCCTTGCGGGGAAAAGATAGGGAAAGACTCCAAGGGGCTCCCCGCCCCCCTACAGGGCATTCTCCTGGTTTCCGTCCCCTTGCGGGGAAAAGATAGGGAAAGACGAGGGTTAGCTTTCTTTGAATGAGGTCAACCCCTCCCGTGTGAGTTTCCGTCCCCTTGCGGGGAAAAGATAGGGAAAGACGAACGGTGTTAAAAACATGATCGCGAAACTGCAAAACAAGGTTTCCGTCCCCTTGCGGGGAAAAGATAGGGAAAGACTTCCAAGTTTGGGAGGTGCAGATAGAAGCGGAAGACTGTTTCCGTCCCCTTGCGGGGAAAAGATAGGGAAAGACTTGCTCACGATTTCCTGTTAAGTGAGTTGATTGATGAAGCGTTTCCGTCCCCTTGCGGGGAAAAGATAGGGAAAGACTATAAACTACGTCTCGCTCGTAGTGCTCGCACTGCACTTCGTTTCCGTCCCCTTGCGGGGAAAAGATAGGGAAAGACTCTAGGGGTGTAGGAACCCCCCAGATCCGGGCCCAAAGTTTCCGTCCCCTTGCGGGGAAAAGATAGGGAAAGACTCCCATCTCTTCCAGTTGAGTGTCCAACTGAAGTAGAATAGTTTCCGTCCCCTTGCGGGGAAAAGATAGGGAAAGACTTTATTGGGGGTAATCGGTAGCTACAACTACCGATTGTTTCCGTCCCCTTGCGGGGAAAAGATAGGGAAAGACCTCTTCTAAGTCTAGTTCTTTTCCTTGCTCTTCGTCGTTTCCGTCCCCTTGCGGGGAAAAGATAGGGAAAGACTAGCCATGAAGCTAATCTACCGGTATGTAATACGGTAGTTGAAGGTTTCCGTCCCCTTGCGGGGAAAAGATAGGGAAAGACGGCAAGGGGGTAGGGGGGTATACCTATATATATATAAGTTTCCGTCCCCTTGCGGGGAAAAGATAGGGAAAGACTTTTTATAAAAATAAAATTTATCATTTATAAATAAGAGTTTCCGTCCCCTTGCGGGGAAAAGATAGGGAAAGACTTCATCGACTCTGTGGGGTCGATATAGTTCTCGGAGTAGTTTCCGTCCCCTTGCGGGGAAAAGATAGGGAAAGACCCAACTTATCATCCCTAGTTCATATTCGTCAAGAGGTTTCCGTCCCCTTGCGGGGAAAAGATAGGGAAAGACTTTTGACAATAAAAAGACACCTGGGAGTGTCTCTACTTACTTCAGTTTCCGTCCCCTTGCGGGGAAAAGATAGGGAAAGACATGTAGAAATTGAGCTCCCCATACCATCTTCCCGGGCCCGGGTTTCCGTCCCCTTGCGGGGAAAAGATAGGGAAAGACACCACCGCCGCGAAGGAAACGCTGATGTTTTATATCGTTTCCGTCCCCTTGCGGGGAAAAGATAGGGAAAGACCCACGATGGGGATGGGGGCGGTGCGTACCGCGAACGAATCGTTTCCGTCCCCTTGCGGGGAAAAGATAGGGAAAGACACCGAGGATAACCCAACCGGGGAGGCTCTCGTTCTCGATGTTTCCGTCCCCTTGCGGGGAAAAGATAGGGAAAGACCTCTGCGGGTGGCTCCCGTGGAGATCGTCGTTCAGGAAAAGGGTAAGTTTCCGTCCCCTTGCGGGGAAAAGATAGGGAAAGACGTCTCGGGGACCCGAGCATAATCAAACCCCCATCATCCAATGTTTCCGTCCCCTTGCGGGGAAAAGATAGGGAAAGACGGTGAAATGGTTTGCAAACCGTTCACCCGGATCGGGGTTTCCGTCCCCTTGCGGGGAAAAGATAGGGAAAGACGTACGAGGATAATTTCCTCTACACAGCCGAAGAGGAAGTGTTTCCGTCCCCTTGCGGGGAAAAGATAGGGAAAGACAATGACTCCGGCTGGTTCAACAGCCTGGCCGGGGTGTTTCCGTCCCCTTGCGGGGAAAAGATAGGGAAAGACTATGAGAGTTACTTCAAAGCCGTAAAGGGTGATAACCCTTGTTTCCGTCCCCTTGCGGGGAAAAGATAGGGAAAGACTCCCCTTCGCCGCCTTGTCGGCGGTGTGGATGGTTCTCCATTTGTTTCCGTCCCCTTGCGGGGAAAAGATAGGGAAAGACAAAAAGTCGAACCCGGGGATGCTGTTCGGGTGCATAGTTTCCGTCCCCTTGCGGGGAAAAGATAGGGAAAGACCTCACCTCATCGAAATCGAGGTCCTCCTCCTCGTCGAAGGTTTCCGTCCCCTTGCGGGGAAAAGATAGGGAAAGACGACCATTTGCTGGTGGTAGGTCTCCTTGCGGAGGACCCCTTGTTTCCGTCCCCTTGCGGGGAAAAGATAGGGAAAGACAACCTCCGACCCCTGATTGAGGATTGCGATCTCTGGGGTGCGTTTCCGTCCCCTTGCGGGGAAAAGATAGGGAAAGACCTCAGCCGAGGAGCTGGGAATTGACATGTCCCGCGTTTCCGTCCCCTTGCGGGGAAAAGATAGGGAAAGACGGTTTAGAATCTGTTGCAACCATTAAACTATAAAAATGTGTTTCCGTCCCCTTGCGGGGAAAAGATAGGGAAAGACTTTCGCGGATGGCCGCCTTGCGGGCTACCACTTTCTTTGTTTCCGTCCCCTTGCGGGGAAAAGATAGGGAAAGACCCTCCTTCCCACATATCGTGGGAAGCTTGGACCTCCAGGTTTCCGTCCCCTTGCGGGGAAAAGATAGGGAAAGACATTGTTAGCGACTAGTACCACACTCTCATAGACTGGGAGTTTCCGTCCCCTTGCGGGGAAAAGATAGGGAAAGACCGGACAAACGACGGGTACGGAAACTCATGAAGAAGGGGTTTCCGTCCCCTTGCGGGGAAAAGATAGGGAAAGACCAGACACCGGGATAAATACCGGCTTTGGAGATAAGTTGTTTCCGTCCCCTTGCGGGGAAAAGATAGGGAAAGACAATCAGACAGACAGGTGAAAATATGTGACAGAAAACAAAAGGTTTCCGTCCCCTTGCGGGGAAAAGATAGGGAAAGACCCTATAAGTCTTAGATAAAGGGTTTTGAGTACCAGGATAGCGTTTCCGTCCCCTTGCGGGGAAAAGATAGGGAAAGACGTTGCAGAAGCGGCTCCCCGTCTCCATAAACTGGGACCGGCGTTTCCGTCCCCTTGCGGGGAAAAGATAGGGAAAGACAACGGTTAGAGTGCGGGCCGAGAGCCTCTATCTCTATAAAGTTTCCGTCCCCTTGCGGGGAAAAGATAGGGAAAGACGGGTGGAGAAGGAGACCGAGAAACTGCTGGAACTGTTGTTTCCGTCCCCTTGCGGGGAAAAGATAGGGAAAGACATAGGGTGACCGCGCCATTTCTAGCAACAAATCATCGTCTTTGTTTCCGTCCCCTTGCGGGGAAAAGATAGGGAAAGACTTCGGCTTGCAGTGAGTCCGGGTCGATTGGGACTATGTTTCCGTCCCCTTGCGGGGAAAAGATAGGGAAAGACCTCACCCCCGAGGAGGAAGTGGAGTTGAGGGCATCGGCGTTTCCGTCCCCTTGCGGGGAAAAGATAGGGAAAGACCTCTGGGGAGAGGAATTCGAGACTTACCCCCTCCTCCAAGGTTTCCGTCCCCTTGCGGGGAAAAGATAGGGAAAGACGTTGGAAACCCCGTGGATCCAACAACGGAAACGGAAGTTTCCGTCCCCTTGCGGGGAAAAGATAGGGAAAGACCTGGGGCTTTGCAGCCTCCATTTCCGGTTCGGGTTTAGGTTGTTTCCGTCCCCTTGCGGGGAAAAGATAGGGAAAGACGTCAATCGCAAGATGCTACGCCAGATACTTCTCAAGGTTTCCGTCCCCTTGCGGGGAAAAGATAGGGAAAGACCTATAGGTTTGAAACCCTTACCATATCCAGCTTTCAAGGTGCGATCGCGCGAACCAACTTAACATTCTGTTACATCCTGATTCTGAGGCTCAGAGAGGCAACTGAAAACATCAGCTTTAGCGCACTACTTAAAGATACAAGCTTTCCCAAGACCTGTCAACCATTTCTTTCCTTAAGAAAATCTAAAATCCTCATTTCCCGCTTATTTCTAGGATTTTCCGACGAACGCGACTCCTTGTACAAAACTTTACATTAAAGTCGACACCTAGCCCCTTGTCCCCAGAAGCCCCCATACCCCCATGACACAAGGGTTACGAGCTAGAGGACATCCCCGCCAGGGCTTAGAATATCGCCTCCACCCGAGAGGCTAGGAGTGGGTTCTGCCCCGACGGGGTTCCCCCTAACGATTCTGCGCCTCCAACTCCCGCACCGAATCAATGAGCGATCGCACCTCCTCGGTTCCCTCCGACTTCTCAAACCGCAGAGGAAACTTGCCACAGGCCAACATCCGTAACCCCAGAGGCGCCAAACTCAACAAACCGCGCAAATCCCGGAAATAATTGCCCACCACTTGCACGCCAAACTTGCGTTCATCCACCCAACCCCCATCTCGTACCAACTCCACCAGAGTTTTCCGGTGACGCACCGCCCGACTGGCGTTCGCATCACGGCGCGAGAGAATTGCTTGCTTAACTTCACCAATGCGATCGAGGGGGGCCACCTCCATCGGGCAAACTGAATTACAGTAATAACAACGAGTACAGCCCCAAACTCCAGCCGTTCCCTGTTCATATTGGTCCACACGGGCCTCCGTGCGATCGTCCCGGCTATCATCAACCATCCGCTGGGCCTTCGCCAAAGCGTGGGGACCGACAAAATCCGGGTTCACCTCCACGGCGTTACATTCCGAGTAACAGGCCCCGCAGAGAATACAGTTACCACTATGACTGAGTTTTTCCCGTTCCTGAGGCGATTGGGAAAACTCCCGTTCGGGAATCTGCCGGGCCTGGGTACTCACATAAGGATCTACAGCATCCAGGTTATCCCAGAATTTGCGCATATCCACCACCAAATCCTTAATCACCGGCATATTCCCCATGGGGGCAATGGTCATCGCTGGGATGTCCTCATCTGATAGCCCATGAATTTGTCGCAACCGGGCTAATTCTGCGCCGACGTTTTCTTTACAGGCCAGAGTCGAACGGCCGTTAATCCGCATCGAACAACTGCCACAGATGGTGTTACGGCAGTTTTTGCGATAGCCGAGAGTGCCATCATGTTCCCATTTGATGCGATCGAGACAGGTGAGAATCGTCTCACTGGGGTCAACATCGAGGTGATAGGTTTGCAAGTGGGGAGCGTTATCGCGAGTTTGGCGCAGAATTTGAAAGGTAACGTGCATGGTGAGGTCAGTTGAGGGGGAAGTCCTCCATTTATTGTAGAGACTTTGGGATCCTTAGTCCGGTTGCAAATCCAACAAATCTCCCGGTTGATAACTGCGGCTAACGCGGCCCGCCCCTCGCAGAATGCGTCGATAGTTGCGACTGACTTGGCCGCCCCCGTCCCTGAGATAATCGATCGCAATGCCATTATGACCAAGTTCTCGACCAGAACTATGGATATAGCGGTCATCACCGAGATATAAGCCCACATGAGTGGCTTTGAGAGGCGTACCAAAAAAGACTAAATCTCCCGGTTGCATGACATCAGTGCCAATGGTGAGGCTGAAGGCTTCTTGTAAGTAAGCATCTCGGGGAAGCCACACCCCCACTGAGGCGAACGCCGCTTGCATCAGCCCCGAACAGTCATAATTGGGGCCGAGGGTTCCCCCCCAGAGGTAATACTCCGACTTAGCCATAGCCTGCTGGGTAAACTCAATCACCTGGGGGATGAGATCGCGAATTTCCATCTCCGAGAAACGCACCGGCCTATAGGGCGTAGTGGGTTGGAGTTGGGCCACCGCATCTGGGGCCAGCCAACCGGGATAGTCATCTTCACACAGGCGCCCCCGTAGCGCCCCCGTCTCTCCCTGGGGCAGTGATACAATTCGCAAATGTCGCCCTGGTGCGGCCTGGGTTGCCAGGCGATCGCATTGGGGGGAATCATAAAGATTGAGCGGGGCAAGACTGCGATATTCCCCGGATTCAGGCAACTCGATCGCTCCTGTAGGCATTAGTAAACTCCACCATGACGTTTTTCCGAAAAGACGAACAACTCGAACCAGTCGGCGATCGCATTTTAGAGGCAATCTGGCAGGCCTTTCCCCAACTCCCCAAAAACCAACTGGCCCTGACCTGGATTCCCTATGACCCCCCCATTGCGGTCAACACAGGCGGTGCCCTCAGTGCCGAGGAATTTTGGAAATATCAACCCCGAGGCTTCCACTATCGAGGAGTTGAACGCATTTACCCGGCCAGTGTCGTCAAGTTATTTTACCTAGTGGCCGTTTACGAATGGCTAGAGACGGGCATGATTGAACCCTCACCGGAACTCGATCGCGCCATTCGCGATAGCATTGTCGACTCCAGCAACGATGCCACCAGCTTAATCGTCGATGTCCTCACCGGAACCACCAGCGGTCCCGAATTGCCCCCTGGCCCCTTTGAAACCTGGAAAAGTCAACGCAACATCGTCAACCGCTATTTCCAATCCCTAGGCTGGGAGGAATTGGCCACCATCAATGTCAATCATAAAACCTGGTGTGATGGAGCCTATGGTCGGGAACGGGCCTTTCTCGGCACGATGATGGACAACCGCAATATGCTCACCACCAACGCTACCGCTCGCTTATTACATAGTATTGTCGGCGGGGTGGCGGTATCGTCGCAACGCTCCCAGCAGATGATGGCCTTGATGCAACGCAACCTGGACCCCGCCGCCTTAGACGCCGATCCTGAAAACCAGGTGACGGGCTTTCTCGGCGATGGTTTACCCTTAGAGACTGGGGTTTGGTCGAAGGCGGGGTTAACCAGTCAAGTTCGCCATGATGCGGCCTATATTGAACTGGCCGACGCTAATCCCTATCTGTTGGTGGTGTTCAGTGAGGGACCCGACCAAAGTCGCAGTGATACCCTGTTACCGTTTATTTCGGGACAGGTGGCCCAGGCGATGCGAGAGTTGTCTCAGGGCTAGGGAAAAAAATTTCTTAAATCTCTTGCAATGTCCAACAGATATGCTACGATGTTTATCTGTTGCACCTGGAGAGGTGGCTGAGTGGTCGAAAGCGGCAGATTGCTAATCTGTTGTACGGTGAACTCCGTACCGAGGGTTCGAATCCCTCCCTCTCCGTTCTCGTCGAACTGATGTTTCAGTTCTCAAATTCCCCAGATAGACTCGTTCAGGCGTACCGTTATGGTGCGCTTTTGTTGTTGGGAAGGGAATAGGGAATAGGGAATAGGGAATAGTGAATAGGGAATAGGGAATAGGGAATAGGGAATAGGGAACAGTTCGGAACTTTCAGCCCTGTCATCGCAACGTCAGCATCGCTGGGCAACAAAATTTCATCGAACTGAACCTTCGTCCTAGAAGCGGTTAGATTCTGGGGCCTTATTGCCGACTCCTGTGCCGCCTTGAGGGGCGAGGAAATTGTTATCGTCGGCTTGGTTTTGATAGATACATTGGACTTTGGGATCGTTGTTGATATCGCCCATAAAGCCGAAGGTATTGAGGCGATTCCGACAATTGCGGACTTCGTTGGAGGAGACGACGTTCATGCGTTCTAGCACCGACCAGTTGGTGTTCCGGATGACACAGCCGGGGTGCATACTGGGCTGGGACACATAGACGTTAAACGGGTTCATGGTGATGTAGGCGTAGCTTTCAACCACCATGGCACTGGCCCCATATTGCACGCAGAGTTCGGGGTTGGCGACGCTGCGATCGAGAAATTCTCGGGAGGCGACGTTTTGAGCGTTGACGTTGGTGGTGGAACTAAAAGCAATACCAATTCCCACACCGAGAATAAACACACCCCCGATGATGGCGAGGAGAGTGTAGTTTAAGGCGGATTTGGCTCTGCTACTGGGTCGGCTGCTACGCGTCATAGTTGGGAAAAACGAGTCGTTAGAACGGGTCGCGGTCTGATACTTGGAATCTGAGTCGACCAGTGGGAACTTGCACCCCCTTGCGATCGGTCAACTGTCTCTAGTTTAATCGGCCGGGAGAAAACTGGGGCGATCGCCGCCAAAAAACTGCCACAACACTCCTGTCTCGATGGCTGATGTCTGGGAATTACTGGGGGAGTCTTAGGGGCGATCGCCAATTCTCCCGAAGTTTGCGCTAGAGTCTTGAAGGACGAAGACAGATTATTAACTGCCCCCCTATTCTGACTATTTTACGAAAGGATTGCTTAAGGCTATGAAGTTTCCCCCTGTTACCCTGATCGCATTGGCCGCCATTTTCCCCAATGCGGGTGCAGTCAGCGCTGCATCGGTGGGGATTCAACTTCCCGATAACTGCAATGTGGTTCACTTGAGTCCGGCGGAAACGGGACGCGCCGGTGGAATGCGCGTCTGTGCGCCGGAGTCCCTCGATGGCCCAGCGCCAATTTTGGGCAACAATATCGATATTCCTGAACTCCAAGATACCGTGGAGTTTGCTGATTTGGGCGATCGCTGGGAACGACCCTATATCGAAGCACTCGCTCGCCAAGGGATTATCCCCGCTGCTGAGGATGAGCAGTTTAACCCCGATGCACCTCTGACGGAAGCAGATTTCCAGGCTTGGCTGACTCACAGTGTCGAAGCGCGTCAAGCCATGAACCCATCTCTGAAAGCCTCAGAAACGGATACATTAGATAGTCTGACCGGTGATGCTCAGACAACGGCTGAGTCGGGCCAAGAGACGAAAGCCGATGAAACGGATAGTGATACATCCGAGACAGAGATTCATCTGGAGCGTTTTGGGAAACGCTTAAGCGGGAAGTCGGCTGAGAAATCCCCGGAACCGGTGGTCTCTCGCTTGCAAGCCTTGGTGGCCTTAGCCAAGAACTTGGATTTAGAGTTGACGGAGGAGTTAGAGGCCAATACGGTTTTAAGCTTTAGCGATCTTGAGTTAATTCCAGAATCGGCTCATGAGTCTCTCAAGGCAGTTCTCGGTCATGAGATTATTATCGCCAATGAGGAGGAAGAAACCGCACTTTATCCTCATTTCTCGGCTACGCGAGCCGATATTGCGGTGTTGCTGTACAAATCCATGGTGAAAGGGGGAGGATTAGCGCCCATCGCTATCAATCCCAACGGGTCCATCGGCGATCGCCAAATCCCTATGACCTCCTCGGGACAACCGATTCACTCGGCGCTAGTCAACCCAGACCTCATACAACGCCTATTTGCCGATTCTAATGCCCCCGGAACCATCGCTATTGGGTTAGCTGAAGGAACGCGCACCATTGATGGTGGCAAAACCTCTGGCTACTGGGGACACCGCGATCCCGGTAATGGCAAACATAATATGGGAACGTTCAGTTATCAACATGGTGCCAGAACCCCTGAAGAAGCGGACTGGCTGCAACTGCAACGGATTTATCGGTACAACGAGGCTCTGCAAGAGTACGCGGCGGCGCACAATATGGAGTTGTCGGTGTTGGAGTTAGTGGCGGGATTGGATTTAGCCAACCAAGCTCCTTTGGCGGCTCAACATTATCTAGCGAATTTACAACAGTTGAAGGCCCGAGGCTTTACAGGTGTCGATGCGATCCTAGAGGCGCGGACTTATAGCTATATCAACCCCGCTACGGGACGGTTGGAAGCCAGCGGTTTCCGCAATAACTGGGAATGGTTACGCTATGACCAAGCCCGTCGCATTGCGGCGATTCGTAGTACTCTGGCTCATCATGGCATTGAGTAGGCGCTTGAGGTGACGCTTAGGATGACCGTTGGGGGCCAAACTGGCCCCCAGGGGAGACTAGAAGTTTTCTAGAATCCGTTGCAGAATGCCGATTCCGCTAACGGCCTGCCAAGCAAATAGGCCGACGACGGCGATATTGAGGCTGATATGGCTGTAGCGAGCCCAGTCTTTCCCTCGTTGCATGAGTGGGGCCAGGGAGGCTGAGAGGGCCACGAGTCCCATCATGCCAAGTCCCGCGAGTAAGTGGGGACCCACGAAGAGTTTACCGTTGTTGATGTAGGTGACGGACATACCGCCGATCGCCCCGAAGACGATACCCACTAACAGCAATGAGCCGATTTTGAAGTGTTTGCTGCGGAAGTCTCCTTGAACGAGCTCTTTTTTCTCCTCACCGGTGGCGGAGCGCAGTTTACGGACTTTGAGACCGGTATAGAGGGCATAGATGGCGATCGCCAACATAACCCACATCAGTGACGGGTGAACAAAGTTCAGCCAGGGTTTAATTGATTCGGGAATAAAATCCATTGGGGTTCTCCTCGATAGTAAGCAAGATGGCAGTCGACTGTTGATGGTTCAACTCATGGTTCAACTCATGATTCAACTCATGGTTCAACTCACGATTCAACGACTCTCTCATTGTATTCCTTTTGAGTTGAGTTCAAGTCTGTCGACCTCGGTCAACTGCGATTTTTGTTCTCCAAAGGCGTTGTATCGGGGTCAGAGCCTCAGAGACCCCTAGACCCCGACACGGCCGTCATAAAACTTAGCATAACAACTTTAGGCGGATAGTTCTCCCCCATAATCGTTGCCATAGCGGGGGCTAGGAGTCCCTAGAAACGGCAGTTGACTCGTTTGGGGGGACGGGATCATATCCGCCAGGATGGAAGGGATGACAGCGCAACAGACGGCGCAATGCCAACAGACCCCCTCGCCAGGGGCCAAATCGCTCAATGGCTTCGACGGCGTAGGTGGAACAGGTGGGGTGAAAGCGACAGGAGGGCAACGTCCAGGGAGAAATCAGGAGACGATAGGCCCGAATGAGGGTTAAGAATACTTTTTTGGCGATCGCATTCAACATTGAGGCTTCCTCCTATCATGGTATAGCGGCGATGAACGCTCCTAGAATGGGTCTAGGTTTCCTGTCGCGATTAACCGTCCCCATAAACAATACTATGGAGAATGTTCAGCCCCCCCTAACCCTTCCCTCAATCCTCTTGTGCCAGATGTCATGCTAGAGTTCGGACGTTCCCTAACCCCAATCCCTCTGTGGTTCTCCAGTGGATTAGTTGTCGTTTGGTTGGGGTTAGTGTTAGCCACCGCCGAAGGACTCTACCGCCGCCGCCATCTTAACCCTGAGTTTAGCCGTAAAATCGTCCATATCGGCACCGGAAACGTCATCCTTATCGCCTGGGGATTGGGAATCCCGGCCTGGATTGGCATTGCAGCGGCGATTGTCGCCGGGTTTGCGGCTTTGCTATCTTACTGGTTTCCCCTGCTTCCGGGGGTCAATAGTATTGGTCGTCAAAGCCTCGGAACTTTCTTTTATGCCGTCAGTATTGGGGTTTTGATTGCCGCATTTTGGCAAACTTCTCCTTATTATACGGCTCTGGGAATCCTAATTATGACCTGGGGTGATGGCTGTGCGGCGTTAGTGGGAATGCGGTTTGGTCGTCATCGCTATCGTGTTTTGGGGATGACGAAAAGTGTTGAGGGAACCTCGGCCATGTTTGTGATTAGTTATCTCATCAGCCAGTTTGTGTTACTGGCCTCTGGGGCCAACTGGACGGAACTTATTTTAGTATCCTTGCTAGTAGCGATGGTTGCCACTCTATTGGAATCTTTTTCGACCTTAGGATTAGATAATTTGACGGTTCCCGTTGGCAGTGCAACCTTAGCGTTTTATTTACAGTCGTCGTTGCTATGAGGCAACGGGAGGGAATAGGGAACAGGCAACAGGCAACAGGCAACATCACCCTCCAGTAAGGGGATGGCAAGGGGCCGTAAGTCGTTATTTTCTCGGGTTTTGGAATGTCTGAAGCTACGCTTGGATTGCTATAATTTAGGATAGTTTACTGTAATTTTATCTAAAAAAATTGGGGTTTTATGTCTGCAATACATCCTGAAAAAAATGTTATTTTGGTTCACGGAATTTTTCGCCAATCGAAGGTATTTGCGAAGATGAAACAGCAATTAGAGCAAGACGGCTACAGGGTTTATACCCCCGATTTGTATCATCATTGGGGTGCGTTAAGTTTGTCTGATGTAGCGGGACAACTTGCAGAATTTATCGACAGCACTCTACCGGCTGAGTCTTCCTTTGATTTAGTGGGGTTGAGTATGGGAGGAATTGTTAGTCGCTACTATCTACAACGGTTGGGGGGAGTTGACCGAGTTCAACGGTTTATTAGCATCGCCTCGCCTCATTTTGGAACTTGGTTTGCGTATACCTTTCCTCGGCGAACCGGGTTAGAGATGCGGCCGGGGAGTCGGTTGTTGCAGGATTTAAATGGGGATTTGGAGAAACTCAATCTGGAGATGACCAGTATTTGGACCTTTTGGGATTTTATTATTGTTCCGGCTCATCATTGCTGTTTGCCAGTGGGTGAGGTGGTGCAAGTTAAGGTTATTCCTCATGGTATGATGGCGTGGAGCGATCGCACGATTGAGGTTGTCCGGCAGCGATTACAACAGCCACGATAAGCTCAAAAAAACAGCGACCATGGTTTGAGTGAGATAAGTCAATAAACGGGTGTAATTCCTGGAGAAAGTCCATGTCTAGGATTCGTTTACGGATTTTAATTAGCTACTTTGGCTTGATGATAGGCTCTATGATTTTATCAATCATGGCAATTTATCAAGTGTTGTGGCTACGACTGCAAGAGCGAACTCACCATAACCTCGACCAAGGAATTGAGAATTTTAATACTAGATTTAATTTTAAAACTAGAGATTTAAGTCAAGTTAACAACTCCGAGATTCGCGATGCTTTTGATGAGTATATCAATCAAACCATTCCCTATGATGGAATTTTTATCATCACGTTTTTAGATAATGAAATTTATAAATCTAGTCCAACTGCATTGCCTAAAAGCTTACAAAATAATCCCTATATCCTCAATCAACTGGTGAGTCTTGATACGTCCAGACAAGGACAATATACAACCCGAACAGATACTTTAATTTATAGATCGAGTGCGATCGCCACCGAAGAGGTCGAAGCAATGTTGATTATTGTGCAATCGATGGAGGGAGAAATTGCCGAAATTCGCGAAGCCGTTGTTGTTGCCATTCAAGTGTCGTTAAGCGTATTTATCGGATTTGCAGTCCTCACGTGGTGGGTTGCAGGACGCACCCTCAGCCCCCTGCGAGTGCTGAGAGAAACCGTAGACTCGATTAGTGAGAGCAATTTGGCTCAGCGTATTCCGGTCCGAGGCGATGATGAGTTAACCCAGTTGACAGTACGCTTTAATGAAATGCTCGATCGCCTAGAAATGGCGTTCACCAGTCAACGAGACCTTCTCAACGATATTGGTCATGAATTACGCACTCCAATTACGATTATTCAGGGTCATTTAGAGTTGATGGGACCTGACCCGAACGAACAGCAAGAAACTGTTGCGATTGTTGAGGATGAACTTGATCGCATGAGTGGCTTAATCAATAATTTGTTGCTCCTCGCGAAGTCAGAACGTCCCGATTTTTTAAATTTAGAGGTGATTGATCTACCTTATCTGATGGGAGACGTTTTTAGGAAGATTACAGCCTTAGGGAATCGTCATTGGCACCTTGCAGAACGACCGAACGTGAAACTCGTGGGCGATCGCCAGCGTCTAACACAAGCTCTCATCAACTTGGCGGACAATGCCACAAAACACACGAAACCCGGAGATGATATCATTTTGGGGGCTGAGCGAGAAATAGGCCGGATCTGCATTTGGCTAGAAGACAGTGGATGCGGGATTACGGCGGAGAACCAAGCTCGAATTTTTGAGCGTTTTGAGCGCGGGAATGGAATCACGTCCCGAGAAGATGGCTCAGGTTTAGGTCTGGCGATTGTACGAGCGATCGCCCAAGCTCATGGAGGTCAGATTCAGGTCGAAAGTATGATAGATCAAGGCTCGACCTTTCGTCTTTATCTGCCCCTAGAAACATCTTGACGGAAGCGATCGTCTTGAAAACAAACAACAGGTTAATTTCCTTTGGTCTTTTAGCTTGTATCTTTTGTCTCTTGCCAGATCGTCCCATGCCTCGCATCCTAATCGCTGAAGATGAACCCCGAATTACCGCCTTTTTAGAAAAAGGATTTCGCGCTCATGGCTTTACAACAACCGTCGTCAGTGATGGAGAAACAACGGTCGAACTGGCCGAAGGACAGCATTTTGATTTGCTCGTTCTCGATTTAGGGATTCCGAAAAAAGACGGATTACAGGCCATCGCCGAAATTCGTGGCCGGGGTGAAGATATCCCCATCGTGATTCTCACGGCCCGAGATGACATTTACGATAAAGTCTCCGCCCTAGAGGGAGGGGCTGACGACTATCTCACGAAACCGTTTCGCTTTGAAGAACTTCTGGCCCGGGTTCGCGTTCAACTGCGTCATCAGGAACGCGATCGCACCCGTACCGCCATGCAGCTAAAGGTAGGGGAGATTTCCTTAGACTTACGCACCCGTCGCGTCTGTGTCGGTGATCGCCCCATCGAGTTGTCGGCCCGAGAATTTACCCTCGTCGAAACCTTCCTCCGCCATCGAGGCCAAGTTCTCAGTCGTGCCCAACTGCTTAGCCATGTTTGGGGCTATGACGCTGAACCCATGTCTAATGTCGTCGATGTCTATGTGGGCTATCTACGCAAAAAGCTCAACACCGATCGCATTGAAACCGTCAGAGGTTGCGGCTATCGTTTCCGATAATCTAACCATGAGAAAATTCTCATCATAGTTTCATCTAGGTTTCATCCTCATCAGCGATAACAGATGGGTTGAATGCAACGACGATGGTCGACTGTTCTCGATATGGCTTTTCAAACCCAAACTCTGAGTATTGGTGATCCCGCCCCCCTTCTGGGACTTCCGACTCCCGACAATGATTATCTCATTCTCCGCGATGTGGTGGGCAAGCCGACGATACTTGTGTTTTATGGCAATGACGCTAACCCGAAATGCCAAGAGATTGCTCGTGAGTTCCAGGGGGCGATCGCCCGGTTCGAGTCTTTAAACGTCCAGGTGTTTAGTATTAGCCTCGATGCCCCAGACAAGCGTCAACAGTTCCGGGACGCTGAACAACTCAGCTTCGGGCTGTTGTCTGACGTGAACGGTCAAACCAGCCGCAAATATGGAGTCCTCTACAACCAGGACAGTGATGATCCTGAGCAAGACCCTTATCTCATTTATACTCGCACTGCTGTCTTGCTCGATGCCAATTTAACCATCATGGGTATCTATAGCCTGGCCGACCCCCCACAGGCGATCGCCACCATCTTAGATGACATTCGCCAAATTCCCCAGGAGACTCCCCGCGAGGTGATCCAGCAAGCCCCCGTCTTGCTCATTCCCCGAGTGCTTCCCCCGGATATCTGTCAACATCTGATCGAGTTATGGGAAGGTGATAACAGTGAATCCGGTTCAATGCGACGGGAAGGCAATAAAACCATTGGCGTAATCAACTATTCCCACAAAATCCGCCGCGACCATTTCATTAAAGACCTGGAGTTATTGCGCTATCTTGACAGCGTGATGAAACGACGAGTCTTCCCTGAAGTGCAAAAGGCCTTTTCCTTTGACGTAACTCGTCGGGAAGACTATCGCATCGGTGGTTACGATTCGAGTCGCGGCGGTTATTTCCGTCCCCACCGGGATAATACCACTGGCGGCACAGCCCATCGACGCTTTGCCATGTCTCTCAACCTGAATACGGGTGAGTATGAAGGGGGGTATCTGCGTTTTCCCGAATATGGAGGTCATCTCTATCGGCCAGGATTGGGATCAGCTGTGATTTTTTCCTGTAGCCTCATGCACGAAGCCACGGATGTGACCGCAGGACGACGATTTGGGCTGTTTTCCTTCCTCTATGGAGACAAAGAGGCTCAAGAGCGTCGTGAGTATGAACTCAAGGCCCAAAATAACTACGAAAATATGGTCAAAATTGGTCAGGACATCCCGGAAGTTAAAAACCCCTTTGCCTCGGTGGTGCCGAACCCCGAAAATCTAGTCAACCATTCGTTGCCTGATTGACACAGAGCAAGGGTCAGAGGACAGTTAGGAATAACCACTATCAACAATGGACAATTGTTGGCTGTTCACTGTTAACGATTAACTGGTCCATGTCCCTACTGTTGTCATCCTTCGATATCTGGAAACCTCATCACCGTAGCAACTCCAGTGATGATCTCTTGGCTCAATTACAGCATCAGGGTGGCTTACCCGAGGCCTCGCTACTGTTGCGACAACTCCCTGTTAATACCCAACAAGCCTCAGACCTTCTCCTCGACACCATTAGACAGGTGCAACCGCGCTGGGTGGTGTTGGCCGGGATGGCGGAGGGGCGATCGCGTCTGACGGTGGAACGCCGCGCGGTGCAGGGGTTGCGGAGTTATTGCACCCCCATCGATGTTTGGGATCTCGTGGCGGGACTCCCTCATACGGACGTGAGTTATCACGCGGGCCGGTTTGTCTGTAATGCCACCTATTATCGGGTCTTGTCGGCGATCGCCGCTGCTAACTTGCCCACTCAAGCTGTATTTCTCCATGTTCCCACGTCTGAGGAACCGGCTTGGCCTGCCATTGTCGAGGAGGCCCAACAGGTCCTACAGCGGCTGGTCTCGTGGACTCCCACAGTGTATCCCCTCGCCTCTGAGCGGTTCAACGATTTTGCCGTAGCTTCGGGTTAACAAACTCGTTCAAGCCTTCCCCCAACAGAGACAAACCAATCACCATCAGGGTCATGGCTAAGCCCGGAAACAGGGCTGTCCACCAAATCCCGGTGGGGAGCGCTTCGAGGGCTTGGCGGAGGTCATTGCCCCATTCTGGGGTGGCTTCGGGGAGTCCTAACCCAAGAAAGCCGAGTCCGCCGAGGATGGCGATCGCATCAGCTGCATTAAGAGCAAAGAGAACTGGAACCGTCTGAATGGCGTTGAAAAAGAGATATTTCGAGAGAATGCGCCAAGTCGAGGCCCCCATGGCTTGGGCGGCTTCGACATATAACTCGGTTTTAATGCTGACGGTGTGGTTGCGCACCACCCGATAATACTGGGGGACATAGGCAATACTCAGAGCTAAAGCCGCATTAAACAAGCCCCGCCCGACCACAAACGCCAAGGTAATGGATAACAATAACCCCGGTAGGGTATAGATGACATCCATGACGAACAGCAAGAGCCGGTCAATTTTGCCCCCGAGATAGCCGCTGGCCAGTCCGAGGGGGACTCCCGTCAAAATACTGAGTAACGTGGCTAAAACCACCACTTTTAACGCCGACTGGGAGCCGTAGAGGGTGCGGGAGAAGACATCGTAGCCTAGGCGAGTTGTACCAAACCAATGCCCCCAGGAGGGGGGCTGGTGAATGGGATTATCGAGGAGTTCTCTAGGACTTTGGATCAAGCCCACCCCTTGCAAGAGGGGGGCGGTGAGGGCGATGAGGATAAAGACCCCGGTGATGACTAGCCCCACCCACATCAACCGGATTGAGAGATTGGCACGTTTGCGAGGTGCTGTGGGGTTGAGGGAAGGTTTGGGGGCGCTCGTCATAACGGAAGGCGGGTATCGTTAAGAATCAACTGGGATAGCCTCAACGCTATCTGTTGGCGCAGAAGCCTCCGGTTCAGGATTTCGATAGCCAAAGAAGTCAATGCGATAGTCGGTGATGCGAACCCCGGTTTCGGCTTCAATGCGTTCAATTAAGTCCGGGGGAAGTTCGACAAACACATCGAGAATTTGCTGACTATCGAGACAGTTGATATGGCTATGAGGGTCACTAATGTTACCATAGAGGCGGCCGTCGGAGCGTTCGATACATTCGATAATGCCGTGACTCGATAGGGCTTCTAGGTTTTGATACACGGACGTATAGCCGATCTCTTTGCCAGCGCGACTGAGTTGATCGTAGATGTCCCGGGCGCAGACGTGATCCTGAACCTCCCAGAGAAGTTCGAGGATGAGCCGACGTTGGCGACTCAATCTCATTCCCAGGGCTTGGCAGCGATCGAGAGCGTCTTGAAGGGAGCGTATGGGTTTTAGGGCGATCGCCTCATGTTTCATCAGTCTAGGTTTGGCTTGCTATCAACAGGGGGAGGCTGACGACTCTTGGCGAAATGAACATTAAGTCAAGAATCGGCCAGAGTTAAAAATCTATCTTATGGAAGGGGACTTTTGTTTCCATCTATGAGCCATTGTAACGTACCCACTTGGGGCGGGGGGTGCGATCAGCGTTACTCCTAGCTTGGAGGAGAGCCAATACAGTAGGGTAGAAAAGGTTAGAAAACCATCCTACTCTAGTATTTTCAAAGGCGGCACTGTTCATGTCCACGAATGAGATTCACCTCGACGCCACGACGATTGAAAGCTTGGATTTAAGCCCGGCCCGGGAGGCGATCGCCCAACAGCTTGAGCGCGGTATTGCTGATGCTGAGCAGTCTCTGCGGTTTCAGATTGACATTCCTCGTGAGCCGAGCGATCCTCGGGAATTGTCAGAGATTCCCGAAATTCGTCTTTGGTTTATCCGTCTCGATGCGGCCTATCCCTGGCTTCCCCTGTTCCTCGACTGGTCGAGTGGTGAGTTGGCCCGCTATGTGGCCATGTTGGTTCCCCATGAGTTTCATCGCACTGAGGGCATCCAATTCAACCCAGAAGCCCTGGAAATCTTCTTGATGAGCAAAATCTTCATTCTGGCGAGTTGGCTCGAAGAACAGGGCTGTCCGAGTCGCTCTCGCCTTAAGGCGATGTCCCAGCTTCTTGGCTATGAACTCGACGAGGGTTTGTTTGACTTATTGCTGGGACAGGGTTAGGGAACTCTTAACAAATCTTTAACAATTTCTCGATCCCTACCTGATTGGTCCCTGGACGAGTCCAGCGTCCTTCGGCGATGTCACGGTCGATTTCATAGACCATGACCCCAAATTTACCGTCATAGCCCCAGTTGGTGACTAACCAGTCACCGCTACGCAGGCCAATTCCCTGTAACTTGGGGCTACCGCTGCTGGTGAGGTGATAAATCTGTTCTTTTTGGCCAATGGCCAGACTGGTGGTGTAGGGGGGTTGTTTTTTAGGATAGGTTCCCGACACCTGATAGAGTCCTCCAACCTCTTGAGAGGGCGCAGATGTGGCTTGTTCGGTTCCAAATTCGGGAAACATCTGCGGGGTTGTCCATTGTCCCTCTAGGGTTCCATCGCGGTGAATCCGATAGACGACGACGCGGAAGGAGCTATCTAAACTCCAGCCGACACAGAGGCGGTTATCGTGATAGAAGCCGAGACCGGAAAAGTTACTGCGATCGCTCAACCAAAAGATTTGATACACCGAACCGGTACGGGAGATCTGTACCGTTCCGCTATAAGGGGTTCCGGCCATGGTTTTGGCCTCGGCGATCGTCCAAGTTCCTTCAGGAGTCATAATTCAAACGGTAAGATCAGGGGAAGTGGCCACAGGGAACAGACCATGAGCAACGAGGGGAAGGTTAGAGACTGTCAGAACCTACCCCATCTTGTGTTGTGTTTTTCTGTTTACCTGTTGGCCAACTTCTAGCTAAACACCTTGTCTAAGATAGTTTGCGGGTCAATGTCCGCCATTTTACCCGTTGCCGAGACAATTCCTTGGGCGCGATCGCCATCGGGGAGGAGTTTCTTAGCATCGGTCGGACCAAACAGAGCGTAGGTGTAGGTTTGGACTGCTACGGCTAGGTGCATGGGCGCACTATCGGTACAAAGCATGACATTGGCGGCGGCGATGGTGGCGGCCAGTTTCCCGATATCGGGAGGGGAAATGGTTTTTAGGCCAGGGACGGCGTTGGTTAACTCCCGGATCAACGCCTTATCGTCGGGGCCACAGACGGCGACAATGGGTAGGTTGGGCTGTCGCTGTTGCAGTCCCTGTAAGACTTTGACCCAGTTTTCAACGGGATAGATTTTATCGAGTCCCTTCTGCTGGGCTAACTGACTAGCACCTCCATGAACCAGGACATAACCACTCTCTGCGACACCAAGCTGCTGTTGTTGCTGTTGGGACCACTCGACGTCCTCTTTGAGCAGAGTCACCTCGATAGGAGGACAGGGGGATTGTATTCCCAGGCCGCGCACCAAGTCGTGATACATTTCGGCGGCGTACTGTTCGGGTTTGAGGGGAACGGGATGAGTCAGGAAGAGGCGACCGGGTTCACCATAGCCGACGCGGCGGGGAATCCCCGTCAGCCAGAGTAGTAGGCCCACAGTCCAGCGACGACCGAGGGATAAAACCGCATCATACTCGCGATCGCGGATAATTCCCATCAGGTTTCCCCAATCGGCGGGGCCGTTGCGATCTTTGAAGTCGAAGGGAATCAGGTTCAAGGAGCCATCATGGAAATACTTGTTAGCCCGATAGGCTCCTTTGGCGCGGGGTTCAACGACGACACTTAGTTGAGAATTGGGATAGTGACGCTTCAGTTGTTCGAGGGTGGGGAAAAACAATAACTGGTCACCAATTCCCCCCGGAACGAGGGTCAAAATTTCTTTCATAGCGTGTTTTAGACTCAGCTGCGCGAAGGGCGTGACAAACGGGGCAATGTTAAACCGGCTGGACGAGGGGCGAGCACCAGGGCGATCGCCTCTGTTGCAACCAGAGTTAATGGTAGTGCGATCGCCCCAATGTCGTCTAGCCAGGGAATCAGGCTTGAGGGCCATCTCGGCGGGTTTTGGGGGCCGGGGGAGTCTGGCTAATGGCGGAACTGCGGCGGCTACCTCCGCCTCCTTGGGGCGAGCTAGGAGGTTTCGAGGCTTCGGTTTGAGCCGGTTTAGCTGCTTGAGTTGCTTCTGCTGTTGTCCCCTCGTTGTTGTTGCTTTTTAGCAGTTGCGCCAAGGTGGTCATCAATCCTTCGAGTTTTCCCTCTTGGCTGAGGTTTTCGAGTAATCCCAGTGCGCTAGTTGAGATCATGAGCTTGTTAATATCTTGGGAGAGATTACCATTGCCGGTGTTGCCGTTGGGAAAGGCATAGATTTTGGCATCGCCCAACACGCCCGGCTGTGGGGCCAAGGCTTTGGCAATTTCGGGGAGGCGATTGAGTAACTCGGGGGCGATTTCCCGAATCAGATCGGCGTTACGGTTGGCGTCACTCAGGGCGTTCTCCGCTTGGATTTTCGCTTCAATCCCTTCGGCTTCGGCTAGGGCGCGATCGCGTTCAGCGGCGGCTAACGTCCGAATCGACTCGGCTTCCAATTCTGCGGCTTCTCGGGCGCTCTCGGCTTGGCGACGGCGGCGAAAGACATCGATTTCAATGACGTTGTTATCGGCGATGCGTTGTTTCTCGGCGGCTTCTTCGGCGGCTAACGCGGAGAGGCGTTGTTTCCGTTGCGCTCGTTCGAGTTCGATCGCCGTTTCCACCGCAGACTCGGCCTGAGCGCGCATGGCTTCAGCTTCGAGGCGTTCTTGGGTTTTCTTGGCGATGGCGATCGCCGTCTCTTGTTTGGCTAACTCTGACAGTTGCTCGGCTTCGGAGATTTCCACCTGAGCTTTCAAGCGGTTAGCATCGATGGTTTTCTGCCGGTTAATCTCGGCCATCTCTGCTTCTTGTTTTTGCAAGGCCTGGGCCACTTTGAGTTTTTTCTGTTGTTCTTCAATCGCAATAGCCGAAAGAATTTGCTTCTCTTGTACCGCTTGAGATTTAGCAATTTCTTCTTCTTCGACGGCTTGGCGCTGCAAGATTTTACTGCGCTCTTGATTGGCCGCCTCTCGGTCTTTCGCTTCCTGAATTTCCCGCGCTCGCTGCGCCCGCATCGACTCCACTTCTTGCTGTTGCTGGAGTTGCGATTCTTCCTCATCCCGCTCGATTTCTAAGGCTTCTTTTCGAGCCGCCAATTCTTGCTGTTTAATGCTGACTTGAGTTCGGAGTTGGAATTGCCGTCGCTCCTGCTCTGTCTGAAGTTCAACCTCTTCTTTCTGCTTTATAGACTTCTGAATCGTCTCCGTGCGCAGCCGCACCCCTTGAGCATCAAAAAAGTTGTTAGTATCGTAGGTATCGCTTTCTTCAACTTCGGAAATTGCGATATTGTTGAGGGTTAAACCTACTTTTTTCAAATCTTGCTGAATCAAGTTCAAAACTTCATCAGCAAAGCCCAATTTGTCGGAATCAATTTCTGCCAGAGTCTTGCGTTTTGCAGCGGCGCGAATGGCATCATCGGCGCGAGTTTCTAGGGCTTCTTTAATGTCCGCCGGGGAGATATTTCCATCCCGAGACAGACGAGCGGCGGCGGTTTTGACATCCTGTTCATCGTGGTTGACGCAAACATAGAACGTCACCCGCATATTAGCCCGTAAATAGTCCTGGGTGCGAACGGCGAGGTTTCCGGTACGTTCGACGTTGATGGTAATCTCCCGCATGGGAACCCGCGTCAGTTCATGGAAGCCGGGGAGAACGATACAGCCCCCATAGAGAATGACGGAGTTTTTCTTGGCTAAAAAGCCCCCAGTTCGCACAAAGGCTTCGTTGTTGGGAGTAATTTGATAGACACGGGTGTAGGCCCAAAATCCCAATAAGATGAGAACGATAATCCCCACGATACCGGCGGCGGTTCCTCCGAGAATAATTGACCCGGTTTGACTATAAATAACCGGGAGTTCCGCCTCTTCTCGAACCTCTTGGCGAATTTCTTGATACTCATTCTCACTCATGAGGTCGGCGATAATCACCGGCGGGGTTTCCGAGTGGTCGGGATTGGCGGTGGTGGGAGGTTGGGGAACCGGTGGCGGAACGGCGGCGGATTTGAGAGGGGAGGTGGGTGGAGGAGGATTCACCTCGATGGTGGTGGATGTGGTACTGGTGGATGTGGTGCTGGGGGGGGAGAGGTGTTGGAGCAGGGTTAACCAATACAGCATAATTGGATATTTCTTAAAGTTTCATTAAGGGGTATTTGTAGAGCCGAGCCAGCGATCGCAGTCGATGGAGTTATGGGCGATCGCCAGGTAGTAATCGGGACAATGTTCGACAATCAGAACCGTATCTCCCCGTTGGGGGACAATCTCAGCCTCGTCGGGGATCACCCCGTTGACGGTGACAAGGTTTTTGGCCGGATCAACTACATCGACTTGGCCCACTTTACCCTCCTGTTGGCGGGGAAGTTGTCGGGAATTGACGGTTCCGAGACATCCCACGAGGCGATCGCTGCTGGAGTCTTCACTAAAACTGGCGAAAAACAGCCGGCCCAGGGGCCGGGCGATCGCTCCCCCGAGGAAGACACTCACGCCTCCGCTGACGAGGAAAACTCCTATATCTAAGGGAGTTCCTGGAACACCTAGGGCCACAGTCGCCACCCAGCCAAACAGGCCCCAGAGGCTTAAGTCCGCCGCCAAGAGCAGCATGAGAGGAACCTGGCCAATGCCCAACCAGCCTAAAATGGGGATATCAAAGCCATCGCCATCGAGGTCATCTTCACCGCCGATGGAGATGGAGACGACAAACAGGACGATTCCTGCGATGAGAAAGATCCAATAGGGAAGATTGGCGAGATCAAACATCGTGTCACTCGAAAGGCTCTCCCACAGAATAACCGCCCTACAATGGAAATGTGGGTATAAGCTAACAAAATTCACGATATGCAGCTCAAACGACTCGGCCATGTGGCCATTTGCGTGCAAGATATTCCCAAGGCGGCCGCCTTTTATGAAAATCTGGGGATGACCCTGGTGTGGAAGGATAGGGACTGGGCCTATCTGAAGGCGGGAGAGGACGGTTTGGCCCTGCTGAGTCCCAATTATGACCAGGCGGGTCCTCATTTTGGCTTTGTCTTTGGCGATCGCCGCGAAATGGAGTCGGCCTATAGTCAGTTAAAGGCTGATGGGGTTCACGTCAGCGAGGTTCACGAACACCGCGATGGAACCGCCTCGTTTTATGGTCGGGATCTCGATGGGAACTGGTTTGAGTATCTTTATGAACCCACTGCTGAGGGGTGCTCGTGACGGGTTAGGCGTTGATTATCTGTTTGCAACAGAAAACCCCGGTTTGTTGAAAATCCGGGGTTTTGGGGGTATGTACAATTGGCATAACAGCGATGATGTCTGCATTTCGGCTAGTCCACAACACGCAGCAGACCTCGTTTGAGTTCCTCGAAAACTTTGTTAATGATGGTTTCTTCTTCACGACTGAGGGCGGATTTGGAGAGCAGACTCCTCATGAAGACGGACTGGTCGGCTCGGGTAATCTGATGAGATTCAAAAATGCGGTGGGCAATTTCCTGAACATTGGAATCTCGATGTTGCACCTGTGTGGCAGTCATACGCTAATCTCTCTACCCAGTTCTGTTCGATTTCTTTCATCTTAACAAGAACTTTAATTTGGCTATGCGATCGCGCTTACTTGTTCCTTGTGACGGCGATCGCATGGCGGTTCAGTTTGCGTAAAAATACGATTAGTAAAAATACGTAGTTAAAAACACTCGAATACTAGAAACCGGGTTTCTTTTGTTTTCAAAAACTCGCTTTCTCATGCCCTAATTGTACGCAGTTACAAACACTCGAATACCAGAAACCGGGTTTCTTGGAGAAACTCGGTTTCTTTGTTTTCAGAAATTCGCTTTCTCATGCCCTAATTCTCCTCGGAAAACGTTGATAAATCCATTTTTTCATACGCCTCAAACGGCTGATGAATCCAGGGATTATCCTCTAAATAACGAACATAATAATCCGGCGTAAACGTCGCACAAGCCTTACACCATAATACCGCTGTTCTCAGTTCTAAAATATGCTGACCATAATGCTCATACAGCCAAGCTAATACCGCTTTTAGTGAATCCCCAGAATCGACTAAATCATCAACAATTAGCAGCCGTTGTCCCAGTTGGGGAGTAGTCATCGACAGGGAACGAGAGACAATCACCTCCCCCTGTTCTCGTCCCTCAAGTCCCCCATAGGATGCTGTAGATAAGATGGCGAGGGGACAATTAAAGATACGAGAAAGGGTATCGCCGACTCGTAATCCCCCTCGGGCCAAACAGATGATTTCGTCAAATTCCCATTGGGATTTATAAATTTGTACTGCCAGACGTTCGACAGTGCGATGATAGTCTGACCAGGACACATAAAGCTCGGACATAATTGATAATTGATAATTGATAATAGGGGGTGGGTTAGTTGGCGGTAAAGGTTTTAGAGTAGATGCGATCGCACCTGGCGGTTTCCACCCCAGTCGCCGGGAGATAGTGGTGTCGTTCGTAGAATTGGACGGCTTCCTTGAGAATCGTGGCGGTTTCGATCCAAATTGTCTCGAAGCCCCGTTGTTGAATTTCGGCTTCTAATTGTTGCAGGAGAAAGGTCCCTAAACCGCAGCCTCGAACCGAGGGGGCCAGATACATTTTACGCAATTCCACCGCGCGATCGCCCCGAGAGACCGGGTAAAATCCCGCCGTTCCCACTAGAGTCTCCCCCTGTTCAACTACCCAAAATCCGCCTCCACTGTCGAGATAGAAGCGTTCGACTTCCACCACATCGCGATCGGCCCCTTCGGGTTCCCAGCCGAGGCCATATTCGAGGAGAATCGAGGCAATCAGGCGGCCGGCCGGGATGCGATCGCCCTTTTGCCAAGGACGGATTCTAAAGTCTAAATACTGTCCTTCAACCATCAGCCTGTTCCAACGCGAAACCAATTAACTGATGCACCAACTCAGGAAAGGAGATCCCCGTCGCTTGCCACAATTGGGGATACATACTGGTGGCGGTAAAGCCGGGGAGGGTGTTGATCTCATTGAGGAAAATCTCCCCCGTCTCCTCCTGATAGAAAAAGTCTACCCGAGATAACCCCGACGCATCGACAGCGGTAAAGGCTTGGGCCGCCAACTCACGAATCTGTTGGGCAATTGTATCGGGGAGGGGTGCGGGAATCAACAAATCGGCCTGGCCCGCTGTGTATTTGGTCTCATAGTCGTAGAAATCGCTCTGAAAGCGAATCTCACCCACCACGGAAACACGGGGGTTGTCGGTTCCGAGGACGGCACATTCGACCTCGCGGGCCTTGGGAACAGCGGCCTCGACAATGACGCGGCGATCGTAACTGGCGGCACTATCTAAGGCGGCTTCAAACTCACTGCGCGATCGCACCTTGGAAATGCCCACCGAAGACCCTAAATTGGCGGGTTTGACAAAACAAGGATAGCCTAATACCCCATCAATCTCATCACAGAGTTTGGGAAACACACAGGGATTGGACCAAATCTCATGACGGCGAATCTCCCGATAGGCCACTTGGGGAAGTCCCGCCTGGGCAAAGGCCGACTTCATAGCCAGCTTATCCATTCCCACCGCCGAACCGAGAACCCCCGATCCCACAAACGGCACTTGCATCAACTGCAATAACCCTTGAATCGTCCCATCTTCCCCATTGGGGCCATGGAGAATCGGGAACCACACCGTCATCGCGGCGGTTTCCGGGGGAAACTCCCACAAGCTGGTTTTATCCGACTCATCCTGTGAGAGAGGCTGTCCCGAGTCCAAAATCCTTTGAGCCACATCGGGGCCATGCCAACGTCCATCCTTACTGATATAAAAGGGATGGACAGCATAGCGACTCGCATTATCCGCCGAGAGGAGAGCGGTGGCGATCGCCCGGGCCGAGGAAATCGATACCTCATGTTCCCCAGACCGTCCGCCAAATAGCAATCCCACCTGTTCTTTTGTCATACCTTCAAAACCTCCACCATGAAAACGCCTTGGCTCACCGCGATAATTGTACCGGCTGTTCTGGGACTTTGCTGGTTTCCCACAGCACCCCTGAGGGCTAACCCTCCCTCATCCCTCTGTTCTAATGAGAACCCAGAACCTCCCTCCTCTGAACGTCGGGATGCGGTCATCCCCCGCCATGACCTACGTTTCGAGATTCCCCGCAACTATGAGATGATTTGGGACGATGACCCCCCCCATGGCCGATACACTCCGCGTCTCGATTCGTAATCCGACCGATGTGGCCTTTCTCGACTGTGCTAGAGAACATGGTCCTATGGGTGCGGGCCATCAAGTTTCGGATATTATCGTCGAGATTAAACCGCGTCCAAGCCATGTGCAGCAGATTGAGGATATCTTGGACTCCGCCATCTCTCAAAACCGGGACTTCACCCGCAATACGATCGCCGGAGAAGAGGCCATAACTTGGATACAAGAGTTTCGCGCCAACTATATCACCTATAATGCCGCGCTGTTGCATCCCGATGGTGAGCATCTGATTCACATTTCTGTTGGCGATTCTGGAGGCGCGATCGCACCCCAGGAGGTGGACGTGCTAGAAATGGTCATCGACTCCTTAGCCTTCGGGAGAATCTCCTGGTGAGGGAAAGGCCGATGAGAAAGGCCGATGAGAAAGGCCGATGAGACATGCCGATGAGCGATCGCCAAATCTGTTATAACGAGAGTAGGTGGTTCAAGTAGGACAGAATGGCTCCCAACCCCAAGATTATGCAAGCGGTAGAAGGACTCGACTACCGCGTCACCGTCGGCGACGTGGCCAGTCAAGCCGGCCTCGATGTTAACCTCGCTCAGAAAGGCCTGTTGGCTCTGGCCTCCGATGCTAACGCCCATTTACAAGTCGCCGAAACTGGCGATATTGTCTATGACTTCCCCCGCAATTTCCGCAACATCCTGCGCGGGAAGTTCTTACGACTGCGTCTAAAGGCCTGGTGGGACAAGATCTGGAATGTTCTGTTTTACCTAATCCGGATTTCCTTCGGAACCTTGCTGATTGTCTCGATTATCCTCATTTTCGTGACCATCACCATCATTATTGTCGCCCTTAACTCCAGCCGTGACAATGATAGCGGCGGTGGCCGTAGTAGTAGCCGTGGCGGCGGCGGTGGGGGGCTGTTCTTTATTCCCCGCTTCTGGATTGGGGATATGTTCTGGTTTTATGATCCCAATCCTCGCCGCGCTCGCCAACGCAAGGCGAAGTCGGGCCGAGATAGTTCTGAGATGAACTTCCTAGAAGCCGTTTTCTCGTTTCTCTTCGGCGACGGAAACCCCAATGCTGATTTGGAGGAACGCCGCTGGAAAGATATCGCTCAGGTGATTCGTAATCATAATGGGGTGGTAGTGGCCGAACAAATCGCTCCCTATTTGGATGATTTAGGAAATCAATTTTCTCGGGAAACGGAAGACTACATGATTCCCGTGTTGTCCAAGTTTGACGGTATTCCTGAAGTGAGTCCTGAAGGAAATTTAGTCTATCGCTTCCCCGAGTTACAGGTAACGGCGAAACAACAGCGCCGTAAACCCGTCGAAACCTATTTAACGGAGTCGCCCTGGACCTTCAGCCAAGCCAGTTCTGGACAAATCTCGATGTCCATTGGTTTGGGTGCAGTTAACGTGATTGGTGGCGGTATTTTAGGGGTTTTGTTACAGAAACCGGAAGTCCAAGAAATTGTCGCCGAATTGGGCGGTTTAGTGGGCTTTGTCGATTCGATTTACTGGCTGTTAATTGCTTACGGAATTGCCTTTTTAACACTTCCTCTAGTGCGCTATTTCTGGATTCAACGGCGCAATCAGAAGGTGCAACGCCGCAATGCTGAACGTCAGGAACGGGCGCTGGAGTTTGAACGCCTCGAACCCCAGTTGCGGCCTAAACTGGATTATGCCCGTCAGTTTGCGCAACAAACAGCCATTGGTACAGACGACCTTGCCTATACCACAGAAAAGGATATTGCGCAACAAGAATTTGAACAATCGGATAAGATTGACCAAGAGTGGCGCGATCGCCTCGATTCCGGGTCTTAGGGTCGGGGGGGGATAGCCTGGAGATGTGGGGGAATCCCCACTGCTTCGGGCGCTTTTTTTGTGGCAAATTTAACTCAATAGGCATAAAATATAAATAAGTGCAACGATATTTGAAGATTTATTGATTTGCACGACGCAATCATAAGGATTCTATGACGACTAACGTACCGATTAACAACAACCCAGCCCCAGATATGTCTCGCCGTCAGTTACTCAACTTCCTGACAGGCGCAACAGTCGCCGCAGCCGTAGGCGGTGCAGCCTATCCGGCCCTGCGCTACTTCGTCCCGCCTCAAGAGGGTGACGGTAGCGGGGCCATTGTGGCCAAAGATAAACTTGGCAATCCCATCCCGGCCCAACAAATTCTCAGCCAACCTGCGGGAACCCGGGCCTTAATTGCTGGACTGGCTGGAGAACCCACCTATCTGACCGTAGAAGCCGACGGACAGCTTAACGCCATGGGTATTGTCGATAACTGTACCCACCTCGGCTGTACCTTCCCCTGGAATGCCAGCGCCGGCCAGTTTCAATGTCCCTGTCATGGCTCACGCTATGATGAGCAGGGCAATGTGTTGCGCGGACCCGCCAATCGTCCCTTGAAAATTGCTCACGTCGAGGTGAAGGGCGATCGCATCTGGTTATATCCCTGGACAGAAACCGATCCTCGCACCGGAGAACAGCCCTGGTGGGTTTAAGAGGGTATCAATTGGGATAAATAAAATGAGCCCAAAGGTCCCCATCGCGACCACATTTGTCCAATAAGAAACCATTGGGGTAAAACAATCGCGCCCCATAGGTATCCCGATAGCCCGTCAAGGCATTGCCCCAAGGGTCATTGACAATCAAGCCCGAGGGAGTATAGCCAATCACCGTCACCACATGACCTGTGGCGGTGAAATAGCCGGGCAACACTACCGGCCGACCTTCAGCAATCTCCTTATCAATCTCGGCCCAACGCCGTCGCGTGCCAAAGTTGGTGCGATAGCCATAGGCCCGAATCACCGCCGATAACGCCCCATGGTCGGTTTGGCCACCAATGCCATAACGACGGACAATCCATTGAAATAACTCATCAGCTAATAAACGACTCACCGTCGGTCGTAGGCCGTAATAGTACAAGACCATAGCCGCCGAAGTGGGGTTACAGGTAGCCCAAGAATAGCTGGGATTGTCCCGTTGCGAAAAATAGGGAACATTCAGTTCCTTGCGACTCGGTAAAGTTGACGGAGGTGGGGCTGGGGCTGGAGTTGGCGCCGGCGGTGGGACTAACTCCACCCCATCGGCCCCGCGTCGTACCCAAACATGATCAGCAAAGAGATAGCCAGTATTGCCATATCCCCGCAATTCTTCCGTTAGGGCGACCCGCACATGGTTCGTCTCGGGGTCGGTGGTGTAACTCTTGACGCCATAGACGCGGCCTAAGGGTAGGGTCGTCCGGTCGTCACTGCTAAGTTCGCCACTGGGAACGGGACGACGTTTAAGGACCGTTTGCTGACGCATGGTCACGGTTAGGGCTTCCGGGTCGTAGGGGATAGACTGGCCATCACGAACGAGTTCCACATGTTGCCAGTAGATATAGCCAATGTTGCCAAAACCAGGTATGGATTCCGCTAAGGTGACGCGGAAATGTCCAGCAATAGAGGCATGGCCGCGAATGGCAAAGGTTTGTCCTTTGAGTAATTGGGCTTTGACATTAGCCGGAAGAGTATCTTGAGGTTCCGTGGAGGTTTTGATGTGGGTGTTGCGGGTGACCAGGAGTTGGGCCTGGGTGGGAATATCCGGCAGATTACTGACCTGAAAGACGAAGGGGCGATCGCCTTTGCGTAATTCCACATGGGGTTCATAGAGATAGCCAAACTCGCCGATGGGACTGAGGGGTTGAGTCAAGCGAACTTGCAGATGGCCATCAATATAAGCATATTGCTCCACCTCCCGTTCCAATCCCTCTTGAAGTTGCAATTTTTGACCATCGCCGAGGGTCGCACTATCAAGGGGGGCAACTTTAAACCAGGTTTCTTGCCGAGTTTTGAGGGTGAGAGGTTCCCCGAGGGTTTCTGAGTCGGTACTGACAGTGATGTAAATAATTTCGTTATGGACTGTGGCCCCGTTGGCATCGGTTCCCCGCAACCGCAACCAACGCAAGCCTTCATCTTGAAAGCCATTATCGAGTTTCACCTGCCAAGTTCCTTCATTGGCATTCAGGGTGACAGGAAGGGAAAACTTATCCTCAGCCACCACGGAGATAGACGTGACTTTGTTGCGATCGAATTGACCGTTGAGGGTGGTAGCCTGTTCAACCAACACCTCTTTGGGACCGCGATAGTCGAGGGTTGGGGCAATCAGGAACGGTTGTCCGCCTTTTTGAAACTCCACAAAATCCGGGGACACATAACCACTGTTACCAAATCCGGGAAAATTCTCCGTTAGGGTGAGTTTGAGATAGCTGGCTTCCCATTCATAACTCTTCACCCCATAGATGCGTGTTGGGGCGAGGGAGGTTTTGTCCGAGTCTGACAAGGTGGCGGCATCAGCGGGGCGTTTAGTGAAGGAGGTGTCCCGCAAAATGGTCATTACCACTTGGTCTGGATCGAAGGCTAACCAGGTAGAGTCTTGGTTGATGCGGACATGGAGGTTGTAGAGAAAGCCTGTATTACCAAAGCCGGGAATCGTCATGTCCTCGACAAAGGTGACTCGGTAATGACCACTGACACAAGCGTAGCCCGTGAGGAAAAAGACTTGTCCTTTGAGGAGTTCCGCTTGCTGACTTCCTGAAAGAAGTGTGGAACTCTCAGGAATTTGCTTGATTTTGGTGTCATGAGTGACCCACAGCAGCAGTGTTCCGGAAGGGGGTTCAGGTAAACTGGCTTCGCTGAAGTAGAAGGGGAGTCCACCGACGTCTAAGCGGGTGTGGGGTTCGTAGAGATAACCGAATGTCCCGACGGGCGATCGCCGTGACTCCAATTCCACCCCGAGATGATTCCCTTCGAGGGTATAGCGACGCAGCCGTAGGGTTTCCTCTGCTTCGAGGCGAATCTTTTGATGGTCAGCCAGTTGGTCGCTTTGAATAGGGGCGGCTTTGAACCAGGTACGCTGTTTGAGAGTCAGTTTGAGGTCATCGGCTTCAATCAGGGGTTTTTGGCTGACAGTGACATAGAAGGTGCGATCGCCCACCACCTCGCCATCACGATTAGTTCCCTTCAGGCGAAACCGACGAATCCCAGCTTGATTAAAACCGTTATCCAGTTGAACCCGCCACAAGCCCTCACTGGCGTTCACCGTCACCGGTAGGGAGAAGCGATCCTCCGCCGCTACCGAGACCTTAGCAATCTGTTGTGGATCATAGGTTCCCTCCAATACCGTCGGTGTATTGATGAGAATTTGTTGGGGAGTGAGATAGGTTAAAACACCCATAGGAAAGGGGAAGAATCAAAGGCTGGCTACATTCTAACGCCCGAGTCTTCCCCTTTCTCATAAATTTGATGTTGCGCCGGTCAATCCATCAACAGGTGAGGCTAGGAGACGCTGCTGAGAACGTCTTTGGCGTGGTTGGCAGTATCAACTTTATCAAAGACTTGGATAATTTTGCCTTCCCCGTCGATGATGTAGGTGACACGCTTGGAGTAGCCGTCGCCCTCAACATCATAGGCGCGAGTCACAGTTCCATCGGCATCAGCCACCAGTTGGAAGGGTAGGCCATATTTCTCGGTGAACTGCTTGTGAGAGGCTTCGTCATCCATGCTCACCCCTAAGACCACCATATCTTTGCCTTGGATTTCCGAGTAGGCATCGCGGAACCCTTGGGCTTCTTTGGTGCAACCGGGGGTGTCATCTTTGGGATAGAAGTACAGCACCACGGTTTTACCTTTGAACTGAGACAGGCTAATGGTGTCTCCGTTGGTGTCTTTAGCAGTGAAATCGGGGGCAGTGGAGCCAACAGCGAGAGTCATATCGAGATCTCCTTACATTTCTTCATATATCTGTTGGCATCCTAACATTGTTGACCCGTCGGGGAACAAGGGGGGGAAACCCGATCAGGGGTCAATAATTTCAATCATGGTGGATAAGGCGGCCATCTGATTCACATCTACGGCATTGCGGGTGGTACGAACCTCAATATCTCCTCGGGTATGGCGATCGATATCCCCAAGCAACGTCTCCACCACATTCAGAGAATCCTCATCCCCCAAGGAGAGAGGTGCGCGGCGGGCAATGCCAGTATCAGCCGCAATGCGGGCAATGACGCGCAGGGCCTCCCGCAGGGGGCGCGTACTAGCAATGGTCAGGATTTCCACATAGCCACGGCCGGTGAGACAGAGATGAAATTCCTCACTGGGATTGCGGCAATAGTCCCGTTGGGTGTTGCGGTGTCCCTCATGCTCAGGAGCGGTTAAGGATTGACCTGAGACCAGGCGAGCCGCTTCTTCTGGGGCATCCCAATCATTGGGATAGAGGACGGTGATACGACCACTACTGCCAATGGCCAGGAGGCTGACATAGAGATCGCGATCTTCGTGATTGGTCACCTGAATCAGCACTTCTGACCCAGAGGGGAGACTATTGAGGTCATGCTCTCGCTGTTGAACCACTAAATCGCGACCGCCGCGAGTCCCGCCACGGGCCAGGGTCTGATTGCTTTGGGCCACTTCGACTTGAACCTCTAAGTTGAGGTTGGAGGTGTCACTGTTGAGGACTGAGCCGAGAATCTGTCCCGCCAGGAGCAGTTGAAAGCGGGGAACGAGACGGTTGGCGGCGGCGGCGATGGATTCGTTGGGTTGGCCGAAGCTTTGGGGAATAGGAATCAGGCCTCGGGTAAACAGTCCAATGCTTGCGAGTGCGGCGATGTCGCGTGAGCCTTGTTCAAATGCGGCCGCTTGGGCGATGCGAGTCATGCGGCCGATGAGAAAGTGGGGGGTTTCGCCGCTGTCGAGGGGGACGGGGTCAACTTGTCGAATCTGTTGGAGGAGCGATCGCATTTCATTGAGGTCATCTGCTAAGGAGGGGTCGAGTCCCAGACGCAGGCTCAAATCTGGGGGAACCCCTCGCACCCGTTCCCGCAGCAGCAGTCCCGCCTGAGGGAGCGATCGCGCCTCACCCTGGACAACGCCATAGCCCCGTAACCCCTCCCGTCGCGTCTGTTCAATCTGCGCCAGCTCCTGCCCTTGAGCATCAATGGCTGCAAACACGGCCCCTTCCTCAAAGGCCTCCAAACTCTGGGAGGACACCCCCCCCAGCCAGAAACTGATTTCACCATTCTCCTCTGCCAAGACAACGGCTTCCGCTGGTGGGGTTGGCGGGGTGAGAAAATAGAGGGGTTGTTGGTCGTGATCACTCCCCGGTGCAACAGCAAACACGGGAGCCTGCTGAATCCCGGAACTATTAGCCACATCCCGCGCACTCCGAGATAAATCCACAAACACCCGTTCTAGGGGCAAACTTCCCGGCTGTTGCCACAAATAGCGAGTCACGCCGTAGGTAAAGGCCCCGGCGAAGAAGCGACCCGAACCACGGCCAAAGGAGGCATCGGCCGCCAGTTGATTAGCTTGAGCCGAGCCAATGGCCACCCCTTTGGCGATACCTTGAGTTCGTCGCTGTTTCAACTCCGCCGGAGACAAGTCAAGACGACTCATCCAGGTCTCTTGAGTCATCAATTCTTGCTCACTGGGGTCAGAATAGCCCGCACCGAAGCGAGATTCAATGGCGCGGAAGCGGATATCCCCTCGGGTTCCGCCCCCAGAATGGCAACTATCGAGCATCACCGTCACTTGGTCCGTCTTCAGGGCTGACATGAGCAGAAACAGGGTTTTGCCCATAATATCGTTGACCTCAGTGGCCTGGGGATTAAGGCGACCATCATAGGGAACCAGGGTTCCGTTATAGCCCTGAACCCCCTGATAGCGAGGGTCTTGGGGCAGAGGAATCGGGTCAGGGTCACGGACCAAGGCCCCATGACCCGAGAAGTGAAACACCACGATATCGCCCGGTTGAGCCTGGTCAATCAGGTGCGACTCAAAAGCCGTTAAGAGATTCTCTCGGGTGGCGTTTTCATCGGTGAGGGTGAGAATATCCTGGGGATTAAAGCCAAAGCGATGCACCAGTAACTGCCGCTGCATCTCCACATCCGTAACACAGCCTCGTAGGGGAGAAATGCCCAGGGGATAGCGGTTGATGCCCACCAGGAGGGCTAATTTGCGGGGTGTGGGTTGAGCGAGGAGATGGCCGAGGCGATCGCCTTGTCGAGCGAGGTCCCACTGACTGAGGGCGATCGCCCCCAACGCCCCACCAGCCCCCTGAAGAAAATAACGACGTTTCATACCTGACCTCTCCAATACCCGTCAACGGCGATGATTATTGAACGTGAACCCCGACCAAAATCCCCGACCGGGAGGGGTGCCCGAAGGGCGGGGTGGGTCTTCGGGCTGTCAGTACTGCGAAGACCCACCCCCTAAACCCTCCTAGGAGAACCCACCCCAGCTCCCAGGAGGGGAGAACCCACCCCAGCCCCTCCCAGGAGGGGAAACCCACCCCAGCCCCTCCCAGGAGGGGAAACCCACCCCAGCCCCTCCCAGGAGGGGATAATCCATCCTCCCTCAATCCATCGCCGTCCATTGCCCCGAAAACAGGAACGAGGCCCAATAATAGGGGTGCTTCCCCTGTTCCAGCCAGGCCAACTGCACCTCCCGCAACGCCTCACTGCGACCCTCCCCCGCCAACAACCGTTGATAATAATCCCGCATCAACTGCGCCGTCTCCTCATCCGCCACCTTCCACAAACTCATCAACTGACTCTCCGCCCCCGCCATCACCAAGGCTCGCCGCAAGCCATAAACCCCCTCACCATTCGCCACATCCCCCACTCCC
>HotLOscill_hetero_coDRAFT_1000152_pt1 | contig 42329 bp, 31 predicted proteins | sample HotLakmetagenome_2_FD_10650 | JGI IMG/M metagenome (IMG submission 10650)
CCGTGAACCATGCCGGAAGCGGCGAGGATATCCTCGTCGGCTTCGGCCAGTCCAGCAATCACGGCGGCGCCGGCAGTGACTGGCTGTTCGCGAAGGATCAGGCGGAGGTCCATGGTGGCGGGGCCAATGATATTCTTGTCGGTGTCCAACAAGCTGAACTTGATGGCGAAGACGGGGATGACTGGATCTTCCATTTCGGCAACGGTGTCGCTGATGGCGGTGCGGGTGATGACGTGCTCGTGTCCATCGGTGGCCAGCGTGAAGGCGACAATATTCCGACGCTGCGCGGCGGCGCAGGTGATGACTGGCTGATCTCGATCAATAATGACTTTTCTATCCTCGTCGGCGGCGAAGGCGAAGATGTTCTCGTCAGTACTGGCGGTGAAACGCATATGTGGGGCGGTGACGGCACCGGCGCGCCGGATGGTGAAGAAGACTGGTTCGTCGTTTCCAATGGTGCGTTCGTTCGCGATGCCGGCTATGAAGATAAAGCATTTTGGGACGGCTTCCGCCTGACAGGCGGCATGCAGATGAGCTGGATGGAATCCGGCTGGGCCTATTCAATGCCAGTCGCGACAGCATTCATGGGAATGCCCGGAATCTTCGGCAACCTGATCGCCGCTACCTTGTTGCAGGTCACGGTGATACCGCCGATGAACTTCCGCTACGGCATGTCCGAAAGCGGCCAGTTGATCATCCAGCATGCGCGCGGGCGCGGCGGGCAGGCGGTGATCGAGGATTATGATCTCGACCTCGAGACCGGCGCGGCGACGGGCGGGGTCGTGGTCTTCAGGCAGGAGATCGGGAAATCGTCGCTGGCGGAGTTTCGCAATTACATCGAACTGAGCATCCGCGCGGGTTTTGCCGGCGGCTATACCGGCACGGATCCGCTGGTGCTCGATCTCGACGGGGACGGGCTCGATCTGACCCGGCGCGAGCGCGGGGATGTCCATTTCGATCTCGGCGGCGAGGGTTTTGCGCGCCACACTGCCTGGGTGGGTGCGAGCGACGCGCTGCTGGTGCGCGACATCAACGGCAATGGCCGCATTGATGATATCTCGGAGCTGTTCGGCAATGCCACGATATCGGGCTTCACCGAGCTCGCCGCGCTCGATTCCAACGCCGATGGCGTGATCGATGCCGGTGACGCCGGTTTCGACACGCTCCAGATCTGGCGCGACCTCGACCAGAACGGCGAGAGCGATGCGGGCGAATTGCAGACGCTCACGGAGGCCGGCATCGCCTCGATCTCGCTGAGCACCGGCGATCCCGACGTGACGGATGTCAACGGCAACACCATCCGCGAGGTGGCGGGCTTCACCCGCAGCGACGGCACCACCTCGACCATCGCCGATGTGCTGCTCGACAACGACCCCACCAATACACGCTATCTCGGCGATACCAGCGTCTCCGCAGCCGCAGCCGCGCTGCCGGCGCTGAAGGGTTTCGGCCGCGTCACCGATCTGCGCGTGGCGATGACCGACGACGCCGCGCTGCTGGCGCAGGTCACGGCCTTCGCCGATCTCCCCGTCGGCACCTCCTGGGCGGATCTGCGCGCGGATGCCGAGGCGATCCTGTATCGCTGGGCGGGGGTGGACGGCGTCACCGCCGATGCGATGGGCACGGATTTCGACACGCGCAAACTCGCCTTCCTCGAAACCTATTTCGGACTCGAACTGACCCCGCGCGACGCGGCCGGCGTGCCGATCGGCAACAATCTCGCCGAGCTTGTCGAGAGCTGGGATGCCGCCCTCGACAAGGCCACGGCGCGCCTCGCGGTGCAGGGGCCGCTCGCGGCGCAGTTCGCGGGGGTCAGCTATAGCGAGGGGCGCGACCGGCTGCAGGCGGAGGGGCCCGCAGCACTCGCGGATGCCTTTTCGTCTGCGCTGGCACAACTCCCCACTGACGCGACTGCGGCGCAGCAGGCCTGGGATGCCCTGTGGGGGCCGCTCCTGCGTCACGTCACCGAGGCCATGCGCCGCGCCGACGGGATCGACGTGCGCCATGACTATATCGTGCAGGGGCTGGTTACGGCGCTGGAGACGACGCCCTCGGCGCTCGACCTCGCCACGCTGGCGGCGGGGATCGGCATTGCCGATCTGCGCATCGGTGATGCCGGCGCGACCACGCTTTCACGCGCCGGGGCGAGCGGGTCGATCGTCTATGTGGCCGATGGCAGCGACCAGGTCTTCAATGGCGGTACGGGCCAGGATGTCTACGTGTTCGGCGCGGATTTCGGGCAGAACGTGATCAACGATGCGGAGGGCCGCCAGTCCGGCGACCGCATCCGCCTCGCCATGCAGAATCCGGATGATGTGGAGATCACCCGCGACGGGATCGATCTCGTCATCTCGGTGATCGGCACGAACGACCGGATCACGGTCACCGGCCATTTCGAGACGCCGCTGGTTTCCCTGAGCGGCATGCCGATATCCCCTGATCGCGCCATCGAGGAGATCCAGTTCGCCGACGGCACGGTCTTCGAAAGCGGAGACATCGCGGCGGCGGTCGGTCTCGGCACGGATGGCGACGACGTCATCATGGGCACGGGCAAGGCCGACGAGATCGAGGGGCTGCTCGGCGACGACCTTCTGATGGGTGGCGATAACGGCGACATCTATTTCTATGCTCGCGGCGACGGCAACGACACGATCCACGACATCATGACGAATCCGCTGCTGAACGCACCGGACTCGATGATCTTCCTCGACGGCATTCGCGCCGGCGACGTCACTTTCAGCCGCGATGGCGACAGCGATGATCTGGTGATCAGCTTTGCGTGGACGGGAGATTCGATCACGATCACCGATCAGTTCGAATATTCGTCGCTGGGTTACGGAAAATTCGCGCTCAACAGCCGGATCGAGCATTTCTTCTTCCGTGACGGCCCGGTCTATAGCTGGCAGGAAGTCCAGCAGATGGTCATTGCCGGTCAGACCACCGACGGTGATGACGAGATCTTCGGTTTCGGCACCGACGACGTGTTCGAGGCCAGCTCCGGCAACGACGTGATCCGGGGCATGGATGGTGGCGATACCTACCATTTCGGCCATGGTTCGGACCACGATACCATCATCGAAGGTTCCCGCTTCCCGGAGACCTTCATCTCGGGACTGGTCGATACCGATTGGGGATCGAACGACAAGGTCGTGTTCGGCTCGGGCATCACCGTCGACGACGTCACCTTCGCGCGCCTCGGAGAAGAGCCTGACCTCCAGATCACACTGGCCGGCAGCGAGACCGACAGCCTGACCATCAAGGGGCAGTTCGACGGGGTGAAGCTCGACCTGTTCAATCTGCTCGGCATCGCCTGGTTCGACCGGATCGAGGAATTCCATTTCGAGGACGGCACCGTGCTCGACTGGGAAGACGTGATGAGCATCGTCACGACCGGCACGGATGGCGACGATGCGATCTACGGCGCGCTCTATCCCGATTTCATCGATGGCGGCGCCGGCAACGACTACCTCTCCGGCGGCGATGACGGCGATACCTATGTGTTCGGGCGCGGTTACGGCAACGACGTCATCGACGACAAGCGGACGAACGTCCTCGTCACCGCCCCGGACCGGGTGCTGTTCGGCCCCGATATCGCGGTGGAGGATATCAGCTTCACCCGTGACGGCACGAGCACGGACCTGCTAATCACCATCGACGGCACGGACGATCTCCTGCGCATCAAGGATCAGTACAGGGTCACCGAGACCGGCCCCTTCGGCGCCCACGCCTTCAACCGGATCGAGATCTTCGAATGGGAAGACGGCACAATCAGCCACTGGCGGGATCTGCGCCAGGAGATCATTGATGCGGCGCGCACGGATGGCGACGATCTGATCATGGGGACCCATTTCGACGATGTGCTCGATGGCGGACCCGGTGACGACATTCTCAGGGGCGATGACGGCAACGACACCTACATTTTCGGCTTCGGTTACGGCCACGACCGCATCATCGACGGACGCAACAACATCCTGTCGGGTCGGCAGGACAAGGTGGTATTCCAGCAAGGCGTCACCCCGGACGATCTGTCGTTCTCACGCCCGCTCGACAGCCATGATCTGGTCATCACGCTGAGCGACGGCTCCAGCCTCACGATCGAGAAGAATTTCGACATCGTCTTCGGCATCGGGCAATACGAATTCAACCGGATCGAGGAATACCATTTCGAGGGTCTCCCCGATGCAACGATGAGCATCTGGGACATTCAGGACATCCTGCTCACCAGCACTGACGGTGACGACGTCCTGGAAGGTTTCGAGGGCGATGATGTCCTTGCCGGCGGCGCGGGCAACGATCTGCTGATGGGCCGCAACGGTGATGACACCTACATGTTCGGCATCGGCGACGGCCAGGACGTCATCAGGGATGACGAAACCAACATCCTTGCGGGCGACAAGGGCGACAAGGTGGTGTTCGGCCCGGGAATCGCGCCGGAGGATATCGAGGTCCTGCGCATCGCCGATGATCATGATTCGCTCATGCTGCGTATTGCCGGCACCGACGACACCCTCACCCTGTGGGGGCAGAACCGCTATTCGACGATCAATTACCGTCGCTACGAGATCGAGCACTTCCATTTCGAAGACGGCACGCAATGGACCTCGCGCGACGTCTGGCGCCAGTATTTCGAGGATGCGCGTTCCGATGACGGCGTCACCATTCGCGGCTTCTGGACCAGTGACCGGATTGAGGGCGGCGCCGGGAACGACGTGCTTATCGGCGGCGACGGCGCCGACACCTATCTGTGGGGCGTCGGATCGGGCAATGACCGGATCGAGGAATCAATCCGTTTCGTGAACTATCGCAGCGACGACACGATCATCTTCAAGGGCGATCTGACAATCGACGATCTCGACATCGCCCGCATCGGCGACGATCTGGTCTTCACGGCGCAGGCTTCCGGCGAGACGCTGACCGTCGCCGATCATTTCCGCAGCGCGCACCAGCATTTTGCAGTAGAGAATTTCCGCTTCGAGAGCGGCGGGGTGTTCACGCAGCAGGAGATCGAGGACCGTGTCATGACCGGCACGGATGCCGACGACACGATCATCGCAACCGCGCATGCCGATCGCATCGAGGGGCGCGGCGGTGATGACAGCCTCACCGGCGATACGGGATCGGATACCTATATCTACAATCCCGGTGACGGCAACGACACCATCATCGAAGCGCCCGACAGGCATACCCGCGACACGCTTGTCTTCGGCGCGGGGATCAATGCTGCGGATGTCAGCTTCGCGCCCGCGTCATCGGGTTCGCACGACATCGTCCTGACCATTGCTCATGACGGCGCGACGATCACCCTCGTCAATCAGCTCGGCACTCACGGGCGCGGTATCGAGCAGATCGTCTTCGGCGACGGCGAGACCTGGCTGCGCACCCAGATCGCGCAGGCAGCAGGCGTTGCGCTCAATCTGGTGACTGGCGACGACAGTGGCCAGACGCTGAACGGGACAGGCGGCGACGACATTCTCGAAGGCGGCGCCGGCGACGACCTCCTGCGCGGCGGCTCCGGCTACGACATCTATGTCTGGGGAGCGGGCAACGGCAATGACACGATCAGCGAGATCGGCGGTCGGCGCGATATCGATACGGTTCAGTTCACCGGGCTCGCCAGCAGTGACGTGTCGATCACGCGCACCGGCGCTGATCTGTTCGTGACGATCAATGCGACCGGCGAGTTCCTGACCATCGTGGATCAGTTCAGGTCGACGCGTTATGCAGTCGAGCGCTTCGAATTCACCGATACCGTGTGGGACCATTTCGAGATCGCCCGCGCTGCAGCACAGACAGGCACGACCGGGGACGATACGCTGGCTGGCACCGGTTATCAGGATATGCTGATCGGCGGACAGGGTGATGATTTTCTCGAAGGCGGCAATGGTGACGACATCTATGTCTATGCCCGCGGTGATGGTCACGACACGATCGAGGAGGACCACAATGACGGCAGGCGCGATGTCCTGTTCCTGGAGGATATCCTTCCCGACGCGATAACCCTGGCGCGCAACGGAATCGACGTCACCCTGGAGATCGCACCATCTGCCCCGGGCGCCGGCGACGCGGGCTCGGTGACGCTGATCAGGCAGCTGAATGATTACCATTATCGCGGTGTGGAGCGCATCGAATTTGCCGACGGGACCGTCTGGCGTCAGGAGGATCTGCGCGAAATGCTCATCGCGCAGGCATCGAGCGACGGCGATGACACGATCATCGGCTTCAACACCAACGATACGCTTCGTGGCGGAACGGGCGATGATTTCCTCGACGGCGGCAAGGGCAACGACACCTATGTCTATGCGCGCGGTGACGGGTACGACACGATCGAGGAAATGCAGGTCGCCGGGCGATACGACGTTCTCGTCTTCGAAGATGTCCTGCCCGACGAGATCACCCTGGTGCGCAACGGAATCGACGTCACCCTGGAGATCGCACCGTCGGCCCCGGGCGTTGGCGACGCGGGTTCGGTGACGCTGATCAGGCAGCTGAATGATTACTATTATCGCGGTGTCGAACGCATCGAATTCGCCGATGGGACCATCTGGCGCCAGGAGGATCTGCGCGAGATGGTTCTTGCGCAGGCCGTTACCGATGGCGACGACACGATCACCGGCTTCAATGCCGACGATGTGATCCGCGGCGGGCAGGGCGATGACGTCCTGACCGGCGGCAAGGGCGATGACACCTTCATCTACGCACGCGGCGACGGCCATGACACGATCACGGAAGTGCTGGCCGGTGGCAGAGACGACAGGCTGATCCTGGAGGATATCCTCGCGCACGAGATCATCGTGACGCGTGAGGGCGACGATGCAATCCTCAATATTGCCGCGTCGGCAGATGGTGATGGCAGCGATGCCGGCTCGGTGCGGCTCGTGGCTCAGTTCGACAATGAGCACCAGCGCGGAGTGGAGAGTATCGTCTTCGCCGACGAGACGATCTGGTATACGGGCCAACTGCGCGCCAACTATCTCGAAAACGCGACAACCGACGGCGATGACGAGATTTTCGGCTTCAACGATCGTGATGACACCATCATCGGCGGCGCCGGTGATGATATCCTGCATGGCGGATCCGGAAACGATACGCTCCATGGCGGCGAGGGCAACGACAGGCTCGAGGCGGGCACCGGCAACAACGACCTCTTCGGCGGCCCGGGCGATGACATGCTCGTAAGCAATCGCGGCACCAACAGTTTCGATGGTGGAGCAGGCAACGATACCGTCGATTACTCCTACAGCTCTGCTTCCTGGGAATTCAATCTCGACGCAGAATATGCCCGTACGGGCAGTGTCACCGAAACGCTCGTCTCGATCGAGAACGTGATCGGCGGCAGCGGTGATGAGATCTTCTACGGCAATGCCGCCGACAACATCTTCTCCGGCGGGCGTGGCAGCGACAGCTATCATTTCGCTCTCGGTGACGGCGACGACGTCATCCGCGAGAACGGCCGCTCCAACGAAACGGACCGGTTGACTCTCGTCGAACTGGCGCCGGATGCGGTCGAATTGTATCAGCCCTTCGAGAGCGAGGATCTCGTCGTGCGCATTCTCGCGAGCGGCGAGACGATGACGGTCGAGCGGCATTTCGAGGGAACTTCGCGCGGGATCGAGCTGATCGATTTCGCTGATGGCACCAGCTGGAACCGTGCCGACATCAAGGCGATGACCGCCATGGCGGGCACAGCCGGTGTGGATGCGCTGGTCGGCACCAGAGCTGCCGACCTCCTTGATGGCGGGCCCGGCGATGATGTCCTGCGCGGGCGGCTCGGCAGCGACACCTATATCCATGCTGCCGGCTACGGCAATGACACGATCATCGAAACTGCCGGCCTGAACGATACCGATGTCGTGCGCCTCGTCGATCTGACCCGCGCGGACGTGGCCCTCAGCCGCGACGGCCTTGATCTGCACGTCGCGATTCTGGCGACTGGCGAAACGCTCACGGTTCAGGAGCACTTCCGCTCGACGCAATACGGGATCGAGGAAATCCACTTCTCCGATGGCGAGATCATGGATCGCCTCATGATCCTCGAGGATGCAAACACGCTTGGCGGTACGGGCGGCGATGACACCATCACCGGCACCAGCATGCGCGACTGGATCCGCGGCGGCCCGGGGGACGACATTCTCGATGGCCGCAGCGGCAACGATACCTATCTGTACGCGCGTGGCGACGGCCACGACACGATCACCGACGGCATTCACAACGGCAATGATGACCGCCTGATCTTCGAGGATATCAACCCCGACGCAATCACCATCATGCGTGACGGAACCGATATTACGCTCGATCTCGCCGAAAGCGCGCCCGGTGCGGGCGATGCCGGATCCGTGCATCTGGGAAGCCAGTTCAACATCTATTTCGGGCGGGGCGTGGAGACGATCATCTTCGCCGACGGCACATCCTGGTCGCAGCAGGATGTCCGTAACATGATGGCGCTCGAGGGTGGCGGCTTCGCCACGCATCTGGGCTTTGCCGGCGATGATGTCATCTTCGGCCGCGCGGGCAGCGATGATTACATCATCGGCGGCGCGGGCGATGACACGCTGCACGCTGTCGGCGGTGACAACGTCATCGATGGCGGCACCGGCGATGACGTGCTGCATGCGGGAACGGGCGTCGACAGCTTCGTCTTCCGCGCCGGCGATGGCGTGAACGACATCATCGATTTCGATACGATCCAGGACCGCATCGTCCTCGATGGCGTCGATCTGACGGATATCTCATTCTATCAATACTCGAACGGGGCCCAGATATTCCTCGCCGACGGCACGGATTTCTTCTTCCAGGATCTGACCGGCGCGAGCCTGGGCGACTTCACCTTCATCGATATGGACGGCAATGCGCTTGTTCTTCCTGAGCCGGAGCCCACGAATGGCCTGATCACCGGTACCGACGGTGATGACAGCCTCGTCGGCTCCTCCAGCCAGGGCAACCACATCATCGGCGGTGACGGCGACGACTTCCTCCATGGTGAGGGCGGCGACAATCTCCTCGATGGCGGCACCGGCAATGATTTCATGCGCAGCGGCTCCGGCCAGGACACCTTCGTCTTCCGCCTCGGTGACGGGCAGGACGTGCTCGAGAATTTCGACATCACGCAGGACCGCATCGCGCTGGACGGGCTGGCGATCGCCGATCTGAGCCTCAACGTCTATTCCGGCGGCAGCCAGCTCATCGCGGCGGACGGCACGGAATTCTGGCTGATCGGCGTCACGGGGGTCGTGCCCGGCGATTTCAGCTTCATCGATATGGCGGGGAACGCTCTCATCCCGGAACCGGAGCCCGAACCGGAAGCGGAGCCGGGGCTAATTTCCGGTTCACAGGACGATGAGGATCTCATCGGTTCCTCGGCGCAGGACAACCGGATCACGGGCGACGCAGGGAACGACTTCCTTGATGGCGTTGGCGGCGACAACTTCCTCGATGGCGGTGCCGGCAATGATTTCATGGCGAGCGGCACCGGCCAGGATACCTTCGTCTTCCGCCTCGGCGACGGGCAGGATGTCATCCAGGATTTCGACATCACACAGGACCGCATCGCACTGGACGGTCTGGCGATCAGCGAGCTGAGCCTGAACGGTTCAACGGGCGGCATGCAACTCGTCGCATCCGATGGGACGGAGTTCTGGTTGATCGGACTGGCCGATCTCGCCCTTGGCGATCTCAGCTTCGTCGATATGGACGGCAATGCCCTCATCCACGAACCACTGGCTGAACCCGAGCCCGGGCCCGAGCCGGAAACCGGACCGGAGGGCGAACCCGAGCCGGTCCTCGGCGCGATCACCGGTACGCAAGATGATGACGTCCTCATCGGAAGCGCCGGACAAGACAACCATATCATCGGGGGCGAAGGGGATGACTTCCTCGACGGTGTCGATGGCAACAACCTCCTTGATGGCGGCACCGGTGACGATTTCATGGCGAGCAGCGCGGGCCAGGACAGTTTCGTCTTCCGCCTCGGCGACGGGCAGGACGTGATCGAGGATTTCGACATCACGCAGGATCGCATCGCCCTCGACGGTCTCAGCCCGATCGCGCTCGAGGTCGTCGGCCATACCGGCGGGACGCAGCTCGTGGCTGCAGACGGCACCGAGTTCTGGCTGATCGACGTGACCGGGATCGAAAGGAGTGATCTCAGCTTCGTCGACATGAACGGCCAGTCGATCGATATCGCGTTTTCTGATGTCATCATTGAAGGTTCGCCCGGCAATGACGAGTTGTTCGGTGCGATTGACGAGAACAACCACATCATCGGCGGTGCCGGCGATGATATCCTGCATGCCGTGGGCGGCGAGAACATTCTCGACGGTGGCGCCGGTGACGATGCGCTTCACTCCGGCACCGGGACCGATACTTTCGTCTTCCGCGCCGGCGACGGGATAAACAATGTCATCGGTTTCGATCTGGCCCAGGATCGCATCGCCCTTGATGGTGTCGCACGCGCGGATATCTCGTTCTATGAGTACTGGAACGGGGCGCAGATCTATCTCGCGGACGGGACGGATTTCTTCTTCGAGGATCTGACCGGCGTGACGATGGACGATTTCAGCTTCATCGACATGGACGGCAACCCGATCGATGCCAGCGAGCCACTGACAGTGCTGCAGGGCACGACGGGCGACGATACGTTGGTCGGCTCCGCGACCCGGAACAACCACATCATCGGCGATGCCGGCGACGACTTCCTCGACGGCGTCGATGGCGACAATATCCTCGATGGCGGGACCGGCAGCGATTTCATGGCAAGCGGCGCCGGCGCGGACACTTTCGTCTTCCGCCTCGGCGACGGGCAGGACGTGATCGAGGATTTCGACCTGATGCAGGATGACATCGCGCTCGACGGGCTGGACGAGGAGGATCTGACTCTTACCGATCACGGCAGCGGCTCGGCGCTCGTGGCCGCCGACGGCACGGAATTCTGGTTCATCGGACTGACCGGCGCGAACCGTACGGATCTGAGCTTCGTGAATTACGATCAGATCGCCTGATGAAGGACGGGGAGGGCTGTGGCGCAAGGCCAGCATTGCGTGTTTCGACCGGACCGCGCGGCGCGCATGCTTTGCCGAATGACAGGGTTCTTCCGCTTCGGGCCGTGATATAGTGTGTGGTTCGGATAATCGCGTGGGAGTGAGCGCCATGCCTGGAATATGCCGGACCTCGACCATCCTCGTCAGCTCGTTTCTGCTCGCCGGTTGTCTGGCGCAGGAAGAGGTGCCGTTTGCCGGCGGCATGCCCGAGCCGGCTTCGGCGGAGCGGGGCGAGGCGGTGGCGCAGGAATGGTGCGCGACCTGCCATGCGCGCGACGAAAGCGAGCGCGCGGCGCGTCCCGCCGAGGCCGGAGACGGGCCGAGTTTCGCGGAAATCGCGCGCCGCGAAGGACGCGACGAGCTCTTCTTGTGGGATTTTCTCGAGGAAGACCACTTTCCGATGCCGACTTACCGGCTGTTTCCGCGCGAGCGCGCCGACATCGCAGCCTATATCGTCAGCCTGCGTATCGAAGAATAAAGCCGCGCGACGCTTTTCTTTACGGGACTATGCCGTTATACCGCCCGCTGCTTTCGACAGGAGTTCCTTGATGGCAAAAACCCGTCTGGTGGTGGCCGGCGCTTCGGGGCGCATGGGCCGCATGCTGATCAGGACGATCGACGAGACCCCGGGCTGTGTTCTGCACGGCGCGCTCGAACGCCCGACCTCAGGCTGTGTGGGGCAGGATGCCGGCATGGTCAGCGGCGTCGGCGATCTCGGTGTCACCGTCTCGTCCGAAGCGCGCAACGTGCTCACCGAGGCCGATGTGCTGATCGATTTCACCACGCCCGAGGCGAGCCTCGCCTATGCGGCGCTGGCAGCCGAGACGAATACGGCGCATGTCGTCGGCACGACCGGGCTCTCCGCCGAGCAGATCGACGCGCTGCGTGCCTTCGGCGAGGAGACCGTGATCATCCAGTCCGGCAACATGTCGCTCGGCGTGAATCTCCTCGCGGCGCTCGTGCGCAAGGTCGCGACGGTGCTGGGCGAGGAATTCGATATCGAGATCCTCGAAATGCATCACCGCCAGAAAGTCGATGCCCCGTCGGGTACCGCCTTCATGCTCGGTGAGGCTGCAGCACAGGGGCGTGCGATCGATCTTGAAGAGCGCTCGGTACGCCATCGCGACGGCCATACAGGCGCGCGCGATCCCGGCGATATCGGCTTTGCGACCCTGCGCGGCGGTACGGTGGTCGGCGATCACTCCGTCATCTTCGCCGGCCCGCATGAGCGGATCGTGCTGCAGCATGTGGCAGAGCAGCGTATTCTTTTCGCGCGCGGCGCCGTGCGCGCGGCGATATGGGGCAAGGGCAAGCCCGCCGGGTTCTATTCCATGGCCGATGTGCTCGGCCTCAACGACGTTTGAACGCAACGAAAGGATTGATGCGATGGAGCGCCTTCTCGTGCTCGTGCGACACGGCCAGAGCGAGTGGAACAAGCAGAACCTCTTCACCGGCTGGCGTGATCCGGGCCTCACCGAACTCGGTGTCGAGGAGGCCGTGCGCGGCGGGCGCCTGCTGAAGGAGAGGGGGCTGTCCTTCGATATCGCCTTCACCTCGGTGCTGACCCGGGCGCAGAAGACGCTCGATCTCATCCTCGGCGAGATCGACCAGGAAGGGCTCGAAACCTTGAGCGATCAAGCTCTCAACGAGCGCGACTATGGCGATCTCGCGGGGCTGAACAAGGACGATGCCCGGGCGAAATGGGGCGAAGAGCAGGTCCATATCTGGCGCCGCTCCTATGACGTGCAGCCGCCCGGCGGCGAAAGCCTGCGCGACACGGTCGCACGCGTGCTGCCCTATTACATCCGCGAGATCCAACCGCGTGTGATGCGCGGCGAGCGTGTCATTGTCTCCGCGCATGGCAACAGCCTGCGTGCCCTGATCATGGTGCTCGACGGCTATACGCCGGAAACGATCCCGAGCCTCGAACTCGGCACCGGCATTCCGATGGTCTACCGCCTCAACGCCGATACCACGGTGGCGAGCCGCGAGATCCTCGAAGATTGACCTGCATGGCCTTCAGCCGAAGATGAAGGCCAGAAACGGCACTGCGGCAACACCCGCCGTCACGAGTCCCGCTGCCAGCATGGTGCGGTCGCGCTTTGCCGCGATCGCACGCAGGCGCCTTGCCAGGCTCTGCCCGTCCAGCCGGGCATTGTCGAGGACATAGAGCGCGTCGTCCTCTCTCAGGCCGAAGAAGGCGATGGCGTCGCCGAGGCCGTCTCCGGCGAGGCCCTGCGCGCGCAAAAGCGGATCCGCATGCGCGATTTCTATTGGTGAAGCCTGATACCGCAGGCGGCTGCGCGCATCGAACGGCGCTTCGTAATCCTCGGGAAAGGGCGCAAATTCGGTATTCGGACGACGTTCGAGCAAGGCCGCCCAGCGCTCGAGGCGTTCACGGCGGGTCAGCATTTCCCGCGGGCGGTGCGACGCGACATGTGCAACGCTATGGAGTTGATCAATACCCTCGTGTTTCATCGATCCCTCCTCTGCAATAGCCGCTGCCAGACTATACGTGTGGGGCGACAATTGTTCTGGAGTAAAATAGAAAGTTAACACTGCGACGGAATTTCGGCAAGTCATGATCCAATTTTGCACACCAGGTTATATTTTGTTGCGCAGGTTTGGTTACGCGAATGCGAAATACGTAACAGAAATTAATATCAATTCGCCCGCAATGACCCCGGCAATGACGGAGCGCCGGGCAAGAAAGTACACCCCGATCCCCACGAGAACGGCGCCCAGCCGGGCGAGCAGGGGCGCAGCAGCCAGCGCCCCGCTGGGCGTCAGCAGGAGCTTCATCACGACGGCGGCCAGCAACGTGGTGGCGACTGCGCGGACCCAGACGATGATCTCCGAGCGTTCATCGAGCCCGCGCGAGACGACCACCCCGAGCGCTCGCCAGATTTCGCTCGGCAGAAAGCCGACCAGGATCAGCACGAGATAGGGCCATAGCGGCGCGATCGTGGTTTCCCAGGTGGTCATCGCCGCCCCCGTCCGATCAGCCAGGCGAGCGTGCCACCAACGAGGCCTGTGGCGAGCAGATCGAAATCCGGGCCCACGAGCAGCGTGAACAGCGGCGCGAGCGCTGCGCCAAGGACGAGCGCGGACTGGTCGAGCAGCGTGCGCGCACCGGCGATCAGCGCGATGGTGAAGAATAACGGCGTCAGAAAGAGCAGGCCGGCGGCGAGAAAGGCCGGCACTGCGGCGCTCAGGAGAAAGCCGATCCCGGTCATCGTCGTCGCCACCATCAGGCAGGCATTGGCGAAGCCGAGATAATAGCCGAAGCGCTCTTGCGGCGGCATGGTCGGCATGCGCCGGTTGCTCTCGACCCAGACGGTGACCGCAACGTAATGCGCCACGAAGACCTGTGTGAGCAAGCTCTGCCCGGGCCGGCGCAGCATCGGCATCATCGAGACCGTCATGGGCAGAAGGCGGATCGAGGAGAGGGAAACGGCCACCGCGACCAGCGGCAGCGCCGTCCCGCCGGCTATCCCGCCGAACAGGATCACCTGCGCAGGCGCGGCCCACATCAGGAGGGTCGAAAGGACGGCTGCGAGAAAGGGAAACCCGACATCCTGCGCGAGTGAGCCAACGCCCAGCAGCGAGAAACCGACGATCCAGGCCGGCAGCACCAGCGCGTCGCGAATGCCGCGCAGGAGGGGGGAGGGGCCCGATAAGGCTGCGCTGCCGCTCGCATCCTGGCCATCGCGCCGCTTTTCGCCTTTTGCTCGCTGGTTCATGCGCCTTTTGACCACGAAGCCGCGCGCCGTACCATGGGAAATCCGCAACGGCGCCGGGAGCGTTGTTGCGCCGGCAAGGCCGCGCAGCGCGATTTTCCCAGACCGGAGCGGGAAGGATGCGCGGTTTCGGCGCGTGCGCCAGGGCCTGAATTCTGATAGAGACGAAGCGAAGAAACCGATAATCGACAGGGCCGGAAACGATGGACATGATCCGCAACGACGCGCGCAAGCGCCCCGACGCCGCCACGCTCGCAACGCTGACGCAGGCGCTCAAGGATCTCCTGGGCGCACGCGTCTCCACCGCACAGGCGGTGTGCGAGCAGCACGCCAACACGCTGACCTGGGTCGAGAACCAGGCCCCCGATATCGTTGTCTTCGCCGAGAGCACCGAGGAAGTCTCGCAGGTCGTGAAGCTGTGCGCGCAGCACGACGTCCCGGTCATTCCCTTCGGCACCGGCACCTCCTTCGAGGGCCATACCAATGCACCTTATGGCGGCGTCTCGATCGATACCAGCCGGATGAACGCCGTGATCGCCGTCCATGCAGAGGATCTCGATTGCGTGGTGCAGCCGGGGATCACGCGCAAGGCGCTCAATGAATATCTGCGTGATATGGGGCTGTTCTTCCCGATCGATCCCGGCGCCGATGCCTCGCTGGGCGGCATGGTCGGCACGCGCGCCTCGGGCACCAATGCGGTGCGCTACGGCACGATGAAGGACAACGTGCTCGCGCTCACCGTGGTGATGCCCAACGGCGATATCGTCAAGACCTCGCGCCGCGCCAAGAAGTCGAGCGCCGGCTATGATCTGACCCGTCTGATGGTCGGCTCCGAAGGCACGCTCGGCATCATCACCGAGATCACGCTGAAGCTGCACGGCATCCCCGAGGCAATTTCCGGTGGCATCTGCCCATTCCCGAGCATTGCGGCGGCCTGCGAGGCGGTGATCATCACCATCCAGTCCGGCATTCCGGTGGCCCGGATCGAACTGATCGACGAGATGCAGGTGCGTGCCATCAACCTCTACTCGAAGACCACGCTGGAGGAACGCCCGCAGCTCTTCCTCGAATTCCACGGCTCGGAAGAGAGCGTCAAGGAACAGGCAGCGCGCTTTGGCGAAATTGCCGAGGAATTCGGCGGCGGTCCCTTCGCCTGGACCACGCAGGCTGAGGAACGCACCCGCCTGTGGCAGGCCCGGCATGACGCCTATTGGGCGGCCATGGCCCTGCGACCCGGCGCGAAGGGCATTTCCACCGATGTCTGCGTGCCGATCTCGCGGCTCGCCGAATGCGTCGAGGCGACGCAGCACGACATCGCCGAAGCGGGGCTGATGGCGCCGATCGTCGGCCATGTCGGCGACGGGAATTTCCATGTGCTGCCGCTCGTCGATATGGAAAACGCCGAAGAGATCGCCAAGGCGAAACGCTTCGTCGAGCGCCTCGTCGAGCGCGCGCTCGAGATGGAGGGCACCTGTACCGGCGAGCATGGTGTCGGCCAGATGAAGATGAAATACCTCGAATCGGAGCACGGCGCCGAGGCGCTGGCGGTGATGCGGGCGATCAAGCACGCGCTCGACCCGCAGAATATCATGAATCCCGGCAAGATCGTCTCCTGGTGAGGTGCCATTCCGGCGCGCGTGACTGCGCCGGAATGCAAAACCGCGATTTTCTGACCCGATCCGGCTTGCAAAGCTGGACGGCGGCGTCGGGTTTCGTCATGGTTCGGCCATGCCACGGGGTTAACTCCGTGGTGAACCTGTTGAATTCGATCGCTGGCGTGAAGGGGTCCATGGGCCTTGCGTGACAGTCTGACCGCTCTGGCGGCTATCGTCATACTGATCCTCGTGGCAGCACTCGCGATCCCGCCTTTCGTCGACTGGGAGGAGAGGCGTCTCGATCTCGAGGCGGCGCTGTCGCGCGCCGCCGGCATTCCGGTGGAGACGCGCGGCACCATCGATCTGCGGCTGCTGCCGTCGCCGCGCATGCGGGTCGACGGCCTGACCATCGGCATCCCCGACGGCGCATCGCCCTCGCTGGTCGCGCAGGGTGTCGCAGCCGAAATGGAACTGACGGCCCTGTTGCGCGGTCAGGTGCGCTTCAGCAATATCGGCATTGCCCGCGCTGATCTGCGCCTTCCGATGGAAGAGGGCGCGCTGCGGTTCCCCGAGCGCATGCGCGAGGGGCCCGAAGCGCTGGGCGGGCTCGCTTTCGATGATCTCGCCATCACCGCGCTCAGCGTGACGACGATCACGCCTGAATTCGGCGCCATGCGTCGGGCCGAGATCGCCGATCTGCGCCTGAATGCGCCCTCGCTGGCCGGACCATGGCGGATCGAGGGGGTCTATGGCGGCGATACATTCCGCCTCGGTACCGGGACGCTCAGCGATGATCTCTCCATGGAGATGCGGCTCGTCGGCGGTGTCGATACACCGCTGCGATACGATATCGACGCGACGCTGCAGCTGCTTCCCGAGGCCGCCCGCTATCGCCCGCTCCTCGACGGCGAGATGCGGATCGTCGCCCTCCCCAACGCCGAGACGGAGGCGGAGCCCGCCACGCAGGACCCGATCGTGCTCAGTGGTGATTTCGCCAGTGAGGGGCCCGGTTTCGCCCTGTCCGCATTGCGGCTCGAACTGGGTGATCCGTCGCTCGGCTCGCAGCTCGAGGGCAGCGGCTTCCTGCGCCTCGACGACCCGCGCCTTGCGCTCGAACTGGCCGGACGCCGGCTGGCGCTCGACACGATCATGGCCGGCCCGCGTGCCGGGCTGCTGACGTCCTGGTTCGGGGAGCAGGGGCCGCGAACGCCGCTGCCGCCGATTGATCTCGCGCTGGAACTCGGCAGCGTCGGGTTCGCTGGCGAGGAACTGCTCGATGTGGCGCTTCGTACAATGCTCGAGAACGGCGAATTGCAGATCGCGCAAAGCGCGGTGACGCTGCCCGGTGAGGCGCGGCTGTCCTTTGCCGGTGCCGTCGATCTGACCGCGGGCGACCGGATTGCGGGCGATGCCAGGCTGGTTGCCGCCGATGGGGATCGCCTTGCGCGCTATCTCGGGCGTATCGGCCTGGAAGGGCCCTGGCTCGGGCTGGTGCGCGGGCCCGAACTCGACATTGCCGGCCAGGTGGCCATTGATCCTGAAGGGGTGAGCGTAGACGATCTGGCCTTTCGGGCCGGCGCTGCGCAGATAGGCGGCAGCGTGGAGTATCGCGCGCCGCAAATCGGGCAGCGCGGACGTGTGGAGGCTCAGATACGCGCCGACGGCATCGATCTCGAAGATCTGCCGCCCCTCGACGCGGTGCCGCTGACGGCGGGGGAGAACGATCTGGTCATCGGTCTCGTCGCACGCGATGTGCGCCATGGTGACGAGGGGGGCGGTCGCATCGATGCCCGACTGCGCAGCGAAGGTGAGACGCTCGTCGTCGACCGATTCGACATTGCCGGGCTCGCAGGCGCCGAGGCGTCTCTCTCCGGTCGGATCAATCCCGACGGGGCCGGGTTGATTTCAGGACGGTTGCAGGCTGTGCGCGCGGCGCCGTTGCTGTCGCTGCTCGGGCGCTTTCAGCGCGATGGTCTGGTCGGCCTGGCGCCGCCGTTCATTCGCGAGGGCGGACTCGATCTCGCCATCTCGATCGACCGTCTGCCGCCCGGTGACGAACTCGCCTCCGGGGCGCTGCGGCTGTCGCTGGAGGGCGAGGTCGCCGGCGGACCGTTCAGCGCGACGGCCGCGACCCTGGGCGGGCGCACCGAGTCCTTTCGCTTCTTCCTCGCCACCCGCGATACGCGCGACTGGGTCGATCTCGACCACCCCGCCGTGGCGGGACAATCGTCCAATCTGACCATGGAGATGCGCCGCTCGGGTGCCGATCGCTATGCGGCAACCGCTTCGGGTGACATGGCGGGCCTGCGCTTTCGAACGACGCGGGCCTTGTCGATCGATGCCATCACCCGCGAGATCTGGGACGGCGAGATCCGGCTGAGCAGCGAGGATCTGCGTCCCGCCCTCGGCTTGTTCGCTCTCGGCGATGCGGGTCTCGATACGGCTCCCGGGGAGATGCGTGTCTCGGTTGCGCGGGAACCCGGCGCCACGCAGCTGGAACTGGACGGACGGATCGCCGGCGAGCGTGTGCGCGGCGATCTGCGGCTTGGTCGCGAAACACTGTCCGGCGAACTCGCCGTCGCAGCTCTGTCGCTGCCGGCGCTGATCGACGTGCTGCTCACCGATACCGGCGGCGATTCGCCGGAGAATGGCTGGAGTGAGGCGCCCTTCGGCCGGGTCGCGCTGCCGTTTCGCAGCGGGCGCATCGGTATCAGTGCCGGGAATGTCGCGCTCGGGCGCGGCCAGGTGGCGCGTGAGGCGCAATTCGATCTGGTGCTGCTCACGGATGGTCTCGCGGTCGAGAATTTCGCGTCGGGGTTCGGCGAAGGTGGGCTTTCAGGAGCCCTCAGTCTGCGCCGCGCCCCCGACGGCCCTCTCGCCGCCGTCGGCGAGGTGGAGTTCTCCGGTTTGTCGGCACAGGCCCTGATGCCGGACGCACCGTTCTCGGCGCAACTGACCGGCGCGCTGGATTTCGGGGCATCGGGCGAGAGCCTCGCCGGCGCCATTGCCGATCTCTCCGGCGGCGGTAACCTGCTCCTTGAAGACCTGGTCGTGACAGGTATGGCGCCCGATGCGATCACGCTTGGCCTGGAACGGGCGCTCAGGGAAGAGGATCCGCTCGGCGGGCGGCGCCTGCAGGGGCATGTCGAGAGTGCTCTCGACGACGATATTTTCGACGCTGACACCGTCACCGCGCCGGTGACGCTGGTTGGAGGCAGCCTGCGGCTCGAACCACTTGCCGTGCCGGATCCGAATACGGAGGAGGCCGGATGGCGTGGGGCGGCGGCCTTCGATCTGATCGCGGGCGGCGTCGATATTCGCGGCAGCCTGCGTGCTGCATCGGCGCCTCCAGGCTGGAGCGGCCCGGCGCCACGCATCACGCTCGGCTGGACCGGCGCCGTCGGTGCGATGACGCGCGATGTCGATACCGGGCCGCTGACCAATGGCGTCGCACAGATCGTGCTGCAGCGCGAGCTCGACCGAATCGAGGCATTCGAGCGCGAGGCAGGCGAGCGCACGCGACGCCTTGAACAATTGCGGATGGAGCGTGCCCGCGAGGCGGCACGGCAGGAATGGGAGGCGCTGCTCGAGGAGCGCGCCCGCCGCGCGGCGGAAGTGCGACCGGCTGTCATCGAGGCCGCGCAGGCTATCGCTCGCGCGCGCCGCGCAGAGATCGAGGCGCAACGTGCCGCAGAGGAAGAAGCGCGGCGCGCACAGGAAGAGGCCGAGCGCCTCGCGGCAGAAGAGGCCGCCCGCGCAGAGGAGGAAGCCCGTCTTGCGCGCGAGGAGGCAGCACGCGCAGCCGAGGCCGAGGCGGCGCGTCAGGCCGAGGCGGCTGCGCAGGAAGCCGAGCGCACGCGCATGCAGGACGATATCCGCCGGTTGCTCGAACGCGAGCGCGAGCGCGATTTCTGGCCCGGCTTGTTCGAGGATGGCTCTCCCGGCAGCGGGGACGAGGCGCCAATGCTGCTGCTGCCACCCGGCTTCGCCGATCCAGCGAGCAACTGAAGAGCGCAGGATACACGTAAAAAAACAACTCTTAATATTGAGTCCTCTGGCTCCTGTCCCGGAACTCATGATTTTTCTACAAAAGCGGGCATATTGATCGCGTTATGTAATTTTCTTTTAAGTGATCACGCATATTGCGCTGCGTCAACGCACCTTCCCTTGCGTGATGCAGGAGCTGATTCATGGCCAGACAAGCCACTTCCGCGATCCCGGCCTTTACCGTCGGTGGTCGCTTCTATCTCGTGATCACGATCGCGTTTTTCGCACTCCTCAGCCTCGCCATCGTTGGCGCGGCGCGCTTCTCCGGTGCCTTGTGGTCGGCCAAACAGCAGGAGCTGGTGAATATTACCGACTCTGCCGCGAGCATCGTCGCCGACTTCCACCAGAAGGCTTTGCGCGGCGAACTCAGCATGGAAGAAGCCAAGGCGCGGGCCGCCGATGCGCTGCGTCCGATCCGCTATGCCGATGACGAGTATTTCTTCATCCACGGCTATGATGCGGTCACCGTGATGCATCCGATGGTGCCGGCGATGGAAGGCACCGATCAGAGCGGGCTGCGCCTGCCGGACGGACGCTCCATCATCCTTGAGCTCGCCGATCTCGCGCGCGCCGGTGGTGGCTTCTTCGAATATGACTGGCCGCTGGTGCCTGGCGGCGAGGAGGAGGCGCTGAAGGTTGCCTATGTGGTCGGTTTCGAGCCCTGGGAATGGACCATCGGCACGGGTGTCTTCGTCCACGATGTCGAGACCGCGATCGCCGACAGCCGCAATATCTTCCTTGCGATCGCCGGCTTTGCCGGGATGATCCTTGTTGCGCTCGGCATCGTGCTCGCCCGCGGGATCACCCGGCCCCTGCGGCGGCTCGGGCAGGGGATGCAGTCCCTTGCGCGCGGCGAGCTGGATACGACCATCGAGGGGGTCTCGCGGCGCGACGAGGTCGGCGAGATGGCCGAATCGGTCCGGATCTTCAAGGAAGCGCTCGTCGCCAAGCGCGACGCGGATGCGCGCCTTGCGCAGGAGACCCAGGCAAAGGAACGGCGCGCCGAGGCCCTCGACAGGCTGCTGCGCGGGTTCGAAGAGACCGTCTCCGATCTTTCGCGCGAGCTTTCGGCCGCATCCGCCGCCATGCAGGATACGGCGAAAGGCATGCATCACACGGCTGATCAGACCAATGGCCGCGCCTTGTCCGTCGCCAGCGCAGCCGAGCAGACCTCGGCGAATGTGCAGGCCGTGGCTTCGGCGACCGAACAGCTCAACGCGTCCGTGCGCGAAATCGGCCAGCAGGTGACGCAATCGGCTCAGATCGCCGACACGGCGGTGGATCAGGTGCGTCAGACCGATCAGGTCGCGCGCAGTCTCGCCAGCGGTGCCCAGAAGATCGGCGAGATCGTCTCCCTGATCAATGGCATTGCCGGCCAGACCAACCTGCTGGCGCTCAACGCCACCATCGAGGCAGCCCGAGCGGGCGAGGCGGGTAAGGGGTTTGCCGTCGTCGCGGCGGAGGTAAAGAACCTGGCCGACCAGACCGCCAAGGCCACGGAAGAGATCGCCAGCCACATCTCCCAGATTCAGGGTGTTACCGAGGAGGTCGTGACTGCGGTCACGGATATCGGTGGCGTGATCGACCGTATGAAGGAAATCTCCACCGCGATTTCGGCCGCGATGGAAGAGCAGGGCGCGGCGACCAACGAGATTGCCCGTAACGTCCAGGAGGCGGCGAAGGGGACCGGTGAGGTCACCGAATCGATCGAGATGGTGAAGGCCGGTGCCGGCGAGACGCAGGGTGCCGCAGATTCGGTGCTCAGTGCCGCGACGGATCTGTCCGCGCGCTCATCCGGCCTCGGCCGCGAGGTCGATTCCTTCCTGAAGGCCGTACGCGCTGCGTGACCTGAACCAGGCCTCACCATTCGAAAGAAAAGCGCCGCAGATCGTGTGATCTGCGGCGCTTCATTCATTCGGGAACCGCATCCTGCGGTTCGATGAGGGGGTCATCCCCGCGAAGAGGCCGTATCGACGCTGTCGGCGGGATCGGCAATCGCGGCATCGTTCGCGGGAGTCCCGTCGGGCTGGTGTGCGATCGCCGCCGGAGCCTCCCGGCTTTCCACGGGCGCCTCGCTCCTGCTTGTCGGCTTGGGGCCGAGACGATTGTCAAGATAGGCACCGACCTGCACCATCAGATCATCGACCTTGCCGTCGAAGAAGTGGTTTGCGCCTTCCACGACGGTATGTTCGATCCTGATGCCCTTTTGCGTCTTCACCTTCTCGATGACGCCCATCACTTCCTTGACCGGCGAGACCCGGTCCTCGGAGCCGTGGACGAACAGGCCGGAGGAGGGGCAGGGGGCGAGGAACGAGAAATCGTAGCGATTGGCCATGGCCCCGATCGAGATGAAGCCCTCGATCTCCGGGCGGCGCATCAGGAGTTGCATGCCGATCCAGGCGCCGAAGCTCACACCGGCGATCCAGCAGGCGCGGGCATCCGGGTTCATGGTCTGCGCCCAGTCGAGCGCCGCCGCCGCATCCGACAGCTCGCCCGCGCCGTGATCGAAGGCTCCCTGTGAACGCCCGACACCGCGCGAATTGAAGCGCAGGACCGAAAAGCCGCGATCCACGAAATCGTAGAACAGGTTGTAGACGATCTGGTTGTTCATCGTCCCGCCGAATTGCGGGTGGGGATGAAGCACGATGGCGATCGGTGCGTTTTTCTTCTTGGCGGGCTGGTATCGCCCCTCCAGTCGACCGGCGGGGCCGGCGAAGATCACCTCAGGCATGCATATTCCTCTTTGAACGCCGTGCAGCGCAGCCGCATCGTCGCGCGCCGTGGCTACACCAAACACTTTCGTCAGCGCTTTCCCGTGAGACATACGCAAAAGCGCGTATAAAAACTGCCGGATTGCCCTGCGAAGCCTTGACTTCCGACCGGGAGGCTCCCTAAATCCGCCTTAGAATTATTCTAAGCCGTTAGAATGATTCCAAACTGTGGTCGCTCCCGGATCGCGTCACCGTTATGTGGTGGGCGGTCCTTAGCATGGCAAGCGGGGGCGAATGCAAGAATTTCGTGATGCGAAACGCTTTTTTCGCATCTTTGACAGCCTTCGATAGCAAGGAGCCCTCGGCTCGATATGGACATGACCAACCGCACCTATCTCGATTACAACGCCACGGCGCCGATGCGGCCGCAGGCGCGGGATATGCTCGTGCGCGTTCTGGGTGATGTCGGAAACGCTTCTTCCGTGCATCGCGAAGGGCGCGCCGCGCGTGGGATTATCGAGACGGCGCGCGACCGCGTCGCGGATCTGGTCGGCGGGCGGGGGAAGCACGTCATCTTCACGGGATCGGGCTCCGAGGCCAACAATCTGGTGCTGGCGCCGGGCTTTCGGCGCGTCGATGGCGCGCCTGCACAGACGCTTCTCGTCGGCGCCGGGGAGCATCCCTGCGTGCTCGAAGGCCATCGCTTCGACCCGGGGGCGGTGGAGCATATCCCGCTCCGTGCCGACGGTCTGGTCGATCTCGCCTGGCTGGAAGCGCGGCTGGCGGATCTCGGCGGCGCACCGGTGCTGGTCTCGATCCAGCTCGCCAACAACGAAACCGGTGCGATCCAGCCGGTCGCCGAGGCGGCTTCGCTGGTGCGCGCGGCGGGTGGGCTGATGCATTGCGACGCCGTGCAGGCGGCGGGCAAGATCGGGATCGATATCGATGCGCTCGGCGTTGACGCCCTGACGCTTTCGGCTCACAAGCTCGGCGGTCCGCAGGGTGTCGGTGCGCTGGTTCTCGCCGGCGAGGGCTATGTGCTCGACCGGCTGGTGCGCGGCGGCGGGCAGGAGCGCAACTGGCGCGCCGGTACGGAGAATGTCGCGGGCATCGCGGCCTTCGGCGAGGCAGCGCGGGTGGCGCGCGAAGCGCTCGGCGAAGAGGAGTCCCGGCTGCGGGATCTGCGGGCGGAGTTCGAGACGGCGATCCGTGAAAACTGCCCGGATGCGGTGATCTTCTCGGAAAACGCACCGCGCCTGCCCAATACCATTCTCTTCGCCGTCCCCGGCAAGCGGGCCGAGACGGCGCTGATCGCGCTCGATCTGAATGGCGCGGCGCTCTCTTCGGGCTCCGCCTGTTCCTCGGGCAAGGTGAAATCTTCGCATGTTCTGGAGGCGATGGGGGTCTCTCCTGCGCTGGCAGAATCTGCGTTGCGGCTGAGTTTCGGTTGGAACACGCAAAAAGACGCGGTGACACACTTCACAGCGGCCTTTGCGAGACTACTTTCGAATCGAAACCAAAATTCGGAATGCGCGGCATAGGCCGCGTGTCGACAGGTTGTTCAACGGCCAATCCGCGGCCCTTGAAGCCGTGAGAGGAGGGTGAAATGCCTGCAGTGCAGGAAACAATCGATCGCGTTAAGGAAATCGACGTCGATCAGTACAAGTATGGCTTCGAGACCATCATCGAGATGGAGAAGGCCCCCAAGGGCTTGAGCGAAGACATCATCCGCTTCATTTCGGCCAAGAAGGAAGAGCCGGAATGGATGCTGGAATGGCGCCTCGACGCCTATCGCCGGTGGCTCACCATGCAGGAGCCGGACTGGGCGCGCGTCAGCTATCCCAAGATCGACTTCAACGACATCTACTATTACGCCGCCCCGAAGTCGAACGAGGCGCCGAAGTCGCTCGACGAGGTCGATCCGGAAATTCTCAAGACCTACGAGAAGCTCGGCATTCCGCTGCGTGAGCAGGAAATGCTCGCCGGTATTGCTCCCGAGAACCGGGTTGCGGTCGATGCCGTGTTCGATTCCGTCTCCGTCGCCACGACCTTCAAGAAGGAACTGGCTGAGGCGGGCGTGATCTTCTGCTCGATCTCGGAAGCCGTGCGGGAATATCCCGAACTGGTGAAAAAGTATCTCGGCACCGTCGTGCCCAAGAGCGACAACTACTATGCCGCGCTGAACTCCGCCGTCTTCACCGACGGGTCGTTTGTCTATGTGCCGCCGGGCGTGCGCTGCCCGATGGAGCTCTCGACCTATTTCCGCATCAACGAGAAGAATACCGGCCAGTTCGAGCGCACGCTGATCATCGCCGACGAGGGCGCCTATGTCAGCTATCTCGAAGGCTGCACGGCGCCCCAGCGCGACGAGAATCAGCTTCACGCCGCCGTGGTCGAGCTCGTGACGCTTGATGAAGCGGAGATCAAGTATTCCACCGTGCAGAACTGGTATCCTGGTGATGCCGAGGGCAAGGGCGGGATCTATAATTTCGTCACCAAGCGCGGCGATTGCCGGGGCAAGAACTCGGTCATCACCTGGACCCAGGTCGAGACCGGCTCCGCCATCACCTGGAAATACCCGTCCTGCATCCTGCGCGGTGACGGTTCGCGCGGCGAGTTCTATTCCATCGCCGTGTCGAACGGGCGCCAGCAGATCGATTCCGGCACCAAGATGATCCATCTGGGCAAGAACACCACCAGCCGGATCATCTCCAAGGGCATCTCGGCTGGTCACTCCGAGAATACCTATCGCGGCCTCGTCTCGGCGCATCGCAAGGCGTCGAACTCGCGCAACTTCACCAATTGCGACAGCCTGCTGATCGGCAACAATTGCGGCGCGCATACGGTGCCGTATATCGAGAGCAAGAACGCCTCCGCCGTGTTCGAGCACGAGGCGACCACCTCCAAGATCTCCGAGGACCAGCTATTCTACTGCATGCAGCGCGGGCTCGACGAGGAGGAAGCGGTGGCGCTGATCGTCAACGGCTTCGTCAAGGACGTGCTGCAGAAGCTCCCGATGGAATTCGCCGTCGAGGCGCAGAAGCTGATCTCGATCTCGCTGGAAGGCTCCGTCGGCTGAAGGCAGCGCCCCAGGGGCGCGCCACCGACGTATCAACGATCTGAAGGACGGAAAGAACATGTTGGAAATCAAGAACCTCGTTGTCGAAATCGAGGGTAACCGCATCCTCAACGGGCTCGATCTCACCGTGAATAACGGCGAGATCGCCGCGATCATGGGCCCCAACGGCTCGGGCAAGTCGACGCTCTCCTATGTCGTAGCCGGCAAGGAGGAGTATGAGGTGCTCGACGGCGAGATCATTCTCGACGGCCAGAACGTGCTGGAAATGGAGCCCTCCGAGCGCGCCGCCGCCGGCGTCTTCCTGGCTTTCCAGTATCCGCTGGAAATCCCGGGCGTCGCCACGATGACCTTCCTCAAGGCCGCGCTCAACGCCCAGCGCAAGTCTCGTGGTGAGGCCGAGCTGACCACGCCCGACTTCATCAAGCGCGTCAACGCTGCCGCGCAGCAGCTCGAAATCCCCAAGGACATGCTCAAGCGCGCTCTTAATGTCGGCTTTTCCGGCGGTGAGAAGAAGCGCATGGAGATCCTCCAGATGGCGCTGCTCGAGCCGCGTTTCTGCATCCTCGACGAGACCGATTCCGGCCTCGACATCGACGCGCTGCGCATCGCGGCGGAAGGCGTCAACGCCCTGCGTTCGCCGGATCGCTCCTTCCTGGTGATCACCCACTACCAGCGCCTGCTCAACTACATCGTGCCCGACAGCGTCCACGTGATGGCGGGCGGCAAGATCGTGAAGTCTGGCGGCAAGGAGCTCGCGATCGAGCTCGAGGCCAATGGCTATGCCGATTACAAGGCGCAGGAGGCCGCGTGATCATGGCAGATGTCGAGAGGATCAACACGCCCGTCGAGGCGGCCATCGCCGAGCATTTCGCCGGCGTGAAGGCGACGCTGCCCGGCGATGCCGGCGCCCGCGAAACCGCCTTCGCCCGCTTCACCGAAGCGGGGCTGCCGCATCGGCGCGTCGAGGAGTGGAAATACACCGATCTGCGCAATCTGATGCGCGAAGCCGCAGCGCTGGCGCCGGCTCTGTCGGACGATGCCGCCAAGGCGGCGCTCGAAGCCTCGCCCTGGTTCGCCGGGGTGCATGCGGCGCGCATCGCCATCGCCAATGGCCATGTCGTGGCGAGCGCATCGGATCTCGCGGACCTGCCCGAGGGCGTGAGTGTGGAGACGCTGTCTCAGGCGCTGGCTGACGGCCACGCCGATCTGGCGCATCTCGGCGCGATTCCCGAGGCCGGTGACAACATCGCCGTGGCGCTCAACGGCGCCTTCATGACGGATGGCGTGGTGATCCGCGTCAAGGCCGGCACGAAGGTGGCGATGCCGCTGCATCTGCGTTTCGTCGTCACCGGCGAGAGCGCGATGGCGACGGCGACGCGCAGCCTCGTCGTGGTCGAGAAGGGCGCCTGCGTGACGCTGCTGGAGAGCCATGACAGCGCCGACGGGCTGGCACATCAGCCCAACAACATGGTCGAGATGGTGGTCGGGGACGAGGCGCAGGTCGCGCATTTCCGCATCGACGGCCACGGCACCGGCGCGCAGGCGCTGTCGACCCTGACGGCGCATCTGGGTGCGCATGTGGCGTTTGATACGCTCAACATCGTCGCCCGCCCGGGCCTCGTGCGGCATCAGGTCTACATGACCTTCGCCGGTGAGCATACGAAGGGCGGTGTGCGCGGCGCGACGATGCTGACGGGCAAGCAGCATGCGGATACGACGCTGTTCGTGAACCATGTGGCGCCGCATTGCGAGAGCCGCGAATTGTTCAAGACGGCGATCGACGGCACCGCCACCGGCGTGTTCCAGGGCCGGATCGCTGTGGCGAAGGAGGCGCAGAAGACCGACGGACAGATGATGTCCTCGGCGGTGCTGCTCTCCGACGGCGCCACCATGAACAACAAGCCCGAGCTCGAAATCTTCGCCGATGACGTGCTTTGTGCCCATGGTGCGACCTGCGGTGCGCTGGACGACGATCTGCTGTTCTACCTGATGGCGCGCGGCATTCCGCGCCCGGAGGCGGAGGCGCTTCTGATCGAATCCTTCCTCGGTGAAGCGGTCGAGGAAGCCGTCAATGAGACGGATGAGGATCTGCGCGAGGCGCTTCTGAGTGTCGCACGCACCTGGCTGGCCGCGCGTTCGTAAACAGCACAGGAAGCGCTCCGGCCTTGCCGGATGAGCCGGGGCGCAGCAAAACAGTCCGCCGCCGCGAAGGTGGCGGACAGCAAGGATGAGGCGATGGACGTGAGCAAGAGCCCGCAGGCTTTCGATGTCGAGGCGATCCGCCGGGAATTCCCGATCCTGTCCCAGGAGGTCTACGGCAAGCCGCTGGTCTATCTCGACAATGCCGCCTCGGCGCAAAAACCCCGCGCCGTGATTGATCGTATGGTCGAGACCATGGAGACGGGCTATGCGAATGTGCATCGCGGCCTGCATCACATGGCCAATGTCGCCACGGAAGGCTTCGAGGAGGCGCGCGAGACCTGTCGCGAATTCCTCAACGCCGAATCCGCCGACGAGATCGTCTTCACCCGCAACGCAACGGCGGCCTACAACCTCGTCGCCAATGCGTTTGGTCAGATGGAAGGCCCTGAGGCGATCGGGGAGGGGGACGAGATCATCCTCTCGATCATGGAGCACCATTCCAACATCGTGCCCTGGCATTTCCTGCGCGAGCGCAAGGGCGCCGTGATCAAATGGGCGCCGGTCGACGATGACGGGAATTTCCTCTTCGAGGAATTCGAGAAGCTGTTCTCGCCGCGCACGAAAATGGTCGCGATCACGCAGATGTCGAATGCGCTGGGGACCATTACCCCGATGCGCGCGATCATCGATGCGGCGCATGCGCGCGGCGTGCCGGTGCTCGTCGACGGGGCGCAGAGCGCCGTGCACATGCATGTGGATGTGCGCGCGCTGGATGCCGATTTCTTTGTCTTCACCGGCCACAAGGTCTACGGGCCGACGGGGATCGGCGTGCTCTACGGCAAGAAGGCGTGGCTCGACAAGCTCGGCCCCTTCGAGGGCGGCGGCGAGATGATCTCCGAGGTGACGACGGAGACGGTCACCTACAACACGCCCCCGCATCGCTTCGAGGCCGGAACGCCGGCGATCATTGAGGCGATTGCGCTCGGCACGGCCCTTCGTTTCATGATGGATACCGGGCGCGACAACATCGTCGCCCATGAGAACATGCTGCGCGATTATGCGCATGAGCGCCTGCGCGAGATGAATTCGCTGAAGGTCATCGGCCAGGCGAAAGAGAAGGGCGCGATCCTCTCCTTCGAGATGAAGGGCGCCCATGCCCATGACGTCGCCACTGTGATCGATCGCTACGGCGTGGCGGTCCGTGCGGGCACCCATTGCGCCATGCCGCTGCTGAGCCGCTTCGGTGTGACATCCACCTGCCGCGCGTCGTTTGCCCTGTACAACACGCGCGAGGAGGTCGATAAACTTGTCGAGGCTTTGCGCAAGGCGGAAACCATGTTCGCCTGAAAGGTTTGAGAGATATGAGCACTGATACGCCCGAACCGAACGCCCCGGCCATTGGCGCGCAATCCGGCCTGCCGCCGGAGGAGATTGATCGTCTGACCGATGATATCGTGATGGCGCTGAAATCGGTCTACGACCCGGAGATCCCCTCCGACATCTACGAGCTCGGCCTGATCTACCGCGTCGAGATCGACGATGACCGCAATGTCGCCATCGACATGACGCTCACCGCCCCGGGCTGCCCCGTCGCCGGCGAAATGCCGGGCTGGGTGGAGAATGCGGTGGCCGGTGTCGCGGGCGTGCAGAGCGTCACGGTCAACATGACCTTCGACCCGCCCTGGGACCAGAGCCGCATGTCGGACGAGGCCCGCGTCGCTCTCGACATGTGGTGAGGGGCGGGGCCTCCCCGCCCTGCCTTGCGCCCTATCGCCCCTGCCAGCGCGGTTCGCGCTTTTCGATGAAGGCGCCGATGCCTTCTTCGGCGTCGCGCGCCATCATGTTCTCAGCCATCACCTTCGCCGCATAGTCATAAGCCTCCTCGAGCCCCATTTCGCGCTGCGCATAGAAGGCGCGTTTGCCGATGGCGAGGGTATGGCCTGATTTCGAGGCGATGGTTGTCGCCATGGCCCGCGCCTGCGCCAGCGCCTCGCCCTCGGGCGCGACGCGGTTGACGAGGCCGAAGCGGTGTGCGGTCTCGGCATCCGCGAGCTCGCCGAGCAGCAGCATTTCCATGGCGTGCTTGTTGGCGAGGTTGCGCGAGAGCGCGACCATCGGCGTGGAGCAGAACAGCCCGATATTCACCCCCGGCGTGGCGAAACGCGCCTTCGCCCCGGCCACGGCGAGATCGCAGCTCGCGACGAGCTGGCAGCCGGCGGCGGTGGCGACGCCCTCGACCGACGCGATGACGGGCTGGGGCAGGGCGACGATCTTCTGCATCAGGGCCGAGCAACGCTGCATCAGATCAGCGAAATACGCTGCCCCGCCATCAGGATCGGCGCGCCGCGCGGTCATCTCCTTGAGATGGTGCCCCGCGCAGAAAGCCGGGCCCTCCGCCGTGAGGATCACGACGCGGATGCCGCGATCCTCGGCGATGGAATCGAGCGTGTCGGAGAGCGCTGCGATCATCGCATCCGAGAGCGCGTTGCGCGAGGGTGCGTGGTCCAGGGTGATGGTGGCGATGCCGTCCGCATCCGCGCGCCGCAGGGGAAACGCCGCCTGGTCCGCCGCCGGTACGTGTTGTTCGAAACCCATATGGCCTCCTCCTGATTGCCTGTCCGCTCTGCGCGGATTCGTCTTGTCTTGCGCGGGTCGAGGCGCTCTCATGGACGCAGAGGAAACCGCCCGGACACGCACACGTGATCTTTCAAGACACAGTGCCAAAGGAAAGCCGTCAGGACAATGAGCAAAGCAAACGCAACGCCGCCCGCGCTGAAGATGAGCGCCGAGGAGATCACCGCCTTCCTCGACGAGGAATTCCCCCAGATCCATCTCGGCGGGCGCAGCTTCATCATCGAGGAAGTCGCGCCGATGGCCGCGCGCATGCGCATGCTCTACCACGAACGCCACATCCGCCCCGGCGGCACCATCTCCGGCCCCGCCATGATGTCGCTGGCCGACCTCGCCCTCTACGTCGCCATCCTCGCCCAGCTCGGCCCCGTCGCCCTCGCCGTCACCACCAACCTCAACTTCAACTTCATGCGCAAACCCGCCCAGCGCGACCTGATCGCCGAATGCAGGTTATTGAAGCTGGGGCGGACGCTCGCGGTGGGGGATGTGGCGATACGATCGGACGGGGAGGGCGAGATGGTGTGCCACGCAACGGGGACTTATGCGATTCCGCGGGGGTGAGGAAGTTTGAAGCACCCTAAGATTTGCGAATCCGTTTAAATCAACTTATGGTCTTCGCTTCGTCGGATTTGTGCGTTTTTAGCAGGGCGAGCGATGGCGGCAACGGTGGATAAAACGGCGGAATTTTCGTTGACAATCGTGTCCGAATTGGGCATAAGAATTTTATTAGCTCCCCGTCGGACTTGGCTGGAAACAGTCCCCGGCGGGGTTTATTTTTGTGCCTCCCCATTCTCTCAGGAACTGCTGCCAACGATACGGCGCTATGCGTTATCCTCAATTCCGGGGGCCGCCCGATGACGGCAGAGCCTGCCGTCAAATACGCCATGGCCTTCATTGATGGCCAGAATTTGTATCAGCATGCAAAGGATGCCTTCGGTCATCATCATCCGAACTTCGATCCACGGAAGTTGCACGCTGCTGTCTGCGCAGCGCATTGCTGGACGCCGAACCTTGTTCGCTTTTACACAGGGATTCCTGACACGCGCATAAGCCCGATGTGGGCGGGGTACTGGAACAGCCGCATCATTGCCATGAAGCGCGCCGGGATCAAGGTTACGACGCGTCCGTTGCGCTATCGCGAACAGCAGGTCACCGACGCGCTTGGCAATACGGAAACGGTGCAAGTCGCGCAGGAAAAGGGGATAGATACGCGCCTTGTGCTCGACATTGTTTCCACGGCCCGCAAGAAGCAATGGGATGTAGCGGTGATCTTCAGCCAGGATCAGGACTTGGCGGAAGTCGTGCAGGAAGTGAAGGATATCGGGGAAGAGCAGGGGCGGAATCTGGAGATCTGTTGTCCCTTTCCCTGTGGACCCAACGCGACATCAAGGCGGGGTATCTACAAAACCAACTGGTTCCCCATGGATCAAACATTCTATGACTCTTGTCTTGATCCAAAGGACTATCGCCCGAAGAACACGCCTTGAGAGATCCCAATACCCATCCTCACTCGCCCCCCACCCCCCACCCCAACCCCAACCCCCGAACAAACGCCACCACCGCCTCCGCCGTCTCCTGCGAATCCGGGATCTCCAGATTCGTCTTATCGGACACCAGGCGGTAGGTGCCGTTTCCATTTAGCGGGGCCATCGTTGGTTCGTAGGCTTCGCTTTGGAAGGCTTCGTCGTTGGTGCCGGCGATGAGGAGGAACGGGGGGAGGTGGGGTGATGTCGGTCTTCCAGTCGCGGCGCGGGGCGTAGGATGCGTTCAGGCGGAAGGAGTATTCCGGCGTGGCCATGTGGCCGTAGCGGCATTCGAGCACGGCCTTCGGCATGGCAAAGCGCAGCACTGGGTAGCTGTTGAAGGGAAAGTGATGGGGGGAGGATAAGTGATGCGGTACCCAAATACCCCACAACCCGTTACCCCAATACCACCCCCCCCAATCCCTTGCACATCAACCCTTCCAGCCGCATCAATCTCCCCAGATAACCCTTGACGCGGGATCAAACTGCGCATAAACCGCCCCATCGCCGCCGCGTTCGGGGTTCCCGGGCTGGCGGCTCTTCGTTTGGAACGGGGTTTTGCCCCTTTAGGGATACAGCGCAATGAAAACGTTTTCGCTGAAGCCCGCCGATGTCGAGAAGAAGTGGGTCATCATCGATGCGGAGGGCCTCGTCGTGGGTCGTCTCGCCTCGGTCGTGGCGATGCGCCTTCGCGGCAAGCACAAGGCGAGCTACACGCCGCATGTCGATTGCGGTGACAATGTCATCGTGATCAACGCCGACAAGGTGGTCCTCACCGGCCGCAAGCGCAATCAGAAGGTCTATTACCACCATACCGGCCATCCGGGCGGCATCAAGGCCCGCACGGCGAAGTCGATCCTCGAGGGTCGTTTCCCCGAGCGCGTGGTCGAGAAGGCTGTCGAGCGCATGCTGCCGCGCGGCCCGCTCTTCCGCAAGATCCTCGGCAACCTGCGCGTCTATCCCGGCTCCGAGCATCCCCATGAGGCGCAGCAGCCGGAAGCGCTCGATGTCGCTTCCCTGAACGCCAAGAACCGGAGGCTCTGATCATGGCCACCTTGCAGTCCCTCTCCGATCTCGGCCAGCAGGACGAGACCCCGGTCGAAGCACCGGTCCATGTCCAGAAGCTCGACGCCCATGGCCGCGCCTATGCCACCGGCAAGCGCAAGGACGCCATCGCCCGGGTCTGGATCAAGCCCGGCTCCGGCAAGATCTCGGTCAATGGTCGTGAGCTCGCAGTCTACTTCGCCCGCCCCGTGCTGCGGATGATCATGAACCAGCCCCTGCAGCTGACCAACCGTGTCGACCAGTACGACATCCAGGTCACGGTCAAGGGTGGCGGCCTCTCCGGTCAGGCCGGCGCCGTGCGCCACGGCCTGTCCAAGGCGCTGACCTATTACGAGCCCGAGCTGCGCGCCATCCTCAAGAAGGAAGGCTTCCTGACGCGCGATTCGCGTATCGTCGAGCGCAAGAAGTACGGCCGCGCCAAGGCCCGCCGTTCGTTCCAGTTCTCCAAGCGCTGATCAATCAACGATCACGTTTGGCTATTCGAGGGGTCGCGCCTGGCGCGGCCCCTTTTTCGTGGCGATGGAGCGTTATGGCGTGCCTGATCTTGTCCGTGATCCGGGATCCATCTGACGAAAGGAAGCCTTAAGGATAGCAGCGAATACAAATGCGGCGACATGGGTGTCCAACTGTTTCTGTGAAGATCAATAAAAGGATTTGCAACGAATTGCCGCCATAACGTTGCGTAAGGAGGCGGTCATGCAGCAAACGAAGATCCTGATTGCGGATGCGGATATCGAATCCCGGCAGCAACTCGCCCGGATCGTTTCCGAGGCACGGCCAGATGCGCGGCTGCGCTTTGCCGATACCGGCCGGCAGCTCTTCAAGGTCCTGCAGGAAGAAACCTTCGACATGGTCTTCCTCGACATGGTGCTGCCCTACACCGATGTCGCCAAGCTCAAGAGCGTGATCGCCCTGATGCATGCACAAAACGGCACCCGGCTCGTGCTCGTCAGTGAAGGGTTGCGCAAGAACTGGACGATGATCGCGCTGCAGTTGCACGCCTACGAAGTTCTGACGAAGCCCTATCGTGATCATGCAGTGACGCGGCTTCTGGAGACCTTCCAGCAGATTCGCCGGACGCGACAGGCACTGATCGTCGACCCGTCCGTGCGCACCCGCGGCATTCTGCGCAACGTGCTGGATCGCAGCCAGTTCCGGCTGCAGCCCATTGATGCCGAGACGGGTCGCCGGGCGATCCGGCATACACGCAAGCAGGATTTCGAGGTGGCCTTCGTCAGCCATGCGCTTTCCGACATGCCGGCCCTCGAGGCCGCCTGCCAGCTTCTCAGCCGCAGTGAAGACAGGATTTCCGTCGTGCTGATGGATCGGGCAGTGGATGAAACCCACCGGGCCTTCGAGGTGTTCGGCATCAAGGATGTGATGATCCAGCCCTTCGATGCGATCGACGTCAACCGGACCCTGCACGGGGCGCTCGGCTTGTGGCGACCGTATCTGGTCAATGCCCTCGCTGCCGAAAGAGACAGCAAGCGTGAAGACGCCGCACAGGCAAGCCGCGCGGCCTGAAACACCCGTCTTGTCGCGATCGAGGTTCAGACGTCATGCTCCAGGAAATCTATCAGCTCGTCCAGCAGATCGAGCAGGCCAAGAAGGCGGACGCGAAAGGGGGCGAGGATGTCGCCGTCCACGTGGACAAGTCCGAAGTGGTCGAACGCCTGCGCGCGCTCTACGAAGCCAAGGCCCGGCGGCTCCCCGATGATCGGGCGGCGATGTTTGATCATCTTTTCCTGAATCTCAGTGACGGGATCGATGCGGCCACGAAGCGCGATCTCGCCATGACACTGGCCATGTATCCGCGCGCGCCGGAAGGCATTGTCGACAAGCTCGTCCAGGATGAGGATCCGGGCGTGGCCGAGCCGTTGCTCAACAGTGCGCTGCGCATCAAGGAACGGTTGCTTGAAACGGTCGCGCAGCAACGGGGGCAGAAGCACTTGAAGGCTCTTGCCGGGCGTGGCGAAATCGGCGAGCGGGTCACGACCCCGATCGCGCGACGGGGCGATGACGAGACGGTCCTGGCTCTCTCCGTCAACCGCAGCGCGCGTTTCAGTGAGGAGGGTTTCGATATCCTGTCCGAGCGGGCGCGGGCCAATGCGATCCTGCGCAGCGTGGTCTGCTCGCGACCGGACATGCCGCCGGCGCAGTTCGACATGCTGCTCAGCCTCGACGGCGCCCTCGTCTGCGAGGAATTCGATGCCGAATACGGCGATGCCGCGCTGCCGGGCGAGATGCTGGTCGCCATCGTGTCCGCGGCCATGGGTGACGGAGGGCCGACGCGCTTCTCGCGCGCGATGATGGCCGCTTCCTTCGATTACGTGGCGATGCGCGCGCTCCGGCGATCGGTTGAGCAGGCGGATCTGGAGCGTTGGTTGCGCCGCCGCCAGTATGAGGATGCCATTGCCGGGCTGGCCATTCTCAGCGCGATTCCCCCTGAATATGTGCAACGGCTGATCGTTGCCGATTCGCTCTACCCGGCAGCCATGCTGGTGAAGGCGATCGGCTTCGAATGGGGCACGCTGAAGCCGTTCTGGCAGATCCGCAGCGAGGCCGGTGTGGGCCAGGAGGCCCCGAACGAGGTCTACGAGGTCTTCGATGCCATCGACACGCTGACGGCGCGGCGTCTGATGCGCCATGTGGCCCTGCGTGAGAAGATCATCGCCTTTCCCGAGGTGGAATTGCCGGAAGACGGCTGGCCCGGAACGGCATCGAACGATCAGGCGGACCGACGCGTCGCCTGATCCGGCGCTTCAGGCCTGGAATTCCGGATCGTTCTCCAGACGGATCGGCTCACCATGCGGCGTGGCGCGCGCGGCGCGGTCGAGGGCGGCGCGACGGGTTTCGAGCTGGTCCTGCGCGACGAGCTGCTTTTGCGCGATGATGCGCTCCAGTGCGGTGAGCCAATGCGTGTAATAGGTTGCGCCGTCATCGGGATCGCCTCCGGCCTGCGCCTCGCGGATGACGGCTGAAAGCGTCTGCGCCCACTCTTTCCAGCTGAAGGCGCCCTGCTCGTGCAGCCGCAGGGTCATGGCGAAGGCCTGTGCTTCCCAGGGCGCGGCAAAGACCGGGCCGTCGGCGCAACGCGGGATCGGCACCTGCGCGGCGCGGGTGGCGGCGTCGAGCGCGTCAGGCAGGTTCAAGATAGCTCTCCCAGGCATCGATCCCGACGATCAGCGTCGCATCGGCTTCCTCGCCCCAGAGCTCACGCCCCGTGAAGCGGACATTGTAGAGCCATTGCGGCTCCTCGCCCTGGCCGTGGGCATGGGTATCGGGAAAAACGTGGACGCCGTGGACCATGGCGATGACGCCGCGCTTGCCGCGCGCATAGCGGGGCAGGCGGGTATGGCCGGCGGGGTTCATCACCCGGGTGACGACACTGTCGCCCTGCTTGAATCGCGCTGGATGCGCCGGCTCGCGCTCCGTCGGCCCGCCGCGCTTCATGGCGGCTTCGACATCGCCCCCGCGCAGGACGCGCCTGACCGGAACGGGCGCCTCGAGGGCCGCGCCGGCGGCGAGCTCGGCTTCACTGACGAGCCCGAGCCGCGTGACCAGCCGCTCGACGCCCTTGGTCCAGATCTCGAAATAGCTTGAGGCGAGATAATCGGGCGGCGGCAGGGTCTCGCGCGCATGCCGGCTCATGTCGAGATTCCAGGCGCCGCTGGCTCCCATGGCGATGGTGATGCCGAAGGCGCGCCTTTCCCAGTCGTGATGGAACGGGATTTCACCCGCCTCGATCTGCACGGGGCCGAAACCGTGCATGCCGCCCATATCCTGCGCGCCGTTCATGCCGCGCTCTCCCCGTTTGCGATGCTCTGCGGATCGCGCGCCAGTCCGGTACCGATCATCGAATCGCGGGTAACGAGATCGGCGAGTTCCTCCTGCGACCAGCCCTGCGTCCCTTCCGGGCGCATCGGGATGACGAGGTAGCGCATCTCGGCGGTGGAATCCCAGACCCGGATGCGCGTCGTCCCGGGCAGGCTGACGCCGAATTCCGCCAGCACGCCGCGCGGATCAATTACCGCGCGCGAGCGGTAGGGCGCGGATTTGTACCAGCTCGGCGGCAGGCCAAGTACGGGCCAGGGATAGCAGGAGCACAGGGTGCAGACGACGAGATTGTGCTCTTCCGGCGTGTTCTCGACCGCGACCATATGCTCGCCCTGGCGGCCCTCGAAGCCCATTGATGCGATGGCCGCCGTCGCGTCGCGTTTGAGCCAGTCGCGGAAATCGGGATCGGCCCAGGCCCGCGCCACCACCTGCGCGCCGTTGCGCGGGCCGACGCGGGTTTCATACATCTCCACGAGCACATCGATCGCGGCGGGGTCGACATAGCCCTTCTCGACGAGGATCGATTCGAGCGCGCGCACGCGCAGATCCATGGGCGAGAGTTCGCTGCCATGGTCGTGGTCATGGTGATGATGGGCGTGGTGATGATGGGCGTGGTGCTCGTCGCTCATGCTTTCCTCCGACCGGCTTTCACCAGCTCTCATGTGGCCGCGAGTCTAGCGCCGTCGCGTGACCGCGCAAGGCGTGATTCCGGAGGGAGGCTTTGGCATGGTTGCGCCGAAACGAAAAACCGGGACGCTTTCGCGCCCCGGTCTGTATTCGGACGATCCGGACGCCGCCCGGCGGGCCGGGCGGGTGCCGCATCAGACGGAGTAGTACATGTCGAACTCGACCGGGTGCGGCGTGTGATCGAAGCGGATGACGTCTTCCATCTTCAGGGCGATATAGGCATCGATCATGTCGTCGTTGAAGACGCCGCCGGCCTTGAGGAAGGCGCGATCCTTGTCGAGAGCCGTAAGCGCCTCGCGCAGGGAGGTGGCGACGGTCGGGATCTTCTTCAGTTCGCGCGGGGGCAGATCGTAGAGATCCTTGTCCATCGCCTGACCGGGATCGATCTTGTTCAGGATGCCGTCGAGGCCGGCCATGACGAGGGCCGCGAAGCCGAGATACGGGTTCGCCGTCGGATCGGGGAAGCGAACCTCGACGCGCTTCGCTTTCGGCGACGTCGTCCACGGGATACGGCAGGAGGCCGAGCGGTTGCGCGAAGAATAAGCCAGCAGCACCGGCGCCTCGAAGCCCGGGACCAGACGCTTGTACGAATTTGTCGAGGGGTTGGTGAAAGCGTTGATGGCACGGGCATGCTTGATCACGCCACCGATATACCACAGGCATTCCTGGCTGAGATCGGCGTATTTGTCGCCGGCGAAGAGCGGCTTCCCGTCCTTCCAGATCGACTGGTGCACGTGCATGCCGGAGCCGTTGTCACCATAGACGGGCTTGGGCATGAAGGTGGCGGACTTGCCGAAGGAATGGGCGACGTTGTGGATGCAGTACTTGTAGACCTGCATCAGATCGCCCATGCGGGTGAGCGTATCAAACTTCATGCCAAGCTCGTGCTGGGCGCTGGCCACCTCGTGATGGTGCTTCTCGACCTGGACGCCCATCTCGGCCATGGAGGCGAGCATTTCGGAGCGCATGTCCTGCCCGGAATCCAGCGGCGGGACGGGGAAGTAGCCGCCCTTGGTGCGGATGCGGTGACCCATGTTGCCGCTCTCGTAATCCGCCATGGAGTTCGAGGGCAGCTCGACGGAATCGAGCACGAAGCCGGTATTGTAGGGCTCGGCGGCGAACTTCACGTCGTCGAAGACGAAGAACTCGGCTTCCGGGCCGATCATGACGGTGTCGCCGAGACCGGTGGACTTCAGAAAGGCTTCCGCCTTCTTGGCGATGCCGCGCGGATCGCGGTTATAAGGCTCGCCGGAAGCGGGTTCGAGGATGTCGCAGACGATCGACATGGTGGGCGCCGCGAAGAACGGATCCATCACGGCCGTCTCCGGATCGGGCATCAGGCACATGTCGGATTCGTTGATCGCCTTCCAGCCGGCGATGGACGAACCATCGAACATCACGCCATCGGCGAAGAGATCCTCATCGACCATGGTGACGTCAAAGGTGACGTGCTGCCACTTACCCTTGGGATCGGTGAAGCGAAAATCGACGTATTTGACGTCGTTGTCCTTGAGTGCCTTGAGCACATCGTTGGCCGACTTCATGATGGACCTGTCCTCTTTTCTTGACGCTTGCAAGCGAAGGATCCGGCGTGAGGCCGGGTTTCGCGGTTGGTTTCCGAGACAGTCAGATTGCGTCCGACCCGGTCTCGCCGGTGCGGATGCGGATCGCCTCCTCGACGGCAGATACAAAAATCTTGCCATCCCCGATACGACCCGTCTGGGCAGCCTTGCGAATGGCGTCGACGGCCTTCTCGACGAGGTCGTCGCTGCATACGATTTCCAGCTTCACCTTGGGCAGGAAATCGACCACGTATTCGGCGCCGCGATAAAGCTCCGTATGGCCTTTCTGACGCCCGAAACCCTTGGCCTCGATGACGGTGATACCCTGCAGGCCGACGTCCTGAAGAGCTTCCTTCACCTCGTCGAGCTTGAACGGTTTGATGATCGCTTCGATCTTTCGCATGTGAAGCCGCCTTTTGCCGCGCGGTTGTCGTTCTTTGAACACCACGGTGATACCATCTTAACGACACCCCTGCCACGGCTCCGATAGGGAACCCGCTGCAGGTATGCCCATTTACGCAGCGATGTTTGCATAAAATTTATGCATTCGCCACTTCTTCAGACGATTTGAGCCGTAATGTTGTGCCATAGCCGTTCACACGCCTTCCTCGCCGCGCGACTCCGCATTGCTCGGGAGAAAGAGATGGGGCATGCCTGTCCTGCAGGAGGATCGCCATGAACCATCATCGCATTCTCGCCGTCGCCCATATGCGCGAAGCCGACCGGCTCACGATCGCTTCCGGCGTGCCGGGCATGGTTCTCATGGAGCGCGCCGGCGCGGGCGTGGCGCAGGCCGCCCGCGCCATGCTTGCGCCGACGGGGCGTGTGGTGATTCTCTGCGGGCCGGGCAATAACGGCGGTGACGGTTTCATTGCCGCGCGCCGCCTCGCCGAGGACGGCTACAGGGTGACGCTCGGTCTCCTCGGCCCGCGTGAAAGGCTCTCCGGCGATGCGGCTGCTGCGGCGAGGTTGTATGATGGGCCCGTCATTGCGCTGGAGGATATCACTTGCGACGAGGCCGGTCTCGTTATCGACGCGCTCTTCGGCACCGGTCTGACGCGTGATCTGGAAGGCGCCGTCGCGGCCTGTATCGCACGTGTCGCGCGAAGCGGCGTGCCGGTTCTGGCCGTGGATATCCCGTCGGGCATCGACGGTGATTCGGGCGCCATACGCGGTGTCGCGCTCCCCGCCACGCGCACCGTCACCTTCGCCGCGCGAAAGCCGGGGCACCTGCTGCTGCCCGGGCGTGATCTTTGCGGGGCGATAAGCGTCGTCGATATCGGCATTCCCGATGCCACGTGCGACGGTTTCGCGCCCGCGCTCTTCGCCAACGAGCCAGCCCTGTGGCGCGATACGCTACCGCGTCCCGAATCGGATACTCACAAATACAAGCGCGGGCACGCGCTGGTGCTCTCCGGCGAGATGCATCGCACGGGTGCGGCGCGTCTCGCAGCGCGCGGGGCGTTGCGCGTCGGCGCCGGCGCGGTGACGCTCGCCTCGCCGCGGGCCGCCCTCGCGGTCAATGCAGCCCATCTCACCGCGATCATGCTCGCGCCCTGCGATACGCCGGAGGAGCTCGGGGTGCTGCTCGAAGATCGCCGCTTCACGGCGGTGGCGCTCGGCCCCGGTTACGGGGTCGGCGAGGCGACGCGCGCCATGGTCAAGGCTGCGGCGCGCACGGGCAGGGGGCTGGTGCTCGACGCCGATGCGCTGACGTCGTTCGCCGGCGAGGCCTATACGCTCGGCATGGTGGCGAGCGCCGCGCGCGCCTGCGTGCTCACGCCGCATGAGGGCGAGATGCGCCGTCTGTTCGAATCGGCGGAAGGCGTGCGCGATGCGCCCAACCGCTGGCAGGCGGCCCTGCGCGCGGCGGAGATCGTCCGCTCGGTGGTGATCTGCAAGGGGGGCGACACGATCGTCGCGAGCCCCGACGGACGCGCCGCGATCCTCGCCGAGACGACCCCCTATCTCGCCACAGCCGGCTCCGGCGACGTGCTCACCGGCATCGTTACCGGCCTGATCGCGCAAGGCATGCCGGCTTTCGAAGCCGCCTGCGCCGCCGTCTGGCTCCACGCGCGCACCGGTATCGTCTACGGCCCGGGGCTGATCGCGGAGGATCTGAGCGAGGCGCTGCCGGGGGGGTTGCGGGGGCTGTGAGGGAGCGTGCCGTACCGGCCGTATGGGTTGCCATTTGGCATGATCGGCTGCAGCGAAGCGTGACAGCGCCTGATCCGACCCAGGCTGTTCGGATGATGCCTCGAACGCTGCTTCGATTGGAATGGGCAGCCGGAATTTATCAATTATAGATTTACGTTAAGGGAAAACTTATAATATAGGATAGCATCCGCGACACTTTCTTCTGCCGCGGCGGGGCGAAGCCCGTATGGCAGAGCGAAGGGGGCAACATGAGAGCGCTGATCATCACCCTCGCTTGCATGGCCCTGGGGGCTTGCAACACGATCGTTCATGCAACGCTGCCATCATCCGAAATCATCAAACTTGCCAATCGTCCCTTTTCCACCACGAAGACGATCCAGGCTCGCGTCATGATCCAAGTGGAAACCTCTTGCGAGGAATACAAAGAGCCGGATCTAAAAGTAGTTGAGTGATATCAAAGGGTTGTGATTCAACCGTCTTTGTCGAGAAGATGGAGGATCGAATGCCCTGGGATGATATC
>HotLOscill_hetero_coDRAFT_1000155_pt1 | contig 42035 bp, 38 predicted proteins | sample HotLakmetagenome_2_FD_10650 | JGI IMG/M metagenome (IMG submission 10650)
ACAGGGAACAGGGAACAGGGAACAGGGAACAGGGAACAGGGAACAGGGAACAGGGAACAGGGAACAGGGAACAGGGAACAGGGAACAGGGAACAGGGAATCCCGTAGGGCGTACTCTTGTGGTCGCCCTCTTCGGGCTTAGATATAGCCGTAGCCGACGGGGGAGTCCCGTTGTTTTTTGGCGATGATGGCGTTGACAGTTAAATCAAAGAGGTTTTGGCTGCCCCGATAGCCGAGGTGGAGGATGCGTTGTCCTCCCATGCGATCGTGGATGGGGAAGCCGACGCGAATCAGGGGAATCCCTTGTTCGCGGGCGAAGCTGTAGCCCTTGCTGTTGCCGATGAGAAAGTCTGGCTTCAGAGTCAGGGCATCTTGGGCAATGTCGAAGAAGTCCACGTCGTCTCGGACTTGGGGGGCTTCTCGTAGCAGTCCGTCGGTGACGGCGGCGATCGCATCTTTGAGATGGCCACTAGACCCCCCAGAGGCGCAGAGAACCGGCTGTACGCCAATTTCTGAGAGAAAGGCCGTTAAGCCCACGACCAGGTCTTCTTCGCCGTAAACGATCGCCCGCTTGCCAAAGAGATACTTATGGCCATCGGCATAGGCATCGAGGAGACGACCCCGTTCTAGGTCGTGACGACGGGGAATTGGGCGATCGCTCAGCCGGGAAAGGGTGTTGAAAAAGCGATCGCTCTCCCGCACCCCAATCGGCATTCCCATGGCATAGAGTGGCACATCGGCCTTCTCTTGCAACAGTTCGCCCCCGGTGTTGCCACAGGCTGAGAGAACGCGCCCAAACTCAATCGAGGCGATCGCCCGAGGCATCTGGCGAACCGATTGGAGGGAGGTTCCTCCAGAAGTCAGTTTCTCATATTCCGCCATCACTGGGGCATCAAGGGTGTCGGAATAGTCCGGCAGAATCGTCGGTTCTAAACCAAAATCCTCGCAAACATCCCGTAGATGGCGTAAATCTGCCGTCGAGACAAATCCCGGCATCAGGTTTAGAGGTTTGCTGCCAATCTTCACCTCCTCATCCCGAGATGCGGGAATGGGAACATCGGTTAGGGCAACTTGGGCAATGGTTTCCCGTACCACCGCATGAAACCCCTCCATATGGGTTCCCGAATAGCTGGCGGTGGAGACATTGACGACAGGAATCTCAGGATTGGGACATTCAGCATCAGCATCGACGCGCCATTCCCGCAACAACATCGTCACATCATCGCCGATGGTTTCGGTTAAACAGGTTGTTGCCACACCAACGGCGTTCGGAGTGTATTTATCAATGGAGTTATTTAACCCCAGTTTCAGGTTAGAACCACCGCCATAGACGGCGTGTTTCTCACTCAGAGACGAGGAGGCGATATCGATGGGTTCGCGGAAATGACTGATAATATAGCGACGCATATAGGTCGCGCAACCCTGAGAACCATGGAGAAATGGCATGGTTCCTTCAATGCCGCGAAAGGCAATACAAGCCCCGAGAGGTTTGCAAAGTTTGCAGGCATTGGTGGTGGAAATATAAGGATGGCCGGTTTTGAGTTTTGCAGTGTGTTTCATGGGGGAAGGGAACAGGGAATAGGGAACAGGGAATAGGGAAGAAGAAGGCAAGAGGCAAGAGGCAAAAGGCAAGAGGCAAGAGGCAAGAGGCATAACCCACCCCTAACCCCTCCCAGGAGGGGATGGCAAAAGGCAATAGGGGTAGGGTGTGTTCCGGCTTGCAACTATTATCAACTTTGGGCGTTCAATTAGAACTTGCCGGAACACACCACTCGCTGTCAGAACCTACCTATTTACCGGTTCGGCGGGGCATGAATTGCCAGACCGGACTCATCACGGTGCTGTGAACTTCTCGGGCGAAGTTCAACATCCCTTCAAAGCCTTCTAACGCTTCCTTGCGTTCATGATTGTGGTCGCAAAATCCTAAACCTAACTTGTAGGCAATGGGACGTTCTTTGACACCACCCACAAAGATATCCACATCCTTTTCTTGCAAGAATGCTGACAGTTCTAAGGGGTTAGAATCATCCACAATAATCGTACCTTCATCGGTGATTTCTTGCAGTTCCTGATAATCCTCTTTCGTCCCCGTTTGCGATCCCACCATCACCACATCCATCCCTAACAGACGGAAGGCTTTGACCAAGGAGAAGGCTTTAAAGGAGCCGCCGACGTAAATCGCGGCTTTTTTACCCTCTAAGTCTTTCCGGTATTCCAACAGTTTCGGATAGAGAATTGAGAGTTCCTCCCGGACAACAAGCTGGGCTCGTTTGAGGATTTCGGGTTCCTCCTTGAAGAAGCGGGCGACTTTATACAAGGCTTCTGCCATGTCTTCGACACCAAAATAGGAAACCCGTTCAAAGGGAACGCCATAGGTGTCTTGCATCATTTTCGCTAAATCTAATGTAGCCCCAGAACATTGAACCACATTCAGGGCTGCACCGTGCGATCGCGAGATATCGGCCACACGACCATCGCCGGTAATGTTAGCGACAACTTGAACCCCCATCTTCTCAAAATATTGACGGATGATCCAGATTTCACCAGCGAGGTTGAAGTCTCCGAGGATGTTAATACTATAGGGGGAAATATCCGATGTATCACCGGTTCCCACCAGACGGAACATTGCCTTACAGGCAGCATTGTATCCCGCCCGTTTGTTGCCCTTAAAGCCTTCTGATTGCACAGGAATTACGGGGATTCCTGTTATGGCTTCGACTTGTTTACAGATAGCGTCTAAGTTGTCGCCAATAATGCCGACAATACAGGTAGAATAAACGAACGCAGCATTGGGTTGATAGCGTTCAATGAGTTCGAGAAGAGCGTTTTTCAGCTTCTCTTCACCGCCAAAAATGACATCTCGTTCTTGTAAATCCGTCGAGAAACTGAGGCGATGCAGTTCGGGGCCGGAGGATAAGGCACCGCGAATGTCCCAAGTATAGACGGCACAGCCGACGGGACCATGAACCAGGTGCAAGGCATCGGCGATGGGGTAGAGGACAACCCGTGAACCGCAGAAGACACAGGCCCGTTGGCTTACTGCACCGGCGAGGCTTTGTTTGTCGCATTCGATCGCAAACGGTTCTTTGCCTTTACGGTAAATTTGCGTTTCACGACCTTTGAGAAGAGTCGGTTCCATGGTGTCAGTTTATTCTGAGTTGATTCTGAATGGTCAACCGTGACTGGCGAGTTAGATTAGCCAAGACACGGTTGACCTGTACAATTGGAAGGAGCTACTTCGTTAGTAGATACTCGTCAGCAGTTTCCCCTTCTTCGAGGGCATCGAGGATCTCATCGAGAGCATCTTCATCGACGTTGCCGTACCAGTCGCCCTGGGGATAGACCATGAGGACGGGACCGCGATCGCACATCTTGAGACAGCCCGTGGTGGACACCACCACATCTTCTAAATCGCGATCGACCAGTTCATTTTCCAGATACTGGACAAGACTCAAACCGCCTTTCTTGTTACAAGCCCCTTGGGCATCGCCACGGGTGCGGAAGCCAGCACAGACAAATAAATGATGTTTTGGAGTTTGCATGATGTTTCTCCAGACGTTTAGGGAGGATGTAGGGGGGAAGCGGCCAACGCCGTCCCCCGCAGAGATTGGCTTAGAGAACCAACTCAAAGCTTTCATCAGGATCATCACGATCCTTGCGCTCGAGCAGGGTGTTGATGATCGTGCACAGCAGATGTAAACTGCCGCCGTAGCCCAGGGTGGGGAAGTAGCTATGTCCCACACGGTCGAGGATGGGCCAACCGTAGCGGACAAAGGGGACATCTTCGGCCCGAGCGATATACTTGCCGTAAACATTGCTGATTAGCAGATCCACCGGCTCTTGTTTCATCAACTGGTGCAGATAGAACAAGTCCTCATTGTCGCGAATCACCGCCTCAGGAACGCTCTCGCCGAGAAGTTCCCCACAGCGATCGCGGAAATACTTAGACTCCGCCCCAGTAATGACATAGACCGGTTTCGCGCCGCAGGTGACGAGCATTTCCACCAGAGGAACCACCTGATCCGGGTCTCCCGCAATAGCCACCCGTTTCTCATACAGATAGGACTGCATATCGGTCATCACATCCACCAGACGACCGCGAGCGTTGACAATCTCGTCCGTCGGCTGAGTTCCGGTGACATCCATCAGAGTTTGCACCAGACGGTCCGTAGCGGCTACCCCAATCGGTAAATCGAGGATGTGATAGGGAACCTCACACTTGGCTTCCAGGGCGATCGCCGCCTGGGTACTGGCTTCCGGGCCGAGGGCGATCGTTGCCAAACTATCCCCAGTGGTTTTCAGGGCCTCAACCGTCGTTCCACCCTGAGGATACATTTGAAAATGCCCCGTTTGCGGCGTATCCACCACATCCGACGTATCCGGGAACGTGACCGCATCAATGCCCCAAGTGGCGAGCATTTTTTTCAATTCGCGAGTGTCTGAAGGTTCAACATAGCCAGGAATCAGATTGACCTGATTACGGGACTCACCACTGCTTTCGGAGAGATACTTCACCATCGACGCCGTCATATTCGACCAGCCGGTGATGTGACAGCCCACATAACTGGGCGTATTGGCATGAATCACCGTTTTCCCTTCAGGAATCACACCACTTTCACGAGCTTCCCGCACAATCGTCGGGATATCATCACCAATCGTTTCCGAGAGACAGGTGGTAGTAACAGCAATCACCGGGGGATCATAGAGTTGGTAGATGGTTTTAAAGGCTTGGCGAAGATTCGCGCCGCCGCCGAAGACCGCCGTTCCTTCCGTAAAGGAACTCGTCGCCGCCATAATCGGTTCCCGGAAATGGCGAGTTAAGTGGGAACGGTGATAGGAACAGCAGCCCTGAGAACCGTGGGAATGAGGCAAACAACCATGAATCCCGAGGGCAGAATACATCGCGCCGATGGGTTGACAGGTTTTCGCCGGGTTAACCCGTAAGGCTTTACGTTCAACTAAAGTAGTCGGAGTTGCGTCTAACATGATTTCTTGGGGGAATAGGGAATAGGGAACAGGGAACAGGGAACAGGGAACAGGGGGAAAGAAGGCAAAAGGCATAACCCACCCCTGGCCCCTCCCAGGAGGGGATGGCAAGAGGCAAGAGGGGGAACCCACCGCACCTGGTGGGATTCGGGGTGGGTTATGCCCCTACAAGCCGGGACTCACCGCTGGGATTAGTTCAGCCAGGGAGCTTTGACGTACTTCCAAACAGGAGTATTGACCCGTAAATCGACATCCTTAGCAAAGTTGACCGCACCCCGGAACCCGGCAAAGGGTCCACCATAGTCGTAGTTGTGCAGTTGTTTGCAGGGAATGCCCAACTTCTCGATGATATACTTGTCTTTAATCCCAGACCCAATCAAATCCGGTTTAAAGCGTTCAATCAGGACATCGAGTTCATGGTGAGAGATGTTGTCCACCACCAGAGTGCCTTCACCCATATCGGGCATCATGCCTTTGTAGTCCTTGAGGGTTTTGTTTTCCTCCATTTTGGCAAAGGCTTCTTCCGAAAACGGCCGTTTATACCGTTCGGGATCTTGCTTGACGTGAATTTCTTCGATGTTGCGGCTGTCGGCATCAACTTTGATGTTGGGCAAGGCATCGCGACCTTCGTAATCATCCCGGTGAGCGAACTCATAGCCGGCGACTACGGTTTTCATCCCCAAGTCCGCAAACAGTTCCTGATAGTGGTGCGCCCGCGAGCCACCCACAAATAGGAAGACGGTCTTTCCAGTCAGCCGTTCCCGATAGGTCGCCAGTTGGGCCTCGGTTTCGGCAACCTCTTCGGCAATGACCGTCTCAATGCGTTCCGTGAGTTTCGGGTCATCGAAGACTTCGGCAATCTTGCGTAAACTCTTGGCAAAGGCATTGACCCCAATGAAGTTCACCTTAATCCAGGGAATCCCGAATTTGGTTTCCATCATGTCCGCCATGTAGTTAATCGAACGGTGGCACATGACCAGGTTCAACTTGGCTAAATGGGACTCGGTGGCTTCATCGTAGGACCCATCACCACTGAACTTGCTGATGACCTCGATGCCGCATTTCTCAAGAACGCGCTCAATTTCCCAGGAGTCGCCGCCGATGTTGTACTCACCCATCAGGTTGACGGTGTAGCCTTCGACCTCTTCGGCCTCTTCATGGGTTCCCACCCAATTTTTAAAGAAACCATTGTTGGCGATGTGGTGTCCGGCGGATTGGCTGACGCCTTTATAGCCTTCACAGTTAAAGGCAACAATACTAATGCCGAGTTTCTCGGACATTTCCCGAGAGACCCCTTGAATGTCATCCCCAATCAATCCCACCGGACAGGTGGAGTGAACGGTAATCGCTGGGGGTTGGAAGATGTCATAGGCTTCCTGAATCGCCTGGCGGAGTTTGGTCATCCCACCAAAGACGATGTCATGTTCCGTCAAGTCGGTCGTAAAGCAGTAGTTGACGAAGTTACGGCCATTGGCCCTGGCCCGGAATTGGTTGCGGCGAATCAGCCAGGAATAGTAAGAACAACCCACGGGACCATGAACAATATGAACCACATCGCCGATGGGACCGACAACCACCCCTTTACAACCGGCAAAGGCGCAACCCCGCTGGGTGATAATGCCTGGGGTGGTGCGGACGTTGGCATCAATGGTTTGTTCGGGCTGATTGGGGTCCCGGACTACAATGTGTTTGGCCCGTTTTTTGCCAACTTTGGCCGGATAGGCCTCAACAATATCTTTAACGGCAGTCTGGGTCGTGTTCTGGTCAATGGGAGAGGGTGCGTCCATCACCTCCTGAGAGGTTTGGGCAATTTGGCGTTCCAAATCGGTTTGGGTGCGTGCTGTATCAGTCATAGGAAGGTTCCTCGGTTAACCAGTCATTTCATCAAGGGCAACTCGTCCGGTTTCCCCGGTGCGGACGCGAACCGTCTCAGTCACCGGGAGGACGAAGATTTTGCCATCACCGGGATTTCGGGTTTGATTCGTGCGAATGAGGGTGGTGACAACCGGCTCAACTTGTTCGTCGGAAACGACAATGCTGAGAAGGCGTTTGGGAATCAGTCGGGGAATTCGCCCCAGGAGGGGGAGAACTTCGGTAGCATACTCGGGATTCTGATTGAGGGCTTCGACGGCTTCGGCTTCGATGGCCTGTCGCCCTCGTCCGGTCACTTTCACCGCATTGAATCCAGGAAATCCGGCATCCACGAGCGCCTGTTTGGTGCGCCCGATTTGATTCATGCGAATTACGGCTAAAACTTCTTTCATGGGTCTGTTTCGCGTTCTGACGCGACCTCACAGTTGGGGAGAACAAGGACTAGGGGTTAAACGGTGACGGTGGTTTTCACGTCAGCGGCTTCCTTGACTCCGGTACTGATGGTGTAGACCTCTTCGACAGGGCTAACGAAGACTTTGCCGTCACCGTAGGCGCCTTCGGTTCCTGTGCGAGCAGCATCGAGGATAATGCCAATGACGGCGTTTTTGTGGCGTTCGTCAATGACGAGAATCAACAGTTCTTTGGGCAGTTCGTCGTAAACGACGTTGCCGATTTTTAGTCCCCGCTGTTTACCGCGTCCAAAGACATCAATTTTGGTGACGGCGGGATATCCAGCATCGAGCAAGGCTTGCAAAACATCGGGGGTTTTTTCCGGGCGCACGATCGCCCGTAACATAATGTTAGTCATGATCAGCACATAATAAACAATAAAAGGGGGGAGAGTTTCCCCCCAACGATGTCGGGGGATGAAGGTTGCACAGCCGTCGCTTTAGACGGTGGCGTAGAGTCCGAATTCCATGAGCAGGGTTTCTAACTCTTCATTCGCCAACGGCTTGGGAACCACATGATTGGTGTTTTCATCAATGGCCCGGGCCAAGTTGCGGTAGTGGTTTGCCTGATCTGATTCCGGTGCATATTCAATCACCGTCTGGCGGTTCAGTTCAGCGTGTTGAACAATGTTGTCCCGAGGCATGAAGTAAATCATTTGAGTGCCTAGAGATTTCGCCAAGGCGGAGATGAGTTCATCTTCCCGGTCCACTTTACGGGAGTTACAAATCAAACCACCGAGGCGCACACCGCCGGTTCCTGCGTATTTCTGAATCCCCCGACAGATGTTGTTGGCGGCATACATGGCCATCATTTCGCCGGAGGTGACGATGTAGATTTCTTGGGCTTTTCCTTCCCGAATTGGCATGGCAAAGCCACCACAAACCACGTCTCCTAAGACATCGTAGAAGGCGTAGTCGAGTCCCACTTCTTCATCGTAGGCCCCGAGTTGTTCCAGCATACTGATGGAGGTGATAATCCCCCGTCCAGCACAGCCAACTCCGGGTTCAGGACCGCCGGATTCCACACAGAGGGTTTTGCCAAATCCTTCTTTGCGGATATCTTCGAGTTCGACTTCGTCTCCTTCTTCCCGCAGGCTGTCTAAAACACTCTTCTGGTGCAAGCCTCCGAGTAGGAGACGGGTGGAGTCGGCTTTGGGGTCACAACCGACAATCATGACTTTGCGACCGAGTTCGACTAAACCTGCCACGGTGTTTTGTGTGGTGGTGGATTTGCCGATTCCGCCTTTTCCGTAAACAGCAATCTTACGCATGATTCAACCTCGTATTTGTAGAATCTAAAGTTCTGTTGTTGGGGCAGAATGGCGCTTGAAGCTGAGGAGAGTTAGAAAGTTCTACTCATTCTAGGCGCTCGTCCTGTCCAAGATGATTGAGGTGACAAAAATTTCCTGTTTTCTGACTAAGGAAGATTTTGTCTTCCCTGTTTTCATCTGAATCTACTATAGGTCTTATTTTTAAAGGTAACTGTAGCATTTATTGCAAAATACAAGTTTTATTTGTTGTTATTTGCTGCGTATTTTGAAGTGTTTTTAACACTTTTGTTTTTTCTTAATACAATGGCTTCAAGCATACTCAAAAAAACCAAAAAAAACTGTAGAGCGCACAGACAAGCTCTACAGTAATCTCTAGGATTCAATATTTAATAATGTCTGAAGATAAGGTCTAGAGATGGGGGCTGAACACGCCGTTAGCCCCTAGACATCCAGGGTTTCTAGAACTAAATCTGGGGCAACGCGATCGCGCAGAGTTCGTTCAATAAACCCTTTGAGGGTCAGGCGAGAACTGGCGCATTGTCCACAGGCCCCTTGGAGAGACACATAAACCGAATTGCCATCGACATCATAGAGGTCCACATCGCCACCATCTTCAATTAAAACGGGACGAATCTCCTGATTTAACACCGACTGAATTAAGGCAATTTTCTCTAAGTTAGTCAACTTAGGCATTTTGGGCGGTTCGGTTGATTTGGTAGGGGCAGCTTCCTGAACCGTTGGAGAGGCATGAGTTGCTGTGGGAGTTTCATAGACTTCTGCCACAAGATCATCGAGTTCTGCTAAACAGGACCCGCAACCCCCCCCAGCTTTAATGTAGTTCGTCACCTCTTCAGCGGTGGTGAGATGATTATCACGAATGACGCGCTTGATGCGAGTTTCGGTGACGCCAAAGCATTGACAGATCAGGGGAGATTCATCGTCATCCTCATCAACTGCCGGCGCTACACCGTGATAATTGGCAATGGCAGCTTCCAACGCTTCCTGTCCCATGACAGAACAGTGCATTTTCTCCTGGGGAAGCCCCCCAAGAAAGTCAGCGATGGTGCGGTTGTCGATGCGTAAGGCTTCATCGAGGGTTTTGCCCTTAATGAGATCTGTTAATGCCGACGACGAGGCGATCGCACTGGCACAGCCAAAGGTCTGAAATCGGGCATCGAGAATCAGATCGTTGGCTTTCTGAATCCGTAGATGCAGCCGCAGAGCATCCCCGCAGGCGATACTTCCCACTTCTCCGACGGCGATCGCATCTCCGTCTGTACAGTCTTCCTGGGCGATCGCCCCCATGTTATGGGGTTCGTGAAACAGGGTCATAACTTTGTCAGTGTAATCCCACATGATGAGGCTCCTTCCAGAATAAGGGAACAGGGAACAGGGAACAGGGAACAGGGAATAGGGAATAGGGAACAGGGAACAGGGAACAGGGAACAGGGAACAGGGAATAGGGAATAGGGAATAGGGAACAGGGAACAGGGAACAGGGAACAGGGAACAGGGGGGTTAGGCGATGCCGACGCGTTGGGTTTGTTCTTGTAACCAGGGATGCGTGGCTTCGTTGTCTCGGGAAAAGGGAGAGAGATCTCGTAGCCGTTCAATCATGGGTTGCAACACCGCTAAAACTTGTTCAATCTCAGCGCCGGTGGTGTAGCGCGAAAGACTAAAGCGAATCGAACCATGCAGCAGCGTATAGGGTAAACCCATGGCCCGCAAGACATGAGACGGTTGCAACGAACCCGACGTGCAAGCCGAACCTGATGAGGCACAAATCCCTTCGCGATCGAGAGACAGTAAAATCGCCTCTCCTTCGACATATTTAAATCCGATATTGGCGGTATTGGGCAACCGTAAGCCGGGATGGCCGTTGCGTTGTGTGTCCGAAATGGTGCTGAGAATGCCTTGTTCGAGGCGATCGCGCAACTGACTCATACGAGTATGATCCTCGTCAAAACTGTTTAGAGTCAACTCCGCTGCTTTCCCTAAACCGATAATCCCAGGGACATTCTCGGTTCCGCCTCGTCGTCCCCGTTCCTGATGGCCCCCCGCCAGCAAGGGACGGAAGCGGACACCTCGACGAACATACAACACACCAACCCCTTTCGGGCCGTGGAATTTATGACCCGAGAGAACCAAGAAATCAATTAAACCACTGCTAACATCCAGGGGAATCTTGCCCGCTGCTTGGACGGCATCCACATGGAATAACACTCCACGTTCCTTGGCCAGATGGCCAATGCGTTCAATGGGGAAGATGGTTCCAGTTTCGTTGTTGGCAGCCATGACTGAAATCAGGGCGGTGTCGTCACGGATGGCCCGGCGCAACTCCTCTAACTTCAGTTGTCCTTTGCCGTCTACCCCGAGATAGGTCACGCTATAGCCTTGTTTCTCCAGCCGTTGCAAGGGTTTGAGAATGGCGGGATGTTCAACGGCGGTGGTGATGATATGGCGTTTGTCCGGTTGACTGTCAAGGGCGGCGCGGATGGCGGCGTTGTCCCCCTCAGTTCCGCAACTGGTGAAGATGATTTCATTGGCTTCGGCGTGAATCAGGGCGGCGATCGCCTCGCGACTCTGACGCAGGCCACGGGCAACTTGTCCACCAAAGCGGTGCATACTGGAGGGATTGCCGTAAAACTGCGTGAAGTAGGGCGACATGGCCTCATAGACTTCAGGGGCGACGCAGGTGGTGGCGTTGTTGTCGAGATAAATGACTGACATGGCGGGGGCGAGGTGGGAGGGCGAGGTGGGAGGGCGAGGCGGGAGGCTACGTCAGGGGTTGACGATAGCGATCGTAGAAGTGAAACAGGGCTGTTTCGATGGTGTCGTACACTTGCACCGGTTCGATTCCGGCTTCTCGCAGACGATCCTCGGGTTCGACGCCAATGCGCGAAATCATAATGGCTTGGCAGTCTTGCAGGGTTGTCAGAATGGCACTGAGATCGCCAGGGCTGTCTTCTGGGCCGTGACAGTAGGGGGCTACGTCACGGACTTCGATGAACTCGGCGTGCGATCGCGTCACATCGTAGATATGAAACTGACTGGCATGGCCGAAGTGGGTATCGACTAAGCCTCGTTCCTGGCTGGCGACGGCAACGCGGGCTGTCGGTTCCGGTAGGGTTTTGGGACTGGGGGATGTGGATTGAGTAACGGTCATCGTTCCTCCTGGGCAAGTCGTTCACCGAGAAAACTCAGTGGCTTTGTATGTATTGATACGGATGAAGCCACCCGTAAATTCCTTGGCATTACTCTAAGTCATCGTTGTTCCGTTCCTGCCTCTGCCATTAGCCAATCGACCCGTCGCGCTAAAGTCGGTTTTCTAGGGGTTTAGAGCATTAAAAAAAATTTTTGGGGGGTGGGGGTCTAGCATCAATCTGTTAGACTCGGGACAGAATTATAGTTCGTATTCCACTCTCCGATGACGCGAAAATGCTAAATTATTAAGTAATTAAAGCTGGATTTATCGGCGCAAGCCCCATCATATCTAATTCTGAATGGCTTTACTGGTCAACTCTTTAGCTTTTCTTAAGAAAGGTAACTACAATTATAAAGAAATAATTAAGACTAATTTTAAATTCTTGTTTTTTTGTATCACTTGTAGCAAAAGCCACGGGTGCAAGGGAAGCCTAAGCTGTTCCTATCCCGGAACCTCAAGAGATTCTAATGGGCGATCGCCATCAACCAATAAATTTCGATTTTGTATCCTACCTTGCATTTTATCTCTAGTGAGTAATGTTAGGATGAGCCGTGGGTCGATACTAGATGAGAGAGACCGGCTCTCTCAGGCTCCACCGCATTTTCTACGAGTATTTACGGGAATCGCTTCATTGCTTTTGTCTTGAAACCACCATGAAAAACTGTCAGACTGCTGTTGTGCGTGACCCCGAGCCACCTCGCCTGCTCGACACTACCCTCCGGGATGGGGAACAAATGGCTGGGGTGGCCTTAACCGGAGACGAAAAAGTGGCGATCGCCCAATTACTCGATGCCATCGGCGTACCCGAAATCGAAGTGGGAATCCCGGCTATGGGAGGCGACGAAGCCCTAGCCATCAGCACTCTCGTCAAAAGCCATCTCAACGCCGAACTCCTGGGATGGAACCGAGCCGTCATTTCGGATCTAGCAGCTTCCTTTAATTGCGGCTTGCAACGGGTGCATATTTCCCTTCCCGTCTCCGAAGTACAAATTGCGGCCAAATTTGGCGGCGATCGCCAGCGATTGTGGCAGCAATTGCACGAGAGTCTCAACTTTGCCCGCGATCGCAGTACCTTTATCTCCGTCGGGGCAGAAGATGCCTCCCGAGCCGATCCCGACTTGCTCCTAGCCGTCGCTCAAACCGCCCAAAGTTTGGGAGCGCAACGGTTTCGCTTCTGTGACACCGTGGGCATCCTCGATCCCTTCGAGATGATGAAGCAGGTGCAGCGTCTCGTGCATCATCTCCAGATTCCCGTCGAAGTGCATACCCACGACGATTTGGGCATGGCTACCGCCAACGCCCTCGCTGGATTGCGGGCGGGGGCCAGCGTCGTCGATGTCACCGTCAATGGGATCGGCGAGCGAGCCGGAAATGCTGCCCTCGAAGAAGTCGTCATGGCCATGCGTCGCCTGCAAGGTTGGGATTTCGGCATTGATAGCCGTCAACTGCTGTTGTTATCGCGACAGGTTCACCAATGGATGGCTGGGGGAACCTTACCTCCCTGGAAGGCGATCGTGGGTGACAATGCTTTCGCCCATGAAGCCGGGATTCACGCCGACGCCATTCTCAAAAACCCCCAAACCTATGAACCCTTCCCCCCCCAATGGCTGGGGGCTGAACATCAAGTTCGCATTGGCAAACATTCCGGGCGACGGGCGATCGCCGCCTGTTTAGCCGCCCAGCGAATACCTGATCCCGGCTGGGGCGATCGACAAGAGCTTCTCGATGCCGTGCGAGTGCGGGCGATCGAACTCAAACGAGGCTTAGCCGTCGAAGAAGTCTTAGCCCTAGCAGCATCATCCGCCCCCCAAACCTTTCCCTCGTGAGCCTTCACCTGAAGGCTCACGATAGAAGGTTAGCAGCCATTTCTGGCGTGAATCGAGAGCTAGTCGACTCCGATCATGACATGACCCGCTTTAATAACAGCGTAGGCTTCTTTCCCCTGAGTTAACTCCAATTTTTCAGCCGAGGTTTTCGTCACCATAGCCGTAATTTCAACCCCTGGGTTGATTTCCAAAGTTACTTCAGCATTAACATTTCCCAAATGGATATGTTTGACCGTTCCTTTCAAGATATTGCGTGCCGTGAGTTGCATGATATTTGTGGGTTTAGTAAGTGAGCAGTTGAGCCACTCTTGTTATACCCCATAACACTTAAAAATAAAATCGAATTTGTCAAGAAAATAAAACATTTATTAATGCTAGAATCTGATTCTATTTAGATAACTTGAAATTTTCAATTATTTTATGAAATTCATCTTATTTTCCTTTTTCCTAGAGCTTGAGCACCTATCATGTCCTACCGCGAAACATCATTCTATCCCAGTTGTCAGAAATGCCCCGAGACCTGTTTCCCCCAAGATTTATCCGAATTGGGGTATCACTCCAGCAAACGCGATCGCCGATCACTAAACCGACCAATCCTTGACCTAGACTGGCTTCCCGTGGGATCAAACTGTTCCCATCAGCAAGGATGCCCCCAACACCATCCCCTAGGAAACAGCCTCAACATTGCCTCAACCTTAGTCATTTGGGAAGGATGTAACCTACTCACTCAACGACAGGATATTCCCTGGACGTGGCACGCCGGACGCTGGACCTATCGCAAACCCGTAAAACGAGGACGAGGGGAATTACAATTCTGGCTCACCCAGGAACAAGGAGAAGAAACAACCGCTTCTGAAATCACGAAATTTGATATCCGCTCAGCCTGTTTGCATCTGATTTATGCCGCCCAAGCCACCCAACTCTCCCAGCCCTGGCAAGGGACCTTTTCCCTGAGCGATCGCGACCTAGCCGCCTATGTGGGACTCCAACGGCGACGAGACCTGAACCAACAGGAAAAAATCAACCTGCTCGAACGCTTAGTGCAACAAGTGAGTCGTCTCTCCGTCGCCATCCGTTGGCTACAACAGGGCGATATTCCCGCCTTTGAAGAAGCCGAACATCCCCTTTGGGAATTGGTTCATCTCCACCATCACCAAACCCCCGGCTTCACCGTCACCATTCGTCCCGGAATTTGGGCGCGTCATTTCCTCAACCCTCACGGCCAACAACAAGGACAAGGATTTTATCAAACCACCAGCATTGAGCGAGATTGGATTGAACTGGCCTTTCGCAACTGGCAACAACATCCCGGAATGGTGCGATCGCTATTCTGGCTCATCTTCAAACTGCGCTTTGGCCGCCAAAGTCCCCTACGAGTCTCCACCCTGATGACCATCGCCTACGGCCCGGCTAAACTCGAACGAGCCGAGAGCGATCGCGACACCCGCAAACGCCTCATCCGCACCTTCGAGCGCGACTTAGAACTCCTCGCCGAAGCCGGCCTCCCTCCCCAATTCGACCCCAAAACCTATCCCCTCGAAATCCGTCCCCTTTGGGCCAAACTGCAAGCACTCCCCGACGACGACGATCCCGGTAATTTTTGGATCTGCCAAAGCCAGAGCGATCGCGCCCTGCTTGACTTCGCCCCCCGAGGAAAGTGGAAACGCCTCAAAAAAGCCCGCTTCTGCGGCTTCGAACCCCAAAAATAACCGCCCGCAGACCGGCCAGGGATTGCCCCTACAGAGGGTTCCCCCCCTCCAACAACAACAAACGCGACGGAGACAACCCCACAGACCAAGGAAAAGGCCGAGATTTTAACCGGTCCCACTTCTCCTTAAACACCTCCGCCCGTAAATGATAATCCTGAGAGTTCTCAGCCGGATCGCCCAACTTGAGATAAAGGGTTTGCCGATGAGGGGTTTCACTACTCCCGGCCAACCAAGCCGGGAACCGATTAGACCCCTCTAAACTGTCCAAAAAAGCAATATGATGCGCACGAATCCCCACATGAGTTTGCAGCGGTGACACCAATTCCTCCGTCTCCAGAATACAGTTCCAATCCAACGCCCGAATTTTATCAGTTGCCAAAACTTCGAGGCGAGAATAGTTCTTACATCCCGTCAACTGAGCCACCGTGACGCTTCCGGGAGCATCAAAAATCCCTTGTTTATCCCCCTGGGCCAGCATCTTCCCGTCACAGAGAACTAAGAGTTGCGGACAAAGGCGATAGGCTTCTTCTAAATTGTGACTAACAAATAACGTTAACCCTCGATAGTCCGCCAGAGTTTGACTCAATTGGGTTTCTAATGTGCTGCGTAAATGAGCATCCAGGGCGGAAAAGGGTTCATCGAGGAGTAACAGATCCGGTTCCGGGGCTAAAGCCCGGGCCAGGGCCACTCGTTGCTGCTGGCCCCCCGAGAGTTGATGAGGATAGCGATCGCCCAACCCCGACAATTGCATCTGAACCAACTGTTGAGCGACACGGTAACGTCTCTCGATTTTCCCACAATGTTTCAAACCATAAGCGATATTTTGCCCAACCGTCAGATGAGGAAAGAGGGCATAATTTTGGAAGACAACCCCCACCCGGCGATCGCGACTGGGAACATTCACCCCTCGCCGCGACTCATAAAGAACCCGGTCATTCAAAATAATCGTGCCAGAATCAGGAGTATCAATCCCCGCAATACAGCGTAGGGTCAAACTTTTCCCAGATCCCGAACTTCCCAACAGTCCCAACGGCTCATCATCCACGCCAAACGCGACATCGAGATAATAATTCGGCAGTTTCTTTTGAATGTGAACCGTCAAAGACATAGGTTGGCCTAGGTTTGAACTTATTTGCTCTGGTCAGCTTCCAACCGCCTCACCCAAGAGAGAAATAGCACCGCGATCGCCACCATAATCATCACCATGATATTAGCCCGACCATACTCTCTCGACTCCACCGCATCATAAATCGCCAGGGGCAGCGTTTGAGTCCGTCCGGGGATACTACCAGCCACCATCAACGTCGCCCCAAACTCCCCCAAACTTCTGGCCACACTGAGACTAAATCCTGCCAAAATGCCTCGATAGGCCAGAGGAAGAGTAATCTGCCAGAGAATTTCTATTTCCGTCGATCCCAAAGTTCGGGCCGCCGCTTCGAGTTCCGGGTTGACATTAGCGATCGCCGCCCGCGTCGACTCAACCATCAACGGTAACGCCACCACCGCCGAAGCCACCGCCGCCGCCTGCCAAGTAAACAAAATATCCACCCCCAGCCAGTCCTTCAGCGGACTTCCATGGCCTAACAGTAACAGTAAGCCATAGCCCACCACACTCGGCGGTAATACCAAGGGCAAATTCAACAGCGTCGAGAGAATCACCTGTCCCCGAAAGCGGCGTTTCGCCAAAATCGTCCCGAACCCCAACCCCAGCACAAAGATAACCAGACTTGCCGTGAGCGTGACCTGTAGCGACAGAAGCGACGGCTGCCAAATCATGGCATTGCAGGGGAATCGGGAACAACAAAGCCATATTTTTCCATAAGCGGCCGTCCTTGTTCTCCATTAATAAAGGTCGCAAACTGTTTCGCCTCCTGGGGATGGGGGGCATTTTTGGGCACAGCCAGCATTTGTTCGAGGGGGGTATGGAGACCGTCAGGAATTAGAACCCAGTCTCCCGGTTTCTCCACACTAATCGACAAGGCCGCGATCGCCACATCCACATTGCCCGTCATCGCATATTGCTGAGTCTGACTGATATTTTCCCCTAAAATCAACTTCGGTTGTAATTCCTCCCAAATTCCCGCCCTTTGCAGCGCCTCCCGGGCCGCAGTCCCATAGGGGGCATGATTGGGGTTGGCGATCGCCACCCGTTGCACCTCCGGCTTCAGCAAATCCTCAAGCTGGTTAATTTCGAGGGAACCCTCCTCCCGTTGCCAGAGGGTAATCCGTCCCACCCCATACAGGGCTTTCGTCTCCGGGAACACCAAGCCATTTTCGTCTAACTCTTCCACAAATTGGCGATTGGCCGCCGCAAACAAATCCACCGGCGCACCTCGGGCAATTTGCCGAGCGAGTTGTCCCGTAGACCCGAAATTAAAAACCACTTGATGTCCCGTTTCTTGCTCCCACAATTGACCAATTTTGGGGAACACATCTTTAAGATCCGAAGCCGCTGAAACCGTAATCGTAACCGAAGCAGAACTTGACTCAGCCTCGGGAAGCGATGGACCCAGCGCCGAGAGACCAACCGCCATCAACAGTCCCAGAACTGCCAAGCCAAGAAACCATGACAGTCTATTCATTATTCCTATTGATAAAAGTCTAATAGAGACAGATTAAAGGATTCTCAGACAACCAACAGTGTAACACCACACAAATTGCCTAAAATTAGTCTTAGCACTATACAAAATAAACCGCCCAATGATTCAACTGTATCTCATCCGTCACGGAATTGCCGCCGATCGCAACCCCCAAGAGTATCCCGACGATCGCCAACGCCCCCTCACCGACGCCGGACGTAAAAAAACCCGTAAAATTGCCAAACGGTTAAAGGAACTCGGCCTAAACTTCGACCATCTCCTAGCCAGTCCCCTGATTCGGGCGCAACAAACCGCCGACATTCTCCAGAATGCCAAGTTAAGCAAGATACGAGAAGTCTTCCCCCCCCTCGCCCCCGGCGGCGATGTACAGGATTGGCTAACCTGGCAACAGAGACATTACCCAGACAGCAAAAACGGCGATGTGGCGATCGCCGTCGTTGGACATCAACCCGATCTCGGCCATTGGGCCGAACAGCTTATTTGGGGAGAACCTCGCGGTCAACTCATCGTCAAAAAAGCTGGAATCATTGGCGTCAATCTCCCTGATGAGGGGGATAGTATTGGCCAGAGTCAACTGTTCTGGCTCGTTCCCCCACGATTATTGCTATAGTGATCCGCAAAAATTAGACCGAGGAATTGGACCAAGGAATCAGAGCGAGGACTTACAGCCAAGGCGATCGCCCATCAATCAGACCCTTAGCATAACTGATCGCTTGCTCTTGGCAAGCGTGACCCTCACCCTGACCTTTCACCTCATTCCCATGGGGATCAATGACCCTCGCCCACCACCAGGCGCGACTATAGCGTGGAATAATCAGATACCCTTTATAAACCAGACTTTGGGGTTGCGTATCGCTTAGAAGCCGATCGCCTCCCGACAGAGAAGATGTTGTAATCATAGCTTGGGGTCTCCCAGAAACAGACATCATTCGAACAACGGAAGATCCACCCTCGTCACTCCCATTATGTCGCGAGTTTTACAGATTCTATACCTTTTTGTTACATCTGTAACATATTGTCCCCAACGCACCCCACATCAGAGACAAGAAACCCGCAAGCGCCAGGGAGACGATACTATAGATCGACGATCAACAACAGGCAAACGTTCCCTGAGGCGGGGAACCCAAGCCAGCTAAGGGAGTTAAACTAGGATGCCGGCCAAAACCACCACCACACTGCGAGAACGCTTCAACATCTCCAAATGGGCTATTCAACATCGCGTTTTAACCATCGCCATTTGGCTGGCCATCGCCGTCGCCGGACTCTTCGCCTACACCTCCTTAGAATATGCCCTCTTTCCCGACATCACCTTTCCCGTCGTTGTCATCAACGCCTCAGGCGACTATGACACCGCCCTAGCCACCGAAGACCAACTGGCCGAACCCATCGAAGCCCAACTGGGGGATCTCCCCGGCCTCGACAACATCCAAGCCAGCATCTATCCCGGACGAACCGTGATCCGCGTCCTCTTCAACGTTGGCGTAGATCTGACCGAGGCCAGCCAAGCCGTCCGCGATCGCCTCGACCAACTGCAACTCGCCAACTCCGCCGAAATCGAGGTCATTCCCCTCAACCTCAACGAATCCGCCGCCATCAGTTACGCCCTACGGCCCAACCCCAACCCTGGCCCCAACACGACCTTAGACGCGATCGCCCGCCTCAGCCGCCAACAACTCATTCCCCAACTCGAACAACTCCCCGGCGTCTTGCGAGTCGACCTTCTCGGCGACGCCAACCTTCCCCAAGGCGATCGTCCCGAAATTCTCGACGACGACATCACCCTCAACGCCCCCACCCTGATTCGCTTCGCCGCCGACAACGCCCTCGCCCTCCAAGTTATCAAACAAGGCGACGCCAACACCCTCGATGTCGTCAGTCAGGTTGAAACCACCATCGCCGAGTGGGGCCAAAACTATCCCGACATTCAATTTGACCTCGCCGCCAGCCAAGCCGACTTCATCCGTGAAGCCACCCAAGCCACCATCGACACCCTCTGGGTGGCCATCATCCTGGCCGTCATCGTCATCTTCGCCTTCCTGCGTAACCTATCAGCCACCCTCATCACCGCCCTGGCCATTCCCATCTCCCTCCTGGGAACCTTCATCGTCATGGCCATCTATGACTTCAACCTCGAAACCATCACCCTGCTGGCCCTGGCCCTAACCATCGGCATTATCGTCGACGACGCCATCGTTGAAGTCGAGAACATCGCCCGTCACATCGAAGACGGACAACCCCCTCGCCAAGCCGCCATCGCCGCCACCAACGAAATTGGCCTCACCGTCTCCGCCTCCACCCTCACCATCGTCGCCGTCTTTCTCCCCGTCGCCTTCATGGGGGGAACCGTCGGTCAATTCTTCAAACCCTTCGGTCTCACCGTCTCCGCCGCCGTCCTCATCTCCCTCCTCGTCGCCCGGACCCTATCCCCGGTCCTGGCCGTCTATTGGCTGAAAGCCAAACCTCGCCCCGACAGCGATCGCCCCAGTTCCCCCACCCCAACCCTTCTCGATCGCCTTTACCTTCCCCTACTCCGCAAAGCCCTCACCCATCCCTGGCTAACCCTCGCCATCGCGGTTCTCAGCCTCATCGCCGGAATCGCCCTCATTCCCCTAATTCCCAAAGGCTTCATCCCCCAACTCGATCGCGGCGAGTTTAACATTCTCTACACCGCCCCCCTTCCCGAATTTCCCAACTCCGGCAACGAGTCCTCATCCCTGGACGTTGAAACCCTGCAATTTCCCGACGTTTACCCCGACTTCGACCCCAACACCCGCGAAGACTTCTCCCCCGACTTAAATCCCCGTATCAGGATTCTCAACACCGCCCAAGACCTCGCCACCGACCTCGAAACCGTCGTCCGCAACCACCCCGACGTCGCATCCGTCTATACCCTAATCGGTTATCGCGGCGAACCCAATCGCGGTCGTATCACCGTCAAACTGCGACGCGATCGCCGCCAAGATACCGCCAGCGTCCAACAGGACCTCCGCGATCGTCTTCCCCGGCCCGAAGGAACCCGCATCAGCGTCGAAGACATCCAATTTGTCGAAATCGGCGACAGCAAACCCCTACAAATCGCCCTCCTCGGCGACAACCTCGTGCAACTCAACCAAACCGCCCGAGAGATTACCGCTGCGATCGCCGATCTACCGGGCCTCATCGACATTGAGACCACCGCCAGCGACCCCAACGACGAAATTACCACCATCCGCCGCAAATCCGGGGAACGGGTGGCCTACGTCGAAGCCAACCTCCGTCAAGGCCAAGCCCTCGGCGATGCTACCGATGATGTCGTGGCGATCGCCCAATCTCTCCTCCCCGACGGCGTTCGCCTCGACCTCGGCGGCGACGCCCAAAACGCCGCCAGCGTCTTTCGCAGTTTTGGCGGAACCCTGGCCCTGTCCGTCACCTGTATGTTGTTGGTGTTAATTCTGCCCTTCGGCCGTCTCTTAGAACCCCTCGTCGTCGGCTTATCCCTTCCCCTGGCGATCGTGGGAGCGTTACTGGCCCTACTGATTACCCAAAGTGATTTTGGCATGATTTCCCTAATTGGAACCATCTTCCTCTTAGGACTCTTAGACAAAAATGCCCTCCTCTTAATGGACTACGCCAACCAACTTCGCAAAGCCGGAAAACCCCGATTTGAAGCCTTATTAGAAACCGGAACCGTCCGCTTTCGTCCCATCCTCATGACCACCGCCTCTACTGTCTTAGGAATGTTACCCATCGCCATCGGTTGGGGAGCAGGATCTGAGTTACGTCAGCCCATGGCCGTCGCCATTATTGGAGGATTAATCACCTCAAGTTTATTAAGTTTAGTCGTCGTTCCCGTCCTCTATGGACTCTTAGAAGATGGCTGGTCAAAACTACGTCAAAAAAGCAACTAACCCCAAAAATCACTCTCCCCAAAAAACACTATCCCCAAAAAACACCATCCCAGCAAAGATTTTCAGGATATAGGAGTAATGTGTTGCATGGCATACCAAATTGTAGGGGCGAAAAATCCCCTCCTGGGAGGGGTGCCCGCAGGGCGGGGTGGGTTCTCCCCTGTTCCCTGTTCCCTATTCCCTATTCCCTATTCCCTGTTCCCTGTTCCCTGTTCCCTATTCCCTATTCCCTATTCCCTATTCACTATTAACTATTAACTATTAACTATTAAGGTTTACACAAAAAATCAAAATCTTTATGAATATGTTCAATCACCTTAATTGGGCTTTCCTCCGGCAAAACCTTTTGATAATAAATTCGGGCAATGTCCTCAAAAACCGGCGCAACTTGAGGCTTGCCAAATTGCTGAGACCAGTCAAACACACGATAGCGAACACTGTGATAAAATTCAGAAACAGCCTTTTTAGACCCTTTATCCAGGATTTTGAGAATCTTTTTAATTTTTCCATGATCAGAAATAACATCTTCAGGAGTCTTTAAAAGCTCATCCAAAACGGCTTTATCTTTTTGCGAGAAAGCGCCTTTTCTGGGTGAATCAGGCTTTTGCAGCGTCCAAACAAAGCTAAATAAGGCAAACAGAATCAAGAAGTTACGCACAACACCTTTGCTCACCAAAAGAATCTCAACCTTATCCTAACAAGACCTTCGGCAAAACCCCAGCCATGCGCCCCAACATATATCCCATCCTCCTCAGTCTCAGCAGCCTCTCCCTGCTACTAGCCAGTTGCACCCCCAGTCCATCCCCCGAACCCTCTCCCGACACATCTCCCGAGACATCGTCCCCAGGGGCCACATCAGCCACCCCCAGTCCCAATCCGCCGCAACTCTCCCTAGCCGATCGAGATCCTGAAGTTCAGCAACAGGTACAAGAGTACATCAATCGTCTCGCTCGTCAGGGGTTCGACCCTCAGCAACAGGGAGTTTGGCTACAAACCGACGACCAACTCTTGGCCAACATTGGCGGAACCGTCCCCCTTCCGGCGGCGTCCCTCACCAAACTAGCCACCACCCTAGCCGCCTTACGTCGTTTGGGTGTTGAACATCGCTTCTCGACCCAATTTTTCCCCCAGGGAGAGTTACAAGATGGCGTCTTAGAGGGCGATTTATGGGTCGTCGGCGCCACGAATCCCCTCTTTGTCTGGGAAGAAGCGATCGCCGTAGCCAACCAACTCACAGAGGCGGGGTTACAACAAGTCAACGGCGATTTAATTGTCGTCGGCGACTTCTTCATGAACTTTGAAGAAGACTCCCTCCTCTCGGGTGAACTCCTCAAACAAGGACTCAACGCTCGTCTTTGGACATCAGAGGCCGAAACCCAATATCGAACCCTTCCCCCAGACACCCCACGGCCCGAAATTGCCATTTCGGGCCAAGTGCGTTACCGTTCCCAACCTCCCCCAGATTTCCAACCCTGGCTAAACCATCAGTCCCCCCCACTCCCCCAAGTCTTGAAACTGATGAACCGCTACAGTAACAACGCGATCGCCCATATCCTCGCCAACGCCATCGGAGGGGCCGCCGCCGTTCGCCAAGAAACCATCACCGCCACCGCAATCCCCGACCGAGAAATTCAACTGGTGAACGGGTCCGGATTAGGACGAGAAAACCAAATGTCACCGCGAACCGTGATTCGTATTTACCAAGCCATTGAACGAGAATTATCGCCCCACGGATTAAGCCTCGGCGATGTGGTGGCGATCGCCGGAGAACCCGAAGGAATTTTAGCCGTTCGTCCCCTTCCCCCCCGTGCAATCCTCAAGTCTGGAAGCCTTAATGCAGTTAGCACTCTTGCCGGAGTTTTACCCACCCAAAATAAAGGCAAAGTTTGGTTTTCCATCCTTAACGGTGGCGGTGACATTGAAATTTTACGAGCCGAACAAGAGCGATTCCTAAACTTATTAGAAACGCAATAGAAGTAAGGAAAAATGCGGTAGGGTGCGTCCCGGCTTGCAACCCTTTTGAGCTTCGGTCAACACTCTAAAAACTGCCGGAACGCACCGCCCCAGGGGAAACAATTCCAGGGTTATCATTGTCTTACTTCCCAATACAAAACCGACTAAAAATGCGATCGAGAACCGACTCCGTAATCTCCTCCCCCGTGATTTCCCCCAAAGCGCGAATCCCATCCCGTAAATCAATCGTCCAAAAATCGAACGGTAAGCCCTCCTCAATCGTATTCCGAACCTGTTGCAACGCCAACTTTGCCCGAGTCAACGCCGCCGCCTGACGTTGATTAATACAAAACTCTAAATTACCAATCTCCACATCCTTCGCATTCGCCTTCTCTAAAATTGCCGCTTCCAACCCCTCAATCCCCTCCTGTTGCGCCGCCGCCGTCAGCACCGGAGCCGTACAATAGGGAAGTTGCGGTAGCTGACTCACCAAATCGCACTTATTGAGGATCGTAATCACCGGCCGATCGCACACCCGCCGATAAATCGCCTCATCCTCCGCCGTCCATCCTGACTGTGCATCCAGGACAAACAACACCAAATCCGCCTCCTGTAACGCCCGGCGCGATCGCTCCACCCCAATTTGCTCAATGCGATCGCTCGTCTCCCGAATCCCCGCCGTATCCAAAACCTGTACCGGAATCCCCCTCACCACCAACTGCGACTCCACCACATCCCGCGTCGTCCCCGGTAACTCCGTCACAATCGCGCGATCGCTACGACTCCAAGCATTCAACAAACTCGATTTTCCCACATTAGGACGACCCACGATCGCCACCTTCAACCCCGTTCGTAACAACTCCCCCTGACTCGCCGTGGCCTCCATCCTCTCAATTTCGAGCAACACCGCCGCGAGATCCCCAGCCACCGCCGTCTCATCCAACGGCGGTAAATCCTCCTCAAAATCCACCCGCGCCTCAATCTCAGCCAAAATATCCAAACATTGACCCCGTAAGCGACGAATCGGCTGAGCCAACTTTCCCCGAACCCCCGCCAACGCCGCCTGAGACGCCGCCTGAGACTGCGCCCCCACCAAATCCGCAATACTTTCAGCCTGCGTTAAATCAATCCGTCCATTGAGAAACGCCCGTAACGTAAACTCCCCAGGCGTCGCCAAACGAGCCCCCGCCTGCAAACATAACTGCAACACCTCCTGCACCACCATCATCCCCCCGTGACAGTGAAATTCCACCACATCCTCGCGCGTATAAGAGCGAGGCGCTACCATGAGTAACAACAGGGCCTCATCCACCAGCGCCGAAGTTTGCGGATGACGGATCGTTCCGTAAAGAATACGGTGCGTCTCCCAAACCTGTTGTCCTGGGGCGTGAAACAACCGTCGAGCGATCGCCATCGCCCTATCCCCCGACAACCGCACAATTCCAACACTTCCCTGTTGCGGGACAACCGCCGTGGCGATCGCCGCGATCGTCTCCCGCCGTAGCACTGCTTCAGACATTCGTGAATGCTCGCATCAAATAGCCTTGTTATCCTAGTCTGTTGTACAGTCCCTTGACAGTCAACTGTGTTTTCCTCGGCGATCGCCCCCCAAAAGATACAGAGTTCCCCATTCAGAGTTCCCCATTCAGATTTCCCCATTCAAATCTCCCCATTCAAATTTCCCATTAACACCCGTTGCACCCACCTATGACTCAACCTCTCGGCTCACGACTCCTCAACCAACTGATTCAGCTCATCGAACGGGGTTGGCGGATTACCCGCTACTACTACTGGCGACTGATTCGCCTCCAAGATCCTCCCCAATACATCGCCCGAGGCGTAGCCGTTGGAGTCTTTGCCGGTTGTTTTCCCCTCTTTGGGATGCAAACCCCCATCAGCATCCTCCTGGCCATTCTTTTGCGGGGTCACAAACTCTGTGCTGCCATCTGTACCTGGATTAGTAACCCCCTCACCTACGTTCCCATCTATTGGCTGAACTTCCAAATTGGGCGATCGCTCCTTCGTTCAAGTCATGACGCTCCTAGCCAATGGGACTCCCTAGACGTCTTCCTCGACGAAACCGGCGAATTATTTGCCGACTTACTCGTCGGTTCCCTCGTAACCGGAACCCTTCTCAGCCTAGCCAGTTACATTGGCACAGTACGGCTCGTGAAGGCCTGGCGAGCTAAACGAGACCAAGAACGACAACAAAACCAAGAAAAAAAGAAACAAGACCATCATAACGCCCGTCGCTCTCACCTGATCTCCTCCAACCGCTAACCCCTCGAACGTCTCCGAGAACATTCCCCAAAGATTCATCGCCAAATGTTGTCCAGTATAATTAAGACCAGAGATTTGTGGAGTAGGAGCGTCCTGATGTGGCAGGTGCGAGCAAAACCCTAGTGATCGGCACACTTTTAGATAGACGCTATCGCATCATCAAAATTTTGGGATCGGGGGCCTTCGGCCAAACCTATCTCGCCGCTGACGTTCGTCGTCCCGGATTGCCCAAATGCGTCGTCAAGCAACTCTCTCCCGTCAAAGGGGGAATGGAATGCCTCGAAACCGCCAAACGCCTCTTTGAACAAGAAGCCGAAACCCTCGAACAACTCGGCAGCCACGATCGCATCCCCCGCCTACTGGCCTACTTCCAAGAAGAACAACGACTCTATCTCGTCAAAGAATACGTCGACGGCCATCCCCTCAGCGAAGAAATCCTCCCCGGCCAGGCCCTCCCCGAAGCCACCGTGGCCAAAATTTTGTGGGATATCCTACAGATACTCGTTTTCGTCCACCAGCATGAAGTCATCCACCGTGACGTCAAACCCGAAAATATCATCCGCCGCGACCATGACCAAGAACTAATCCTCATCGACTTCGGGTCCGTCAAAGCCCTCAGCCAACAAATTGCCCAAGACGATGCCCTACGCACCATCGCCGCCGGAACCCCCGTTTATATGCCCATCGAGCAGTTCCAAGGCAATCCTCAATACAACAGCGACATCTATGCCCTCGGGGCGATCGCCGTGCAAGCCCTCACCGGCGTCTCCCCCAACAACCTGCCCAAACTCCAAGACGAATCAGGGACCCTCATCTGGCGCAAACGCACCCAAGTCTCCGACGATCTCGCCGCCATCATCGACAAAATGGTGGTCTACTCATGCAGCAAACGCTATCAATCCGCCCAGGACGTCTTAGACGACCTCGCCCCCATCCTCGAACGCTATCAAGACAACACCGATACTGACAGTCCCCCAGACGACGAAGCCATCGAGGTCGTGGCCAGCTCTTCTTCCTCCCGGACCTGGCTTCCCTGGCTTGGAGGCCTACTGCTGCTGTTTCTCACCTTGGCCCTAGGCGTTTGGCTCTGGCAACGTCCCCGCGAAAGCCGCGCCCAGGACTTTTACGCTCGCGCCCTCAACAACGTCGAACAGGGTCAACCTGACGCCGCCCTACAAGCCCTCAATCAAGCCATTCGCCATAACCCCAACCATAGCCAAGCCTATTACCAACGGGCCAATCTACGCTTTGATCAGGGAGACCATGACGGGGCCATCGCCGACTACAGCCAAACCCTAGACCTCGAACCCAACAACACCGACGCCCTCTATAACCGAGGCTTAGCCCGAGTCAAAGCCGGAGACTTAGACGCTGCCCTAACGGACTTTTCCCAAGTCTTGCAAGAATCCCCCAACGATGCCCAAGCCTATTACCAACGGGCCTTAATCTCCTATCAACTCGGCGACTACCGCTCCTCAATCGAAGATTACACCCAAGCCATCCTCCAAGATGCCAATTCCCCCAACGCCTATCTCAATCGTGGCCTCGCTCACTCCGCCGCCGGAGATCCCACCGCCGCCATCTCCGACTACACCCAAGCCATTCGCCTCGATCCTGAGTATGTTAACGCCTACTACAGTCGAGGTCGGACTCGCTTCAACATGGGTGAATATACCGGTGCTGAACAGGACTACAGCCAAGCCTTAGCCTTAGATCCCGACCATACCAAAGCTCTCGTCAACCGCTGTAGTGTCTATCTGAATTTAGCCAACTATGAGGCGGCTGTTGACGATTGTACGAAAGCCCTGGAGTTAACTGGAGATGATTGGGTCGCCTACAACAATCGCTGCGTCGCCTACTACAATTTGCAGCAATATACCGAGGCCATCGCCGATTGTAGCCAAACCATTGACTTAAATCCCAACCACGCTAAAGCCTATAGTAATCGAGGCCTGGCCAAAGGGGCCTTAGGAGATCTTGAGGGGGCCATCGAAGACTACAGCCGCGCCATTGAGTTAGAACCCGATAATCCCGTGGCCTTTAGTAATCGAGGAACCGCCTATATGGAGTTGGGCAATTATCAACAGGCCATGGAAGACCATACTCAGGCCTTACGCCTCAACGATGAATCACCAACGGCCTATTTCAACCGGGCCATGGTTCGCGAGCAGCTTCAGGATATTTCTGGAGCCATTGCTGATTATGAGCGTGGGGGGCAAGTTTGTCTCGATGTGGGCCGTGTTGACTGCTATCAGCGGGCTAGACAAGAAATCCAACGCCTCGGTGGAGGGTGAGCGGATCGAGGAGATTCCTCTCTCCAACCGTTATCCGGCGAAAGGAACGGGAACTCGTTGACGCAAATCGAGAAGAACCTCAATCAGATGTGGACTTTCGCTGAGGGTTTCACTTAGGTCAAGATGCAGCCCGGATCGCGATCGCAACTGTTCGCTAATGGCATCAGTGAGTCCACCGGGACAGAGGAAATAGGGCAACACCCCCACTCGCGCATATCCAGCCTGCTCATATTCGTCCAATTGTCTCTCTAAACTTGGCTCCACAGACCAATAGGCGGGACGAACGGGACGGCCCACTTGTTGGGGAAGTTGAGCGGCGATCGCCTCGATGGGGGCATTTCCCCCCGGACGACGACTACCATGGGCCAGGAGAATCCAAGCCTGACAATCGCCCCGGGCCTGGATTTGCTCCCGCAGGACTTGGCTGAGTCCGTCATGACTGCCCAGGTAGGGCAAAATCTCGATGGTTTGGCTGTCGGGGAGGTGCGATCGCGCGATCGCCACCTCTTCGGGAATATCCTCCCGCACATGGACTCCCGGCAACAAAAACAAGGGCAAAATCTGCACGGGAGATTGCACCTGTTGACAAAATCGCTCTAATTGCTCATGCAGCGGTTGCGGTTGACAGTCGAGGGCCGCTGTCCCCACGGGATGTCCCCCCAGTCGTTCTCTCATCTGAACCGCTAAATGGTTCACAATCTTGGCTGGGCGAGGATCACGGCTACCATGAGCGACAAGTAGATAGGCGGGAGAAGACATAGGTGACGCAGTTGAGAGATCTTTATCCAAGATAGCGGAGGGGAAGGCAAAAGGCAGTCGGAAACAGGGCTGGGTGGGCCAAAAAAAATGCCGCGTTGGCCAAGGCCAGACGCGGAACTCAAATCCTAGGATGCAACCTGCAACCTAGCTGTCACAGGTCACGATCAGACCTAGCTCATTGTTGCACCACTGCGATCATAGGAAATGGAGTTGTTATAAGAAGGTTTACCTTGAACGTGAGACCAATGTTCCCCAGCTTCTCCGGGAATCCCGGCTTCTTCAGCAACACGGCTCAATAACGATTGTTGGCGATTACGGATGGCTTGATGATGACGGCTCATCAGAGCGCGGCTGCGATCGGTTAAAGACATGATTGATATTCCTCTACGGTTGTTTTTAAAAGGTTGCGGTCAAGACGTTTTCAGTTCCGCACTTATTAGTATAGCGATTTTCTGTATCTTTTTTTACAGTTTAACAATTCTTAATACTGTAAGACCGTTAAGACCCCCGATGTTTGCCCATTGAGGCAAGGTTCGGGAAACCGTACCTTCTCCCTCCAGGATATCAACTGGCAAAACCGTAACATCCCTTCTGGGATCTCGGGGGAAGCGCCGTTCAAATATTAAAATTTTATGGAGAAGACTTAAAGATATTCCTAGGGGTAGAGGGTTTGGAAACGCGGTTGTAACAGGGATTTCTGTCGCTCTATCTTGGCAATCCCTCTAGTTGGGATCACGTTATAATAGTGAAAATCTCAAACAATCGAGAGATTTGGGTGCTTCTATCTAGTTAGATCTACTGAAGCAGGCAAGACTTAAAAAAATCTGGACTGCGATCGCCATCCATCGAGAGATTCAACAGCCATAATCTCACCCATCATTTAAACCCGTTTTAACCGAACTTTAACATTGACCCCCATGAAACTCAGCTTAGATTCTCGATCCATAACCAGCGAGCCGACCACCATTCGTTGTCCCAACTGTGGTCGTCCTGGAGAGCGGCATCACGTCGCTCAAAACCGTTTAGTCCGCACCGAATGTCACCATTGTGACTACCTCATGATCACCTGTCAGGAAACAGGAAATGTCATCGAGGCTTACTCCCCAGGACTCTACGCCCACGCCATGTAATCATTACCAAGCTGGGTCACTGTAGAGATCGATCGTAATCTTGTCCATCCCCGCCGGAACCGCCGTAATACAAGAACAAATCGCCTCACCATTGAGTTCCACCTCACAGGCGTGACAAGACCCCATCAAACAGCCCGTGGGGATGGTGAGGCCGGCTCGTTTGGCCACATCTAAAAGCGGTTCACCGGCTTGGGCGGCGATCGTAATATCATCGGGCAGGAATTGTACTTGCACAGTCATATTTCAAGCAGTTATTTCGCGAATCCAACTCGAACGCCATCAAAGCTGTGAGTCACTGGACCCCGGTTCAGGATTGGCTGACGGAGAAAGTTCACAGTGATACAGACAAAGCGGGGCATTGTATATCAAAATGTTAACCACTATTGTTTAATTGTGCCGTACTGCCCAGACAACCTTGGTAATTTCTTCAGACCCTGTAGGCAAAGTGTATCTCGTGGGGGCCGGCCCCGGAGACCCAGGCTTACTGACCCTTAAAGCCAAAACTCTGCTCGAATCCGCTGACGTTGTGGTTTATGATGCCCTCGTCAGTGAGCCGATTCTGGCTATGATTGCGCCCCAAGCCGATCGCATTCATGCCGGGAAGCGTCGGGGTCGCCATTCCCTGCTGCAAGAGCAAACTACCCAACTCCTCATTGATCTAGCCCAAAATCACGCCGTGGTGGTGCGTCTGAAAGGGGGTGATCCCTTCGTCTTCGGCCGAGGGGGAGAGGAGATGGAGGATCTGTTAGTCGCTGGAATTTCGGTAGAGGTGGTTCCCGGTGTCACCTCGGGGATTGCGGCCCCCGCCTATGCTGGGATTCCTCTAACTCATCGTCAGTACAGTTCCTCAGTTACCTTTGTCACGGGCCATGAAATGGTGGACAAATACCGGCCCGAGGTCAACTGGGAGGCGATCGCCCAAGGCTCAGAAACCATCGTCATCTACATGGGCGTTCGTAACCTCCCCAATATCATCGACAGTCTGCTCAAAGCCGGACGGGATGCCAACACCCCCATCGCTCTAATTCGTTGGGGAACCCGGCCAGACCAAGAAGAACTACTCGGAACCCTTGGTTCCATTATCGAACAGGTTGAAGCGACAGGATTTGAAGCTCCGGCTGTAGCGGTGGTGGGAGCCGTCGTTAACCTGGCCCCAATTCTTTCGGGTGGCTGTCCACAACCTTTGTTGTAGGGAGATTTGAGGGACGTTTTGGGGACGTTTTGGGGGAGTTCACCCCTAAATTGCACCCCTAAATTGCACCCCTAAATTGCAACGCGATCGCGATTTTCCCAGGGGGAAGACTGCGATCGCTACCGTTATCAACGTTGACCGAGGTATTTAGCCAGCCGGAACCGCCTGAGTTTCAGGTATCCATCGACTCGAATCCTCAGGCCGAGCCATCGGCTCAAAGCCACGAGTTAACGTTGTAATCTTTGCCTGTTTGGCTTGCAGCACCTGAGTTAAAAACTCCAGAGCCTTTCGAGGGTTTCCTGCACCGCAAAAAAACAAATCTGCCGCAAAATAGCCATGTTCAGGCCAGGTATGCAGAGCGATATGAGACTCTGCCAAGGTAGCTGTTGCAGTTACCCCGTGGGGACTGAACTGGTGTACACATAAGTCAATCAGCGTTGCTCCTCCGACTGAAACCGCATCCATGAGTGCCCCACGAATACACTCCGGGTCATTGAGCAACTCAGCGGGGGATTCCCAGGCATCAACGACCAGATGGGTTCCGATTGCTTTCATTTATCGACAATACTCCGTAAAGACAAACTATCTTATTTCTAGCATAAATTCTTAAAACCCGGAGCATTTTTCAGGGTTTCGATGCGTTTTCTGTTATTTTTGTCGCTCTGTCAAGACTCCATCTCATGACCCAATTCAGAACGAGCTCGAAAACAGTCTTGATAGAGCTTAGATCGAGTCAGGCGGCGATCGCCACCCGACTGGTCAAAACGGTAATGGCGACAACATCGGATCGGGGTATTTACGCAAATCAGGGTCGACCCAATCACAACTCAGTAGATTGGGAAAAATTTTCCCCGCCTCCAAAAGAAGAGGGCGCGAACTTGCGACACACCCCTACGTCTTATCTGTAGCCTTCTCCGGTCTACCCGCCAATTCCCAACCGCAACGCCAAACTCGGAGTCAGGGGCAACAAAATTAATAGCATCATCAACAGAGAGACTAAACTGATAATCGCGCGAGTATCATTCGGCTCACGAATTTCATTAAGACTCGGACGTTCCAACTCTCGCTGTAACACCAAAATAATAATGGCCCAATACAACGCTAACGGATTCGCAAACGTGGCGATCGCCAACACAATCAACGTCGCAATTGTCGCCCGTCCAGCAATTTTGCGGCCATAAATTGCCTGAATCGCTCGTCCCCCATCCAACTGTCCAGCCGGCATCAAATTAATCGCATTCACAACCAATCCGAGCCAACCCAAAATCACCAACGGATGCACCGTCACCAGAGCTTGATTGAGGTTTTGGGCCAAAAATCCCTTCGCCAACAGGGCCACCAAAACCGAACCTCGGAAAAACTCCGTCGGAAGCTGAAACAGACTTCCTGAATTTGACCAAAACAATCCCACAACCACCATCGCCAACGAAACCAGTCCTCCCGCCAACGGCCCGGCGATCGCCACATCAAACAAAACCGAACGATTAGGAATTAACGACTCAAAGCGAGTAATCGCCCCAAACGAGCCAATTTGCCAAGTGGGTAGAAAGAATGGCGGCGACAGACGCACCCCATAACGACTGGCCATCAGCCGATGGCCCAACTCATGAACTAATAAAACCGCCCAAATCCCCAACGCCAACGGTAACGTTTCGGGCCAACGGCCGAAATCGCTAAACAAATCAAACCCTAAAAAGATCCCAGCCGTCTCCAACGACGTGAAAACCGTAGCCACCGCTAACCCCAACGCCAGCAGTTGTTGCCCTTGGCTGAGGGGTTGAGGGTCCCTATCCTGAGGTAAGATGACCACCACCGGTTTCCCCTCGGGATCTGGCACCAAAAACAGGCGGTAGCGATCGCCCAACCGCTCCCGCAAGCGAGACGACAACAGATCATACGACGGTTCAGGTTCACCGCGCAAATTGCCCTTAAAAATCGCCCCCGACTGATAGGGGATCGTCTCCGTACAAAAAAACGTATCAATCGCAAAAATCTCTTGAATCTTGCCCAAATCCTCATCCGGAATCGCAGGAAACTCCAACGCCGCCTTCGCCAGTTCCGGTTTCCTCGCCGGCCGAGACGAATCCTTCTCTCGGGCCGTTTCGCCCCCAGGAGAAGACGGGGAATCTGACGGCGAGGATGTCGCCTCAGGCGTCACCGCATCCGTCGAGGAAGACTCATCCCCATCGGAAAACTCCCCTTTCGCCATCTTGTTTTGCAACAAATTCTGTAACTCTGCCCGTTCCTGGGGATCTTGAGCCGCCTGTCGCAATTGTCGTCCGAGGGCAACATAGACAATAATCGACAGAACAATAACCAACAGTTCCAGGGCTAGATTAATATAGATCCCGGCCGCCAACAGACCAAAAAAGACCAACCAGGGTGCGGTCACCGACACCGACTGTAACCACGACAACAGACCGATTTTGCCGTAGGGACGGGCACGGACATAGCCCCATACCAAAATTCCAGCAGCAAACAGTACGATTGCAATGGGCGTGATTGTTTCAGTCGCGATGTCCATCCACTTACCTTTAACGTGTCATCTGAGATCAGGTGCGTTGACACACCTTGCTGTTTTCACTTTAACCCGTTCAGGGCATTGATTTCCCCCCGAATTGATCGATAGTGGCCCTGAGATGGGTCTCGCCGGCCCTAGTTCACCCCAGAAGCTGACCGCCCAAAGCAGGTGTTTAAATAGAACCTGACCCCCTAGACGATCGCGTCCCTGTGCTAGATCTCAATGCTGTATCGTTAACTCCCGACGGCGATCGCCTTCTACTGTGCCAATGGCCCCCATGAAACCTTCCCCCCTTTCTGTCCCTTGGGCGACCTTTGCGACGGGTTTGGTGCTGGGATTAGCCGTGATGTTCTTGGATCAGGCTGAACGCCGTCGTTTCCAGTCCCAGACTCGCCAATCCGTTCTTCAGCAACTCAACACCGTTCGCAGTATCCTCGAAGGACAACTCAACACCCATCTACAGGTGGCCCAGCGTTGGGGAGATCAGACCTCCCCGAATAGCCCTCTGACAGAGCCTCACAGAGCTATTGACGACCCACAACTCCAACAAGACTATCCGGCCATTCGTCACCTGGTCTGGACACCCCTTACCATCGAATCCGAGTCCAGACCGGCGAGTCCCCGGCTGCAAGCCGCCGAGGAGGACTCGTCTGGCCAAGTTCAACTGATCATTCCCATCGATTTAACCCCTCAATCGGCCAACCCTAACCCCTTGGGCCAGTTAAACCTACCCCTGGATTTAAAGCGGTTGCTTGAGGAGAGTCCCCTGGGGGAGCGAGTATCGGGGTTAGATTGGGCCTTGCGTCGCCGTGTCGGAGGGTCAACACAGCTCCTTGTCGGCAATCGAGCGGTTTTTAACGAGCGCCCCGTCACGGCCGATGTCCGCTTTTCTCAAGAAGTCTGGCAAATTGCCGCCACGCCGGTACAGGGATGGACCCGGCGATCGCCCCTACAGCCCTGGATTCGTATCCTAGGAACCGCCACCACCCTCGGGGCTATGCTATTGCTATCGAGTATCCTGCGCAGCCGTCAACGCTACTCTCAGCTAACGGAGTCGGTCTTGAAGCAACTGAATCAGCAGGAAAGCCAATATCGCTGTATGGCCGATCGCACACCGGTGTTATTACTGCAATTGGATCTCAATGGAGTGCCTCGATTTGCCAATCTCTACAGTCAAAATTTTCTCGGCTACGACTTCCCCACCCTCGAAGAAACTCCCCTAGCCCAACGATTAAGAAGTCCTGAATTACAGGATTTGGTACAAGAAGCCCAACAGACGCAAACCCTGGCCTTATCTCGTACCGTTCCCATTCGCCGACGCAACGGGGAACAGGTTTGGGTCAACTGGCATATCTGTTTACTCGCAGATCAGTTGGGAGGCCCTCGGGGGTTACTCTGTATTGGCTATGATGTCAGCGATCGCCAGGGGCTTCAAACCCGCCTCATGACCGCCGAAGCCCAATTACGACGGCTGTTTAGCCTCGTTGGCGATCGCCTGGTGTTAGTCGATCGTCAGGGCCAGTACTGTTCAAACGATCCAAAAGAGGCTCAGCAACGCCATCTCGGGGTGGAGTCCTTCTCCAAACTTCGGGGACAGCCGTCGTTTTCGGGAACCTGTCTCCATGATAGTTTCTCAGATGCGGATGCAGACCAGATTTTGATGGCCGTCAAGACCGCCATCACCTATCCTCAACAAGACTGTCATCTTTGTCTTGAGTTGACCCCAGCTGAGAGGCCCCACCCCGAGGTGGACACCTCCCATTGGCTCTCGTTGTGGGTGTTTCCTTTCTTGGAGGGGACGGCTCTATTATGGATGCAAGATATCAGCGAACAACAACATCTAAAATTCCGATTAGAACAGACACAACGGGAGTTAGAACAGCGAGTGCGTGATCGCACGGCCCAAGTTTACGACAGCAACAAACGGCTGCAACGAGAAGTGGTCGAACGAATGCAAATGGAGGAGGCTCTACGCCGCAGCGAGGAACGGGAACGAGACAAGGCGCGACAACTCGAAGCCACCCTCGGGCAACTCAAACGCACCCAAGCGCAATTAGTGCAAACGGAAAAGATGTCCAGTTTAGGTCAATTGGCGGCGGGGATGGCTCATGAAATTAACAACCCAGTCAATTTTATTTATGGTAATCTCACCCCCGTCCGAGACACCATTGAGGATCTCTTAGAACTGCTACATCGCTATCAAGATCATTATCCTCAACCGCCCGAGGCGATCGCCAGTTGGCAAGAGGAGATTGAGTTACCCTTTCTTCAAGAGGATATCTTCAAAATCCTCAAATCCATGGAAGTTGGGGCGCAGCGAATTCAAACCATTGTGGCTTCTCTCAAAAACTTTGCCCATCTCGATGAAATGGGGATGAAATCGGTCGATCTTCATGAGGGCATTGATAGCACGTTAATGGTCTTGAGAAATCGTTTGATGGGTCATGGTCAACGACCCGATATTACAATTAGTAAGACTTATTCTGAACTTCCGAAAGTTACCTGTTACGCCAGTCAGATCAATCAAGTTTTGATGAATTTATTTGAGAATGCCATCGATGCGATCGAGGAGCGCTTAGAGCAACAGCCCGAACCGCCACCGGAGATTCTCGTCTCTACCCACTGCATCGAGGACAATAGCATCAAGATTATCCTGCAAGACAATGGAACCGGTATTCCAGAGGAGGTACAACGTCAAATTTTTAATCCATTTTTCACGACCAAAGTGGTCGGGAAAGGGACAGGGTTAGGCTTGTCCATTGCCTATCAAGTTATCCATGAAAACCACAGCGGAACGATTAGTATTATTTCTCAACCTGGACAAACGCGATTTGAGATTCAACTGCCACAAAACCCCAACTATACCCCCCGCTAGAGGTACGGTCGGGGCGCAAACAGGTCGCCCTTCCCCAGCCTCTGATAGCTCCTGCAATTGGAGCCACAACGCCCCCTAGCACTCCGGAAATACGAGGTTATCCCATCCTAGATGGCCATCGATAAATTTAAAGGGGTGGGAGTCCAAGGGGTGGGGTTAATCACCTCCGTCTCCAGTTGATGATCCCTCAAACAGTCTTGGAACTCCTCCGGCGTTCCCGAGGCCTTGAGAATCGACACCAATAGCCCCTCAAAATTCACATCTCCCCCGGCGGCCGTCGGTAAGATATACTTAGGTTTAATCCATTCGACTAATTCTAGGGCGCTCTCTTTGCCCTTGATGAACGGACCCACTAGAGGGAGTTCGAGGTTAACCAAGGGGGCGATCGCCACATCAATCGCCGGGACCTCTTTCAACAGAGGACTATGATTCCCGTGAGGCTCATAGTAGACAGAGACCTGGGCCTGTAAATCGCTGATGATATAGGCATTTTCCACCGTAGTCGGGCCAATGGGAGAACCGGGGAAGGCCTGGATTTGCAGGCGATCGCCCCAAGTGTAAATCTGCCGCCGCGATAGAGCCACCACCTCCTCGTACCCCAAGTTGCGAGCCACCTTAGCCGCACCCGCCGATCCCACCACCGGTAGGCTTCGTGGTAACTGTTCCAAGGTTGGCGGGTGAGCATGATCCGGCAATCCCTGAGATAAGAGAATTAAATCAATATCACCGGGAATTGGCCGCTCAATCGGACGAGTGCCCTTAAACAACCAGGGACTATTGCCAAACACCAACGGCCCCACCAGCCAAGGATCTAAGAGAATACGACAGCCATCGAAATCCAGCAGCCAGGAGTTGCTATCTAAATAGGTCAGTTCCATAGGATTAGCTTAATAGTTTGTAACATACCAACCCATTCTAAAGGATTTTTCCCGACCCTGTCCTGGACGGTTTCCTCGATTGGACGGAGGCCGCCCCGAGGGTTTCCGTACAATTACGGAGTTAAGTCCCAAGCCCTGATGATAGGATAGAGATAGTATAAAATCCGTAAATCTAGATTAAATTCCGAAGTATCAGCGTCAAACCATTACAATTAAGTCCAAGTTTCATCCAAGCTAAATTCTTGGCGAGTGCATCGACAGACTAGGGAAACGCTTGACTTCACCAGTAGGTCACTATGACTATTCAAGAATCCAGGGAATTAAAACAAGAAAGTTTGGAACTGCTACAGCGGTTTCAGTCCGATCCATCTACCCAACTCCGTAACCAGCTCGTCCAACTCAACATTGGACTGGTTCGTAAGGAAGTCCACCACTGGCTCAAACAGTGTGACGAAACCTACGACGACCTCTTACAAGTTGGCTGTTTAGGACTCATTCGGGCCATTGAACGATTTGACCTCAGTCAAGGCCATGCCTTTAGTTCTTTTGCGATCCCTTATATCCGAGGTGAGATTCAGCATTACCTGCGCGATCGCAGCCCCTCAATGCGCGTCCCCCGTCAATGGCTGACCTTGCATCGCCAAGCCAAGAAAGTGATCCGGGAACTCAACAGCAAACTCAAACGGACTCCCAGCGACGAAGAGATTGCCGAAGCCCTAGGCGTACCCGTCAGTGAATGGCTCGACGTACAACTGGCCCTACAAAATCGCTCTCCCCTCAGCCTCGATGCTCCCGTCGCCGAAGAAGATGACTACAGCACGTCCCTCGGTGCAACCGTCACCGATCGCCAATATCGTAGCTTCCAACTGGCCGAAGAAGACCGGATTCTCCTGCAACAAGGACTGGCCAAACTCGAATCCGGAACCTGCAAAGTCCTCGAATTTGTCTTCCTGCAAGACCTCACCCAGAAAGAAACCGCTGATCGCATGGGAATTAGCGCCGTCACCGTCTCCCGGCGACTGAAAAAAGGGCTAAGCAGCCTTCAGCGCATCATGCAGGAGGGCGATCGTTAGACGGGCGCACCGGGTTAGCAAATTATGAAAATTCTTTACCATAGATGGAGAGAGGATGTCGAAGCGGCATCTCTCTCCATTTTTTCGCTCTCCATTTGTATCCAACTCCCCATCTTCAGCCACGATGACCCTAACCCCGACACACCCCTCATCCCTCGCCGCCTCTCGCCTACAGCAACAGCGACAATTCTTCGCCAGCGGCCAACCCCAGGACATTAACTTCCGCCTCGAACAACTCAAACGACTCAAACAGGCCATCCAAGAGCGCAGCGAAGCCATCGTCGAGGCTGTCCACGCCGATCTCGGTCGCCCCGAATTCGAGGCCTACTTTGAAATTGCCGCGATCGCCGAAGTGACCCATGCGATCAAACATCTCAAAGCCTGGGCCAAACCCCAAACCATCAGCACCGGCCTCGATCAATTTCCCTCCCGAGGGCGCATCTACCCCGAACCCCTAGGGGTTGTCCTGATTATCTCCCCCTGGAACTACCCCTTCCAACTGAGTATTAGTCCCTTAGTGGGAGCGATCGCCGCCGGAAACTGCGCCATCGTCAAACCCTCAGAACTCTCCCCCCACACCTCCCGCGTCATCACCGAGCTAATCGAAGCAACCTTCGACCCCGCCTATATTAGCTGCCTAGAAGGAGGCGTCGAGACCAGCCAAGACCTCCTGGCCCAAAAATTTGACCATATCTTCTTTACCGGTAGCACCCGCATCGGCAAAATCGTCATGGAGGCCGCCGCCCAACATCTGACCCCCGTCACCTTGGAACTCGGCGGTAAAAGTCCCTGTATCGTCGATGCCGACGTGAACCTCCCCGTCGCCGCCAAACGGCTCACCTGGGGCAAATTCATCAACGCCGGCCAAACCTGCATCGCCCCCGATTACATCCTGGTCGATCGCCGTCGCAAAGACGAACTCTTGACATATATAAAAAAATATGTTAACGAGTTCTTCGGCGACAATCCCGCCGAAAGTCCCGATTTGGCGCGACTCGTTAGCGAGAGCCACTTTGACCGAGTGGCCGGGTTCCTCAACAACGGAACCGTCGTTGTCGGCGGAACCTGCGATCGCGCCCAACGCTACATCGCCCCGACTCTCCTCGACGACATCACCTGGGACGATCCCATCATGCAAGAGGAGATTTTCGGGCCAATTTTGCCAGTTCTGACCTATGACCGCATCGAAGCGGCCATCGCCGCCATTAACGCCCGTCCCAAACCCCTGGCCCTCTATATCTTCTCCAACCGCAAATCCCTACAAAACCAGGTCTTGCAGCAAACTTCTTCCGGGGGAGCTTGCGTCAACGACACCATCATGCAACTGGCCGTTCCTGAACTCCCTTTTGGTGGCGTTGGGACCAGTGGGTTAGGGCAATATCATGGAAAAGCCAGCTTCGATACCTTCTCCCATTACAAAAGTGTGTTACACAAAGGCCTCTGGTTTGACCTCAACTGGCGTTACGCGCCCTATGAGGGCAAACTTGGCCTAATCAAACGAGTCATTGGCGGCTAACTCTGGCAACTAACTCTGGCAACCATGAATACTCCCCAACCTCTCAATTCCCAGCAACTCACCCAGGATGTCAGCCAATGGCTGCGGGAGATTAGTGAATTAAAACAGCACCTGGCCGACGCTCAAACAGCCATCAAAGAGGCACAAAAACAGGGGGACCATTGGCGATCGCTCTATAACCGAGAAGCCGAACAACGTCGCCAAGACGTACAACGGGGACAAGAGCGCATCGCCGAACTCGAAGCGCTCCTAGAACAGCGGCGATCGCTCCCCCACGAGTCCGAAGCAGACCGTCGCCGTCAACATCAACAGGCCCTCGATGGTCTCGATATCAGCCAACTGCAAGAGCAACTCTTAGATCTGTCCCTAGAGCGCGATCGCCTACTGCTTCAAATTCAAGAGTTAGAAATCGCCCTCAACGCCGAACAACAGAACCATCAAAAAACCCGGACCGAGTTAACGGGCGCTTTAGCCGATGCGATCGCCCTCATCTCCAAAACCAAAGCCCAAGGCTAACCATTATCTCTTGATGTATAGCAATCGAAGATTGGCTTAGGACACTCTGAGTTGGGAGAGAATCCCCTACCTCTTGCCTGTTCCCTGTTCCGGGGTTCCCTGTTCCCTTTTGCCTTTTGCCTTCCCCTCCTGGGAGGGGCAGGGGTGGGTTATGCCTTTTGCCTTTTGCCTTTTGCCTTTTGCCTTCTTGTCCCCTGTTTTTTGTCCTATTCAGACCAACTTTTGCTATACCGTTGCTCGCCCCATCTAGTCGTTGAAAGCCATACTGCCCCTCATTGCCATTACCCTCGGCACCCTCGTGCCAGAACTGGCCTATTTTAGCCCAGCCATTCGCCCCCTGTTGATGCTGTTGTTGTTGGCCACCTTTGTCCATCTCGATCTGCATCAAGTTTGGCAGGGCTTTCGTCCCCAAGCCCTGCTCATTGCCAGCAGTAACATTGTCATCGCCCTAGGCTGGTATGCCCTGCTGTCTCCCATCGATGTTAGCCTGGGCCGTTTGTACTTTATCACCGCCATAGCGCCCACCGCCGCCGCCGCTCCCGCCGTCATCGGTCTGTTGCGCCGTAACATGGAATATGTCACCGTGGCCGTGATTCTCACCCATCTCTTTGTAGGCCTATCCGTTCCCCTGTTCAGTAGTTGGCTCTTCGAGGGCGATCGCAGTGCCAATCCCCTACCCATGTTGCAGTCCATCGCCGTCCTTTTTTCCGTTCCCCTAATTTTGGCCCAACTGTGGAACCGACTTCCTGAGCCTTGGCGATCGCCCATGAACTGGCGACAGCTTTCCCTCTACATCTGGGTCATCCTGCTCACCCTGGCCAGCGCCAGCGCCAATGACTTCATCCGCCAGGAAGAGAACCTCTCGACCCTGGCCATTGCTGCGATCGCCGTTCATGCCCTAATTATCTGTGTCGTCAACTTTAGCCTCGGTCGTCTCCTCGGCCAATGGCTCTATCAGGGCAGACTCGACCGAGAAGTTAGCCAATCCCTCGGCCATAAAAACACCATGTTCACCGTCTGGTTTATCCTGGCCTTCCTCAAACCGAGCTTTGCCCTCGGCCCAATGTTCTACATCGTCTTTCAAAACCTCTACAATGCCTACCAGATTATGACCGCCAACCCTAAAGCCAACCCCTGAACCGTCCCTTGACACTCCCGCCGTTAAATCAAAGATTATAACGGGGGATTCTTGCTTCATGACTGTTTGTCTAGCCCCAGAGCATTTTTGCCCCGAAACCCCGTCCA
>HotLOscill_hetero_coDRAFT_1000157_pt1 | contig 41629 bp, 36 predicted proteins | sample HotLakmetagenome_2_FD_10650 | JGI IMG/M metagenome (IMG submission 10650)
GGAGGAGATCGATCCCATCCTCAGCATAACCACAAAAGCCGCCTGATCATGACCTCAGGCCATCCAGAAAATTACACCAGCTTGACGGACGCGACCCAACGCGCAGCTCGCCGGACGCCAGCTCTCAGAAATTCGGGTGAGAAATACCAACCCCCACAAAGACGCATACCTGTTAACCGCCTTATCCCCCAAAAACTCCCCCGCCCTGCGCGCCCCTGACGCCGCCGGGCGGGAATCCTTCGACACCGGAGTCGATCTGCGCCCCCCGCCCACCCGGCGACAAAACTAATCATTGACATCGCATAGCACTGCCTCTACTAACAGTGTCATCGATATTTGCTTGCTGAGCTTTGGTTATCGCGCGATTTCTGTCGCGCCCGGACGAACCTCCCTTTCAAAAATCGTTATCCTGAGCCGCAACGCGCTTCTGCGTGGCGGCGGTCACTCTATGCTATGAAAGGGATCGTCATGGTCACCGGCACAGTTAAATGGTTCAATTCCACCAAGGGCTTTGGTTTCATCCAGCCGGATGATGGTGGTGCTGACGCATTTGTCCATATCTCGGCCGTCGAGCGCGCTGGTATGCGCGAAATCGTCGAGGGCCAGAAGCTCAGCTACGAGCTGGAGCAGGACCGTAAGTCCGGCAAGATGTCGGCTTGCAACTTGCAGGCTGCGTGAATCGGGATCAGCTCTCCTTTGACCACGGATGTACTGGCACTGTCGAGAGTATGAGACTGAGAGAGGTCAGGCATTTGCCTGGCCTTTTTTATTGCCGCTCGTCATCAGGCGAGCCGGAGGGATGATCATGTCGCAATATAGCAAGCCCCGCGAGCAGGCGGAGAGCGCCTTCACGAAGGTGCAATCGCAGCTGATGGCGCGAAACCGCGTCATTGAAGAAATCGACACGATGGCACAGGCGCGCGAGGACAAGACTTCGCGATTGAAGAATGCCCGCCTGGCAAGGGAAGCGGATGACCGCACGCGGGCGACAGCCGCGCTCAAATCGAGGCGGGCCATCAAGGCCTGAGCCCAGCGTGACCAGAATCGAAACGGAACAGAGACTTGAAGAACAAGAAAGACAATGATTTCGCTGACCGCCGCAGCGCCGCTGCCGAAGCGAAGGCCGCTCTGCTGAAATCCTATCGTGCCGCAAAGGAAGCCGCTGAGCCGACCCGGCTCGCACGCGAGGCAGAACGCAAGGCTATCGCTGCGGCCAGGGAAGAACGGCAGGCGGAGAAAGAACGCCTGAAGCGCGATGAGCAGGCGCGGATCGAGGCTGTCGCGACGGAGCGTCAGGCCGCCGCCGATGCCGCCGCCAAGGCCGAAGCTGAAGGCCGTGAGAAGGCCGAGAAAGACCGCGTCTCGCGCGTCATCGAGGATGAGGCCGCGCGAAAGGCCGCACGCGATGAGCGCTACGCAAACCGCAAGGCGCGACAGAAATAACGGGATCGCGCTGTTTTGGGGGATCGGTCGGGCGATGACGGGCAGCCATACTGCCCGCTTCCCCCTCTATCCGCCCAGAAAATCCCCCGCTACACTCCCCCCATGATCAGAGCCCAACCCCTCGACCCCGCCAGTTTCGCGCCCTTCGGCACCGTCCTGAGCGCGCCTGACGGGCCCGGGCGGGATTATTTCGATGCGGGGCTTTCCAACCTGCGCCCCGAGGCGAAGCCGAGCCTGAGCATTGCCCGCGTGGTCGAGCCGGTGGTGCTTCCCTTCGCAGTGAAGCTGATGGAGCGGCATGAATTTTCGTCGCAGAGCTTCGTGCCGATGCAGGCGGCGCGCTGGCTCGTCGTGGTGGCGCCGCATGCGGCGAATGGCGGGCCGGATATCAAGCGGATGCAGGCTTTCATTGCCGGGCCGGATGCGGGGATCATCTTCGGCGCGGATGTCTGGCATCACCCGCTCACCGTGCTTGACGGGCCGGGCACATTTGCGCTCGGGATGTGGCGCGCCGGCGATGACGGAGACGAGGAATTCGTCGATCTGACGGAGCCGGTCATCGTCTCGGGCTGACGGGGCGGCGTGCAACACGTGCGACTTTCGGCGGGTGCGCGCGATTTGTGCAGTGCAGCAGGAGACATTTGCGAAGCTTTGCTTTATATTTGCTGATGATGTTGAGCGCACTTGTCCATTCCCGCGCCGGGCCCGAGGCCCTCGCCGCAACGCTTTCCGCCCTGGTCACCGGGGTGGCCGAGGGCGTCGTGGCAGACGCCGTGGTCATCGTCGAGCAGGAAAGCGAGGCAATCGATCTGATCATCGAGGCGACCGGCGCGCATCATGTGGTGATCGCAGCCGGGTCTGACCCGTGGTCCGCCGGCGCCGCGCTCGCACGACGCGACTGGTTCATCTGCCTCGAAGCCGGTGACATTCCTCTGGAAGGCTGGATCGGCGCGGTCGACCGCTTCGCCTTTATCGCCGAACGCGAGGGCTATCCGATCGGGCGGCTGGCGCGCCGGGCGCCGGATTGGCGGGAATGGCTGCGTGAGCGCGTCGGCCGCCTGTCGCGCGCGATCCGCGCCGGCGACATCGTCCACCGCTCAAAGCTCGACGGGGCTGCAGCCAGACGCCCGCGCATCGCCGGTGTCGAGGCGCAGATCCTGCGCCAGCCTGCACCCCAGCCCGAGCGCGATCTCGCCCCAGCCGGGTGAGGGCGGTCGCTCAGGCGTCGCGCAATTTGCCGCGTTTGAGATGCTCGTCGAGGCGGGGCATGATCTCGACGAAATTGCACGGCTGATGGCGATAATCCAGCTGCGGCTGCAGGATCCCGTCCCAGGCATCCTTGCAGGCGCCGGGCGAGCCGGGCAGCACGAAGATGTAGGTGGCGTTCGTCACCCCCGCCGTGGCGCGCGATTGCAGCGTCGAGGTGCCGATCTTGTCGTAGCTGATGCGATGGAAAACGGCGGAAAAACCGTCCATCCGCTTCTCGAAGAGTGGCTCGATCGCTTCCGGCGTCACATCGCGACCGGTGAAACCCGTGCCGCCGGTGGTGATCACCACCTCGATGGCGGGATCGGCGATCCAGGCCGAGACCTGCTTGCGGATGGCCTCGACCTCGTCGCGCACGATAGCGCGATCGGCGAGCGTGTGGCCGGCTTGCGCGATGCGCGCGGCGAGCGTATCGCCGGAGCGGTCCTGCGAGAGATCACGCGTGTCGGAGACGGTCAGCACGGCGATCGCGACGGGAATGAAGGGCTGGGACTCGTCGATTTTCATGATCTGCTCGGTGGTGTGGCCTTGTTTCTCATAATTGCGAAAGCAACCTTTAAGCAGAATGTAAACTTTCCCGGCGAGAATTCCAGCGCCAATCGCATCCTCTTGGTGGTGCGACAGATGGATTTTACAATGGAGCATGGTTCACAGCAGGATGACACGATCGAAAGCCGGCTCGAACTGCTCGTCAGGCAGGGCGGCGGCTATGAGGGTGCGTTCGACCTGCTCGTGGATGTGCTGATCGAGCGCGGCCCGCAACTGCCCGATTCCCGCCGCGACGATTGCATGGATCTGATCATCGCGGTCGCGCCGCGTTGTTCGGCGCGCACGATCGGCGAGGCGACCCGGCGCATGGCCCTGCACGAACACGCCCCGCGCACGTTGATCCTCGCCCTCGCCCAACTGGCCATCGCCCGGGAGGCGCGTGAATCCGGAGAGAAGGCGCCGCCTGCCGCCGAGGCCCAGCCCGAGGACGAACTCACGCGGCTGATCGCCGAAGCGCCGGCGGAGGCGTTGCGCGATCTGGCGCGTCGCGAGGATCTCCATGCGGGCGCCTGCGCCAGGCTCCTGCAGCGCGGCGACCAGGAGGCCATCGCGGTCTGTGCGCGCAACCGCAAGGCGCGCTTCGACCGCTCCGGCTTCGCCGAAGTCGCCGCCATGGCGGTCGAAGACGATGATATCCGCGCCGCGCTGTGCCACCGCTGGGATATTCCGGAAGACGACGTGGCGCGGTTCTGGGGGGCCTGTGTCGACCAGGACAAGGCGCGGCTGCTCGTCTCCGGATTCAGCGCGGATGAAGAGCCGCAGCTCGACGACATGCCGCCACTCGGCCTGAGCGACGAGGAGGAGGCGGTGCTCGAAACAGAGCGACAGCTGGCCGAGCTGATTCTCGAACATACCCGTCCCAGCTCGCTGCCGCGCGCAGCGCGCAAGCTCGCCGAGGCGGCGGGGATCGATGACGGTCTCGCCTTCGATCTGATCTGCGGCTCCTATGAGCGCGGGGTGGTGTTGCTTGCGCGCGCGGCGGGGATGGACGAATGGGCTTTTCTGAAGCTCGTCTGCTCGCGGCTCAAACAGATCGCCTCGACCACCACACCCCACCGCGCCTTGCGTCATTTCCGCGAATGCTCGCGCGAGGAGGCGGGCCGGATCCTCGCCAGCATCACCGATGTCAAATCGCTGATCGCGCAGGAGCGGGCCGCAGCGAAGGCAACGGCGCGCGCGCAGGCGAAAGCTGCAAGAATTCGCAGCCTGCAGGGTCTGGAGCCGCAAGCTGAAGATGCCTCACCGCCGGTCGCGTCGCCGCAGCCCGTCGCCGCTTCCGCCTGACCTTATCCCGCGTCACCCCCGATCACCGTCGCAGCGATCCAGTATTCCGGATACCGCGCGTGTAACTGCGCGGCGGCCGCGTCGCGCGTGGCATCATCGGCAAACAGCGCAAAGACCGTCGCGCCCGAGCCGGACATGCGCGCGAGCAGGCAGCCGGGGCAGGCGGCCAGAGTCTCGCGCAGGACCGCAATGGCCGGGGCGATGGCCTCGGCCGGGCCGGCGAGATCATTGCGCCCCGCCTTCAGCCGCGCGATCCAGCCAGCGCGATCATGCGCACCAGGCCAGGCCTCGGGTTCGGCGGGGAGCGCGTCATCCATGTCACCCGGCGGCGTGAAACGCGCGCCCGGCGCGAGGGCGAGCCCGCGGAACACCTCCGGTGTCGGTACGGCGATGCCGGGATTCGCGAGCAGGGCCGGGAAGGCCGGGAGGGTGAGCGGCGGGCCGAGATCGGCTCCGGTGCCATACATCACCCGGCTGCGACCGGCGAGACAGACGGGCACATCCGCGCCGATTTCGGCCGCTGCGCGCAAGAGTGCCGGATGGTCAGGAAATATCCCGGCCCCGTCGGCGAGGAGGCGCAGCGCCGCCGCCGCATCAGCCGAGCCCCCGCCGATGCCGGAGGCGACCGGCAGATGCTTGTCCAGAATGAACCCGCCTGCCGGCAGATCCGGCAGGTGTCGATGGAGAACCGCCCGGGCGCGGGTGACGAGGTTTCCCGCCCCGGAGCCGCCATCGATCAGCGCCGACGCCATCGGCCCGGTCAGTTGCAGGGATTGGTCGCTATCGGCCACGAAAGTGAGCCGGTCGCCGGTCGCCGCGAAGCTCACCAGGCTTTCGAGATCATGATAGCCATCCGCACGGCGTGCGCGCACATGCAGGATCAGATTGATCTTGGCGGGGGCGAAGGCGCTTGCCTGCACGCCCCGACCTTCGGCTTCAGCCACCCTCGCGCGCCCCGTCGGTCGCTTCACCGGCCTCGCTCTTGCGTGAATCGGCCTCGGCCTCGTCGAGCCCGATTTCGAGCTTGCGTTCGATCATCTCGCGGTCATCCTCCCCGGGATCGTTGGCCAGAGCCCGCTCCCATTGGAACCGCGCTTCCAGCCGGCGCCCGACGCGCCAATAGACGTCGCCGAGATGATCGTTGACGACGGGATCATTGGGCAGGTGCTCGATCGCGCGCTCCAGTTCGCGCACCGCATCCTCGTAGCGGCCGAGCTTGAAATAGGCCCAGCCGAGGCTGTCGATGATGTGGCCGTCATCAGGGGCGAGCTCGATCGCCCGCTGGATCATGGTATAACCTTCATCAAGGCGGATATCCATGTCGACCCATGAATAGCCGAGATAATTGAGGATCTGGGCCTCGCCCAATGGTGATGTGTCGGGCACGAGATCCAGTGCCTGCCGCAGATCCGCCTCCGCACGCTCCCACTCGCCCATACGCTCGAGCGAGGCGCCACGGAAGAAGAACAGGGTCCAGTCGCCCGGACCGGGATCCCCCAGAAGCGCGATCGCCCGCGTATAGGCTTCGGCGGCCTCCGGAAAATTTCGGCGCATGCGCTGGATATTCGCCAGAGCCACATGGGCCTCGCGGTTTTGCGCGTCGCGCGCAATCAGCGCCTCAAGATGCGCGACGGCATCCGCCTTGCGGTCGAGCTGTTCGAGCAGCATTCCGATATCGACCTGTGCGCCGGATTGAAGCGGAGAAGCCGCCGGAATCGCATTGAAGGTTTCGATCGCGGCGGCGTATTGCGCGCGCGATTCGAGGAGTTCCGCGAGCGTCGCCAGCGCCATGTCATGGGCCGGAGCGAGGTGGATCGCCAGACGCAGATAGATCAGCGCGATGAGATCATCACCATCGCTGATTCCCACCGAGCCGAGCCCGTAGAGCACTTCGGAAGCACCTTCGTTCACACTCGACACGGCGCGGGGCAGGCTTTTGTCATCCCGCAGGGCCTCGAGATTGGCATGGGCAATCGGGTGACGCGGGAAGGTTTCCAGAAAATCCTCATAGGCGGCGATGGCTTCGTCCGTGCGCTCGTCCCGGGCGGCGAAGCGGGCATAGGCATCGACGATGCTGAGCGCGCTCGGCTGCGCTTCGAGGGCCGCTGAAAAGCGTGTGCGCGCGATCTCGGTCTCACCGAGAAAACTCGCGATCAGCGCACCGTGATAGAGCCGGAAAATCTCGTAACCCGCTTCACCTTCGAGCCGGTCGACGGTGAGAAGTGCGTCCTCTTCGAGGCCGCTGCCGGCATAGGCCCATGCCCGCAGCAGGGTTGCCGTGAGATCCGCAGTATTGCCGCGCCCACCTTGTTCGAGGCGCGAGCGGGCTACGGCGAAGCGACCCTCCCGGATATCCCCGACGGCCTGGGCCAGCTGTGCGAGGCTGTTGCCGGGATCGCTCTCCAGAATCCGCTCGGCGGCGCGCAGGGCATAGCTCATGTCGCCATCCGCCAGAAAGGCGATGAAGGCGTTTTCAAGCAGTGCTGGATCGTCCGTCACCATGTCGAAAAGGCGGCGGTAGAAAGTGGCGGAGGCGGTGGTGTCTCCGGCGAATCCGGCGACATGGGCCGCGAGAAAGTTTCCCGCCACACTGCGCGCAGGGTAGGGGATCTCGCGCAGATCATCGAGACGCGGCGCTTCCGGCGCTGCCTGCGCCGATGCGGCGCCTCCCCACGGGCCCGCATTGATCGTGACGGCGAGGGCGAGCACCGCAGCGCCCCGTATCAGGATCTGCATGAAAGAGGTGATGTGGTCAGACGGCTGGCGAGCGAACACGAGGGCGATAACTCCTGGGTTCCGGCGGTGCCGGCGCTGGGCGTGCCGGCCCTGACCGCCTCCCGCAGCGCGGCGGGTCGAATATGCTTCAAACGCGAATCCTGGCCACAGCATGGCCTCTTCGCCCCGCCGCTTCAAGGTGTAAGGTTGACACGCCCGGAAAATCCGGTCGCCTTCTGCCTTACATGTTCGGATAGACCGGTCCGCCGCCGCCTTCCGGCGTGACCCAGTTGATGTTCTGGGCCGGATCCTTGATATCGCAGGTCTTGCAGTGGACGCAGTTCTGCGCGTTGATCACGAAGCGCGGATTGGTCTTCTTCACCTCGTCGTCATAGACCACCTCATACCCCCCGCCGGGCAGTAGAGCCGCGCCGGCTCACCATATTTCGGCAGGTTCTGCGCGATCGGGATGCTGGAATCCTTCAGCGTCAGGTGGCAGGGCTGCTCTTCCTCGTGATTCGTGTTGGAGAGGAAGACCGAGGAGAGCTTGTCGAAGGTCAGGACACCGTCCGGCCTGGGATAGCTCAGATGCTTGACCTGGTCGATCGGCTTGAGCGTCGCGTGGTCCGGCTTGCCGTGGCTCATCGTGCCGAAGAACGAGCTCTTGAAGAGCTGGTTCATCCACATGTCCAGCCCGCCCAGCCCGATGCCGAGCAACGTGCCGAATTTCGACCAGAGCGGCTTGACGTTGCGCACGGGCTTGAGATCCTCGCCCACGGCGGAGCTGCGCCAGGCTGCATCATAGCTCGCGAGCTCGTCATTGGCGCGCCCCTCGCGCAGGGCGCTGACGAGATGCTCGGCGCACAGCATGCCCGAATGAATGGCGTTGTGGCTGCCCTTGATGCGCGGCACGTTGACAAAGCCCGCCGCATCGCCGACGAGACAGCCGCCGGGGAAGGCGAGCTTCGGCACCGATTGCCAGCCGCCCTCGACAATGGCGCGCGCACCGTAGCCGATGCGCTTGCCGCCCTCGAAGGTCGGCGCGATCATCGGATGCGTCTTGAAACGCTGCATCTCGTCAAAGGGCGAGAGCGTCGGGTTTTCGTAATTCAGATGGATGACGAAACCGACCGAAACCAGATTCTCACCGTAATGATACAGCCAGGAGCCGCCGCCGGTGCGGTTGTCTAGCGGCCAGCCGAAGGAGTGCTGCACGAGGCCCGGGCGATGCTGCTCGGGCGAAATCTCCCAGACTTCCTTGATGCCGATGCCGTATTTCTGCGGCTCGCGTCCGGCATCGAGGTCGAACTTGCGGATCAACTGCTTCGTGAGATGGCCACGCGCGCCCTCGGCGAAGAGCGTGTACTTGCCGCGCAATTCCATGCCGCGGGTGAAATTCGGACCCGGATTGCCCTCGCGATCGACGCCCATATCGCCGGTGGCGATGCCGAGCACGCGCCCCTCGTCATCATGCAGCACTTCCGCCGCCGCGAAGCCGGGATAGATCTCGACCCCAAGCGCCTCGGCCTGGGGCGCCAGCCAGCGGGCAACTTCGCCCAGGGAGCCGATATAGTTGCCGTGGTTGTTCATCAGCTTCGGCATGGCGAAATTGGGCAGGCGGATGCCGCCGCCCGGGCCGAGAAAAAGAAACTGGTCTTCGGTGACCTGCGTTTTCAGCGGGCAGTCGGCATCCTCGCGCCATGCGGGCAGGAGCGCGTCGAGGCCGCCGGGATCGATCACCGCGCCGGAAAGGATATGCGCGCCGATATCGGCGCCCTTTTCCACCACGACGACAGAATAATCCTCGCCCGCTTCGGTCGCGATCTGCTTGATGCGGATGGCGGCTGCCAGCCCGGCAGGGCCCGCGCCCACGATCACGACGTCGAAATCCATCGATTCGCGTTCGGGCAGCTCGGCCCCGTTCTGCGTAGTCATGCCATTGCCTCCTTTGGAGCGCTTTTCCGGTTTGCTCTCGAGCGCGTCTGCGATGGATGCACCGCCGTTTCGCTGCCACGGGACATGCGCCTTGAAGACGCCGCCATATCGCAACGGAACGCGCCAGACCATAATGCTTCCAGATAATCCGTCCAGCGGCATCTGTCGAACGGGCAAAGCATCGCGCCGCGACCCAGCCATGGTCGATCCCCAGCGACCGTGGTACGAAACGGACCGGAGGGCCACTGGATCGGGTCTGGGGCCCACTTGATCGGGTCTGGTGCCCACTTGATCGGGTCTGGGGCCCACTTGATCGGGCCTGGGACCCACTTGATCGGGTCTGGGGCCCACTTGGCGAAATCCGTCATGCGCATGACAATCGAGGGCGCTGGTGCTGACGCAGAAGACGCTTTGTCTGTTGCCTAACACAGCTGCGCACGCTATGAGAATCGCTGAAACTCACAGGTTCGGGTTGAAATGGCCCGTGTGATGGCTTTCAGATTGCCGGATCGGCGGATTTGCAGGAGTCGGGTTTGTCGGATTACTTCCCTGACGGGAGTCTGATCTTGCCATTGCTGCGCCCCGATGCGCGGGAATTCATCGGCAGCCAGGCCTTGACGCGCAACATGCAGGCCGGGGAGGTGATCTTCGAGCCGACCGGCACATTGTCTCATGCCGTATTCCCGCATTCCGGTCAGATTTCGCTGCTCGCCATCCGGGATGACGGGCGCGTCGCGGAGCAGACCGCCATCGGTCCGGAGGGCATGATCGGGCTGTCCATGATCCTCGGCGGCGGTGCCACTCTCAGCCGATCGGTCACCCGCATACCCGGCATCGCCACCTGGATTCCGCTCGCGACGATGACCGAGGCGCTGGAGCGTTTTCCCTGTCTCTATACCGCCCTTATCCTCTACGGGCGTTCTTTGATCATACAGTTGATGGAAAGCGTCGCCTGTAACTCGCTGGGGCATGCACCGGAGCGGGTGGCGCGCCGGTTGCTGCATGCTCACGATGCCGTCCATGGCGATACGATCCTGATCACGCAGGAGAGCCTGGCCGAGGCTCTGGGCCTGCGCCGCGCCACGGTGAACGCCGCCTGCACCGAACTCTCACGTGACGGCATCATCACTTATACGCGCGGCAAGGTGATCGTGAACGACCGGGCAGGGCTTGAGGCACGCGCCTCGGATGCATACCGCCGCATCGTGGCCTCGTATTCCTGGCAGTCTCAGGATGCGTTCGACGCCCATGTCTATAAAGCTCGGAATCGTTTCCGGTAACAGGGCCCGATGCCTGATATTCGCGCTGAAGCCGGCAATCGGGATGCGCGCAGGCACGCACCATGCTGCGCCCGCTCCGCTGTTGCGTCCTGCGACCTGACCGGAACTAGTCTCGCTGCGGTTTGATCGTGTCCTTGCCACCGCCGATCTGGTCGACACCGAGTTCCTCGGCACCTTTCGGCGCGGCCACCGTCTGCTTTTCCTCGCCGGGGCGATGGTCGAAGCTGACACCGGCCCGCTCACGCATATCGGCGAAGGCTCTCGACTGCAGATATGGCGCCAGATACCAGGCGATTGGAATCGCCAGGATGAATGTCGCGATCGTCGCGATCGGAATCAGCGTTTCCGAATGGGCCGTCAAGGCCGGTATCGTCATGATCGATACGAACTTTATTCCGAAGAGAACCGCGTTGACTGGAAGATAGACCAGCGCGGCGACGATGAGGCGCTTGCGCATGACGTCACTCCTTTCACTGATCAGGCCAACGCCTGGAAGCGTTCAGAGTTTCCGATCATTGGCCAGGTTTCCCCTCGCCAACCGCTTCGTTTTGCGATTCCGGCTTGGCCTGGGAATTTTCCAGGGCCGGAAATGACGTAATTGAAGAAACTTTGAATCGGTTTATAATTGTATCTTTTTGATACAATGATGGTCAGTGATGAGACATATTGCACGATATCATGCGATCTGCTGCAATCCGGATTCCGGATATGACCAGAAATGAAACAGTTCATGTGAATTGAATACACGCGATAATACGCTTCATCTTGGGTTGTATTACGATTTATTGGAGATGCGTAAAATTTGAATCGTGCAAGCAATAAAGAGTTTGCAGATTTTTCCGAGAGTCAGCGCCAGTGACCATGGAGGCGCCCGGATGAAACGCTTCATTTCTGATACGCGCGGCAACGTGGCGATGATCTTTGGGCTGACCCTCATTCCCGTCATGGGATTTGCCGGGGCTGCGCTCGATTACAGCCGCGCGACCGCCGTGCGGGAGGAGTTGCGTCTGTTCGCCGATCAGACCGCACTCAATGTCGCCCATGCCGGAAACCCGTCTTCGGCCCCCGCCATTCTGGCGAAGGCCGAAGACGAGCTGCGGGGAAAGCTGCGGGAGAACCTCGAGGATGTGCAGATGCAGGGCCGCTGGCTCGACGGTGCGCATTATCAGGTGAAGATCAGTGCCGATTTGCGCTCCTCGCTTCTCGCCGGCGTGCCCGGCATGCCGAAGACGATCGCTGCGCAGGTCATCACCGTCGCGCACCGAATCCCGCCGACTTACAGGGTGCTGCCGCCCGACATGTCGATGCTCGACCCGGAAGCGGGCGATTACAACCGCATCTACATGTATTGCTACGACCCCTTGCGCGCGGCAGAACCGGGGGCTGATCCGGATGAATTCCGCACGCAACTCACCGCCATCGCCGATAATTCCTCGACCACGGTCTATGATACCGAACTTCCCGAATGTGGTGCGGGTGAGCATGTCTCCTACATGCTGCGCAACGTGCGCGGTGCACGCACCAGCCCCAATGCATGGGATGACCCGTCGCGGGAAGTCTACAACTATTTCACCGACACGGTGCTCGATCCGAATACGCGCGTGCTGGAGCATGACGTTCAGGGCTATCGCGTGCGCCACGGCCATACTTTCGAGAAGATCGACATGGACGACGTCGGTCTCATCGAGACCGTGCATTGTCGCGATACCGAAGAATGCAAGGTTGAAACGCAGGGTGGCGTCATCCCGTATCCGGGCAAGGGACGCACCCCTGAGCAGGCCACGGCTTCCTGTGAGGACGGGCAGTACATGTATTTCGGTTGGGAGGACCGCCCGGTCTATCCGCAAGGCCATCCCCGTCACGGTCAATGGACGGATGCCGATTTCGACGATATCCGCCTGATCGTCTCCTGTCCCGAAATCATCGCGACCGATCGCACGGTGCGCCTCGTGCAATAACCCCTGCGCCGTGACGAGCAGCGCGCGGCCCCTGCGATCAGGACGCCCGGATCCCGCCCCGATCCGGGCGTTTTCCGTTTCGCCCCCTCAAGCAGCATCGCCGCCGGATACGCTGACGCAACGGAAGGCGTTTCTATATTCAAGGTAGCATATTTTTTATGAATCGGTTCTATGAATGCTTGCATGAGGATCCTTGATGGTGGGTTGCCGAATATGCATGCCCTGATGCAAATGCCCGAGATTCATCACCACGATGGCCCCGATCGCGACCTGCTCGGTCTCGACAGGCGTGGAAACGTCGCGATTGTCTTCGCTCTGCTGCTCGTGCCGGTGGCCGGGCTGGCGGGCGCGGCGCTGGACTATTCCCGGGCGCATTCCCTGCGCAGCGAATTGCGCGTTCTGGCCGACAGTACCGCGATCGCGATCGCCATGGCGAAGGACCCGCAGCGCACGGCGCTGTTGCATGAGCAGGCGCGTGAATCCGTGATGGAGCGCCATGGCAACAGCGTGGAGCATGTCACGGTGCGTGGCGAGTGGGTCGACGAGATGCATTATCGCATCAACATCGAGGCGGACCTGTTCGCGACGCTTGCGGCCGCCATGCCCGGCATGTCGCGTTCGCTGACGGCGGGTGTGGAGACGGTGGTACGCCGTCCGCCCATGGTCCAGGTGATGCCGCCACCGGATTTCAGGCAGCTCAATCACGAGGCCTCCGATTACGACCGTGTCTACACCTACTGCTTCAATCCGGACCGGACGGATGATCCCGATGGTGGCCGGCGCAATTTCGTGCCGTTGGCCGACAACGCAACACCGCCAACGGAATACGAGCAGGAATTCGCTGAATGCGGACCGGGAGAATTCATCAGCTTCATGTTGCGCAATGTGCATGCTGCGCGTGAAAACCCCGAACAATGGGACGATCCCAGCCGGCGCGTGTTCGTCTATTATGCCGATACCACGATCAATCCGGAAACCGGTGCATTGGTGCACGATGTCTCCGGATACCGCGTACGCGACGGCTGGCGCTACGAGGAGATGGATCTCTACAGGCAGAATCTGGAGACAGTGCTCTGCGACACGCTTGAGGAATGCGTTCGCCTTGATGAGGGCGGCATATTGCCCAATCTGGAAACCGATCGGGATCCCGAGATCGCCGAGGAGGTCTGCGAGCCGGGGAAGTACATGTATTACGCTTGGGAAGACCGCAGCAAGGGCTATGGCTGGACGGATTACGATTACAACGACATCCGTATGATCATCGGCTGCCCGACCTTCCAGGAAGCCGGTGGCGGACTGATCCGGGTGGTGCGCTGAGCCGCATCCCGATCGCCCGCATCCATCTGCCGGGGACCTGCGTAAGCTGATACCGTGTTGCAATTCAAATGGTATCGGGGTGCATGATGGATCGCGCGGTTCTGGTGACGGGGGCGGCAAAGCGCATCGGGCGGGCGATCGCGCTGGCGCTGGCGGGTGAGGGTTACGCGGTCGCCGTGCATTACGGGCGCTCGCGCGAGGCCGCCGACGCACTCGTCGCGGAGATCGAGGCTATGGGCGGGCGCGCCTGTGCGGTCCAGGGCGATCTCGCCGATGCGCAAGCCGTGGCGCGGCTGGTGCCGGAGGCGGCGTCCAGGCTGGGGCGAGCGCTCACCATGCTCGTCAACAACGCCTCCGAATTCGAGCCGGATGCACTCACCGCCCTCGATCCCGAACAATGGGAGCGCCATTTCGCCATCAATCTGCGCGCGCCCGCCTTTCTGGTGCGCGATTTCGCCCGGCAATGCCCGGACGGTGCGGACGGGCTCGTCGTCAATATGCTCGATCAGCGCGTGTGGAAGCCCACGCCGCATTTCTTTTCCTACCAGCTCACCAAATCCGCCCTGTGGACGGCGACGCAGACCATGGCGCAGGCGCTTGCCCCGCGCGGCATCCGCGTCAACGCGATCGGGCCGGGGCCGACCGTCTCGAATACACGCCAGGGCGATGCGGATTTCCGCAAGCAGACGGAGGCGACACCGCTGAAGCGCGGTGCCACGCCGGAAGAAATCGCCAGGGCCGTCCTCTTCCTTGCCGCGACGCCGGCCATGACGGGCCAGATGCTCGCCCTCGATGGCGGCCAGCATCTGGCCTGGGAGACGCCGGATGTGGTGGGGATCCGCGAATGAACATCATCCCCTCGAGCAGGGTACGGCGGCTGGTTGAAATCATCGGGCCTGAAAGGGATCGAGAGCCTCCGCTCCGGCTCTGTCCGGCCCGGAGCGCTGCGACGCGCGGGGATGTACGAAACGATCCTGGGGGAGGCCGGGGCCTGTTCTGCATGGCGCCTGACAAGTCATGGCCAGCGGATCTTCGCGTAATTTCACGTTTAGTGGATGTTATTTAAATGCTCATCAGAAAATGCCACTAATAATTGTAGTCTTGGCCAAGATGAGCTAAAATATATATTTGTTTTGGCGAAGATTTTACTCTTCATAAATGATTATCTGTGACATCTGTCTGGAATACGACCAAAACGAAGCCGAGCTGATGCTATCCATTCGTCGATCCAGCCTCCTGTTCACCGGCCTTGTGGGGCTGGCCGTCCTCGTGGCCGCAGGCTTCGTCATCGGTCAAGAGATGCGGCGTCTGTCGTCCGCGACGCAGACCGGCAACGCCGTGACGGCCTTGTCCTATCTGAACAAGGCGACGATCGAGATATCGCTCGAACGCTCACTCTCGCAGGTCGGCCTCGCCCTGCCCGGACCGTTCCCGGCGCGATTCCAGGACGCGCTCGCGGAGCAGCGGCGGCGTTCGGAAGCGCTGTTTGCCGAACTGGATGCGCATCTGGCCTCCGTCGCATTGCCGCGTGAGGGAGAGCTCGTCGAAGCTCTGGGGCAGTACCGGCAGGCTCTTGCGGCAATCCGGGCGCGTGTGGATCCCGACCTGCGGGTGGCCGCGGATGAACGGGCAGCAGGCGGCTCCGACGTGATCGAGCGCATGAAAGCCACCATTGCCGCCATCAACGATCTGGGTGATCTCGTCCGCCCGCCGACCGACAGCACGCCCGCAGCAATCGCCGCCAACGATCTCCTGATGCAGCGCGCCTGGATCATCCGCGAGTTCGGCGGGCGCGAGCGCACCTATTTCGCGATCGCAACGGCACTGCAGCAGCCGCTGACATCCGCCGACTTGCCCGAAATGCATGAATCCCACGGGCGCGTCCTGCAGGCATGGGGCCTGTCCCAGAGCCTCGCCACACGCGCGGAGCTCGCGCCCGCCGTGGCGGAAGCCTTCCAGCGCATGCGCCGTCTCTATTTCGAGGATTATGAGACCCTTCGGCAGGATCTCTACGCTGCCGCAGAGACCGCCGATTATCCGGTCGATTTCGAAACCTATTTTGCCCGCTCTACCGAGGCGCTCGATTCGGCGGTCGATCTCGTCGTCGAGGCGGCTGCCGCCAATCTCGCGCTTGCCGAGGATTTGCGCAGCGAGGCTCGCGGCAAGCTCTGGCTGACCATTGCCTTGGCGCTCGTCGCCCTCGGCGTGACCGGGATGGCCGTGCGCTATTTCCAGAACCGCGTTGCTGGCCGGATCAGGCGGGCGACGCAAGTCATGCAGCAGCTGGCGGCCGGCACGAATGACGTCGATCTCAGCGCGCTCGCAGGCGCGGACGAGGTGGGCGATATGGGGCGCGCGCTTGCGGTGTTCCGCGACAACGCCCTTGCGCGCACGCGCCTCGAATCCCAGGCGCAGACGGATCGTGACAAGGAATTGCTGCGCCAGGACAAGATCGAGAGCCTGATCCAGCGCTTCCGGGAAGAAACGGCGCATGTACAAGAGGGGCTGACCGTCGAGATCAGCCAGCTGGGGCAGACATCCGCGCGCTTGACGCGCGTCAGTGCCGACGCCTCGGAGCAGGCGCTCGAAGCCGGAAATGCCTCGCGCGAGGCGGATCGGCACGTCCAGTCTGTCGGCAGCGCCGCCGAGGCCCTGGCCGGATCCATCCGCGACATTACCGACCAGGCGCAGGCCACTTCCGGCAAGGTCGCGCATGCGGAAACCATCGCCGACGCGGCGACGGCCACGGTCGGCGAGCTCGCGCGCGGTGTGGAGACGATCGGCGAGGTCGTCGCGCTGATCCGTCAGGTGGCGGATCAGACCAATCTCCTCGCGCTCAACGCGACGATCGAGGCGGCCCGCGCCGGTGAGGCGGGGCGCGGCTTCGCCGTCGTCGCGGCGGAAGTGAAGGCGCTCGCGGGGCAGACGGCCGCGGCGACCGAGGAGATCTCGGCGCAGATTGCGGGTATCCAGAGCAAGACCGGCGATGTCGTCGGCTCGATCGACGGCATTGCCGGCACGATCGGCGAGATTGCGGATCTGGCCAGGGCGCTGGCCCAGGCGGTGGCCATGCAGGACGAGGCGACCCGCAGCATTGCCGGTTCGATCAGCCTCACCGTGAGCGGTTCGGCGACCGTGGCGCGCAATCTCGACGCGGTCTCCGGCGCCATCGAAAACGCGCGTGTCGAGGCGGATCAGGTGCGCTCCGTGTCCGACCGGGTCGATCAGGTTGCCCAGCAAATGGCCCGGTCGGTCGATGCCTTCGTCAGCGGTGTTGCCGAAGATGTCGATGACCGCCGCAGCGAGACCCGCATCCCGGCGCGCGATCCCGTCGAAATCCGAATGGCGGATGCCGTGATGCCGGCGCGTCTCGTCGATGTCTGCAGTTCGGGCCTGAAGATCGCATTCGAGCCGCATCTGCAGGAAACCGGCGCAATCGTCCCCGGCGCTGCGGTCACGGTCGTCTGGGCAGACGGGACGCGGATTGCCGCGCAGATCGTCTGGGCCTCACGCGCCCAGGCGGGGATGGTGTCGGAGGCGATGAGCAGCGTCGTCGAGCGCTATCAGCAACTGGCCGCGTGAAGTCCTGGCCGTTGGCTGCGCCGGCGCAGGCGCTTCAGTCGGTGAGCGCGATCGCCGAGATCAGCCGCCCGTGGCCCGGCTCCGGGCGGTGGGTGTGGCGGCGGTAGGAGTGGAAGTGCTCCGGCTCCGCATAGGTGCAGCGGGCGATATCCTCGAAGGCGGCGATGCCGGCGGCGTCGAGCCGGGCGCCGATGAAGCCCGGCAGATCGAACTGCGCGCGGCCCGCAGCATTGGGCGTGAAGAAACGCTCATGGGCGGGATCGGCCTCGCGGAAGGCCGCGACGAGCTCGGGGCCGACCTCGTAATGCGCCGCGCTGATGGTGGGGCCGAGCGCCGCGACGATATCCCCGCGCCGCGCCCCGAGCGCTTCCATGGACGCGATCGTCGCCTCCAGAACCCCGGCCAGCGCCCCGCGCCATCCCGCATGCGCCGCGCCGATCACGCCCGCGCGCGCGTCATAAAAGAGCACCGGCCCGCAATCCGCTGTCGCGATCGCAAGCGCAATCCCCCGCCGCCGCGTCACCAGCGCATCCCCCCGCGGCCGCGCCTCATCCGCCCAGGGCGCCTCGACCGTGACGACATCGGGCGAATGCACCTGCTTGAGGCCGACAAACCCATCAGCCGAAACCCCGATATCGCGCGCCAGCAAACCCCGCTCCTCGACGGGCGCCGCGCGGGTGAAGAAGGCATGGGCTACGCCGTGATGGTCAGAGAGGGCAGAAACCTGAAGCCGCATGGGGGAGGGGTCCGTGTGATGAGGCGCTCAGGGGGTGATAGGGGAATTTGGGGGGTGAGGGAAGGGTGGGGGATAAATGAAAAAGAGATGGCACTTTTCATAGACAACGGCTCGTCGCATTCCATTCCACTATAGTGAATATCTACCTGCAATAAAATTTATGGGGTAAATATCACCTTTAAAATTCATAATTCGCATTATAAAACCTCAAAGATAATATAAAATAAAATACTAGCTGATAACACTATTTTCCTTTTCAACTTTCTCAATCAATAAATCAATAATACTTACGAGCTCACTGTGATAATCCTTTGGATCATACTTTATGCACTTAATATTTCTATTAGTACGAAGGGATTCCTCTAAGTCCTCAGAAATTTTGCTGCTCGTAACAAGATAGTGGGGCTTGGATTGTGGAAATTTAAAATTCTGATTTTCCAACATAAGATTTATATCAGGATCATTTACGCCACATCCGATAAAAAGAAATGTATGAGATAGAATCGCGGCATCTAGTACATGATAAAATTCCGAAAATTCTGTCCTTGCTTTTGCATAGTCAAATTGTGTAAAGATAATACTCGCAGGAGATTCAATAGTGCCATGAACCTTTATGATGTAGTCTGATCCGTCTCTTAAAAATTTATAAACATCACCATCATAATATTTTTTGGTAAATGTTTTTCCTCCAGTCAAACTTGATACAAATGTTTCATAGATATTATCTATATTCATAGAAAGAACAACTCTTTGGTCGAGCCGTAGTATACGATCGTGTAAATTAGAAGGTTTAAATGAAGGGGACAAGAACTGTTCAGTTAAAAAATTTTCCCAATCATCGTCAAATTTCTTCTTCATCCACTCGCAAGCGTGCAGATAATCGCCAGCCTTAAGTGCTGCTCTAATATGATTTGTTCCCTTTGGACCAATATGATCAAGGCCAGCGCGAAGGAACTCCTCCCATAGCGGCGGACGCTTGTCGCCAGACTCTGAGACAGAATTCTTGGAAACTCCAGCCCCGATGACGATCACAACTCGCCGTTTTGCGAGGTCATTTACTAATGTTGATGGCCACAATCTGCTCATTTTTCTTCCAGGTTATTCAGGATCTGACGAGATATCTCCGAAAAGATGACCTTCGAATCTTTCACCTTTGCAAAGTGCGCTCCGCGCACACCATCTCCGCTTGCCAATGAAAATATTGGCTTTCGGCTTGATTGTGAAAGTGGAATTAAACTAAATAAGTTTGGGATTGTTCCTAAGTTATAGTTTTGCTCATCATGTAATAGATTTATGCCGCCATGGAAATTTTCACGAATTATATTATCAACTTGAGAAATGATTTTCTCGTACGCTGATACCGGGCGCCTATTGCCTGTTGTGTCCTTCTTCGCCATGTACTGCTGAGTAACATACCCAAGAAATGTAACTGATTCTGGAATATAAACAGGAATATCTCCTTCATCAGCATCGCTATTTTCTAATCCACTTTTCCATTTCTTGGTCCAGTCAGCAAACCAGGTTGCTATATTTTCAATAGCTTTTAAGCTAAAAATATCTGTTGACATCGGACTTAAAAAATAATCGCTACCCAAAAGTACAGCGCGATTAATAGATCCGAGTGAAGGGCCAACATCGAAAAAAACTAAATCATAGTGTTTGTATCTTTGAAGTAGTTCAAGAAAAAGTACTGATGTTCTAATACCCCGTGTGTCGCCGGAAGTAGCAGATCCCCAATCTCGAGCTAGCAAATCCTCAGTCAAGGCTAATCTGGGGTCCCCAGGAATAACATCGACACCAAAATTCTTACTTCGTTGTATCTTAACTTCCTTCGAGTACCCGCGACCCTGAGCAAGAGGTCGAACCACGCTATAGATCGTAAATGTGCTGGTTTCATCATAGAGATATGACAGGTGTTTGTCGTCAAACATGTATTGTGTAGCATTGCACTGTGGATCCGCATCAATAACTAGTACATTCATATGCATTTCGGTGGCGAAATAGGCCGCTAAATTGCAGAGAAGAGTTGTTTTTCCAACCCCACCTTTATTGTTAAAAAATGTTATTGATTTCATGGCTTGCGTCCGATCACACAGATTTTTCCACAGTGCGCCAGATTTCCTCTAATAGGGTACGTAACTTCTGCCGAGCAAACCCCGTAGTTGCTTGACAAGAGCACCGTACGTTTAAGGAAAATTGCGGTCCTGAAGGGAGAGCAAAATCACGCACATTTTAATACCAATACAACCCCTCCGTTTTCCCCACAATCCCCTATCCCCAAAAAATCCACCCCATCCCCACCCGCGTAAACCAAATCTTCGCTGCACCGCCGTAAAAACCGGCGTGATCCCCCTTGCCAGCGCCGCTTCCACGGGTTATCTCCTGCTGAACTGTACCGTCTGGTCGGTAAAGTCATGCCGTGATCCGCCGCTTGTGGCGGGAAGGCGACGAATCAGGTTTTGGGGGCGGGTGGCGTGCAGGCCGCGTGCGTTTCGCGAAGCGCTGATCCGGGCGGGTAATGTCGCAGGAAGGTTCGAGGCGGGAGCTCATGCAGCAATCAGCGACAGCGCGGGATGGAATTCTCGATGCGGCGCAGCGCGTCGCGGCGCGGGACGGGGCGGGGCATGTCACGCTGGATGCGGTTGCGCGCGAGGCCGGGGTGAGCAAGGGCGGGGTGCTCTATCACTTTCCCGGCAAGGATGCGCTGATCGCGGGCATGCTCGAGCGGCTGATCGCGGAATTCGAGGCGGAGATCGAACGGCTGCGGGCGGAATTTGCCGGCGGGCCGAATCCGTCGCTTCGCGCCATGATCGCGGCCTGTGGCGCCATGTGCGATATCGAGCGGCCCGTCGCCATGGCGATCCTCGCCGCCGGCGCGCAGAACCCGGATCTGCTCGCGCCCCTGCGCGCCTCCATCGGCGCGCATCTCGAACAGCTCGCGGCGGAATGCGGCGATCCGGAGCGTGCCTTCCTGCTCTGCGCGGCGGCGGACGGGATGATGTTGCATCACATTCTCGGCATCGCCCCCTATGACGCGGACCGGCGCGAGCGCCTGTTCGCCCGCCTTGCCGCCATGGCGGAAGCGCCGGATGCGCCATTTCGACCCGGCAAGGCTTTGGCAACGGACGCGCCTTATCATGCGAGCGCGCAGGAGGCCCCCGATGACAACGACTGACGGCAACACTTTGGATGACCGCACGCGCCGCTTCCTGCGCCCCGTCTTGCGCCGCTTCCTGCGCCCCTTGCTGCGCCCTTTGGCCTTCATCGCCCTCGCCACGCTCGGCCTTGCCGCCTGTCAGGAGGGGGCTGCGATCGAAGAGGCGGAGCTGATCCGGCCCGTGCGGCTGATCACGGCGGGGGAAACGGAGGATCTGACCGCGCGGCGCTTCGTCGGGCGCGTCGATGCGGTCTCGACGGTGGATCTCTCCTTCCAGGTCGGCGGGCGGATCGCGGATATCCCGGTGCGCCAGGGCGCCCTCGTCGCCGAGGGCGAGACCATCGCGACGCTGGAGCCGGATGATTACGAACTCGCCCTGCGCGAGGCGCAGCTGCAATACGATCTCGCCGAGCGCGACATCGAACGCAAGCGCGAACTCGTCGCCCGCGAGTCGATCTCGACGGCGGCTTTCGAGCAATCCGAAATCGAATACCGGCTGCGCCGCGTCGCCCTCGACAATGCCGAGCGCAACCGCGACCACACCACCATCGCCGCGCCCTTCGACGCGCTGGTGACGCGCCGGATCGCCGATCCTTACGCCAATGTGCAGGCGGGCACGCCCATCGTGCGGGTGCAGGACGTGACGGAATTGCGGGTGCATATCAACGTGCCGGAGAGCGTCATCGGCCTTGTCTCCAACCCGGACATGTTTCGTATCGAGGCGGTCTTTCCCGATCGCCCCGATGAGCCGCTGCCGCTGACCTATCGCGAACACGCGACCGAGCCCGACGCCATCGCCCAGACCTACGAGGTGACGCTCGCCCTCGACGTGCCCTTCGACGGCACGATCCTGCCGGGCATGACCGTCTCCGTGCGCGTCAGCCTCGCCGCTGCCAGGGCGCAGGAGATGATGACGCTGCCGGTCTCGGCCATTGATACGGATCCCGGGGGCGATTTTCGCATCTGGGTCTACGATCCGGATACGCAGCGTGTGGCCCCACGGGAGGTCGCGCTCGGCAATGTGGGTGAGGATCGTATCGCCGTGCGTGACGGTGTGGCGCCGGGCGAGCGGGTCGTCGCGGCAGGTGCGCATCTGATGCGCGAGGGCATGCGCGTGCGCCCCTTCGAGAGCTTCTGAAGGGCGTCACCCCATGGATATCGCGCGCGCGGCCATCGACAAGCCGGTCAATACCTGGATCATCGTGCTGATCTGCCTGCTCGGCGGGATCTGGGGGCTTCTGACCGTGGGACGGCTGGAAGACCCGTCCTTCACCATCAAGCAGGCGGTGGTGCTCACCGAATATCCCGGCGCCACGGCGGAGGAGGTGGAGGAAGAGGTCACCGAGCGGCTGGAATCCGCCATCCAGCAGATGCCGCAGCTCGATCGCGTCACCTCGAAATCGATGCCGGGCATGTCGGAGATCGAGGTCGAGATCAAGATGACCTATGACGGCACGCAGCTCCCCCAGATCTGGGACGAGTTGCGCCGCAAGGTCGGTGATGCCCAGCGCCGCCTGCCCAACGGCGCGGGGCCCTCCGTCGTCAATGATGATTTCGGCGATGTTTTCGGCATCTTCTATGCGGTGACCACGCCCGGCTTCTCCGCGCGCGAGAAGCGCGAGATCGCGAAATTCCTGCGCCGGGAAGTGCTCACCGTCCCCGATGTCGCCAAGGTCGCCACCGACGGCGAGCGCGAGGAGGCCATCTATATCGAGGTCTCGAACGAGCGCCTGGCGAGTCTGGGCATTTCCGTCGATCAGATCCTCGCCACGATCCAGTCCGAGAACGCCGCCGAACCGGCGGGCGCCACGCGGGTCGGGGATGCGCGCCTGCGCGTGGCCGTGCGCCCCGGCCTCGACACGGTGCGCGCCATTGAGGCGCTGCGCGTCGGGCGTCCGGGCACGACCGAGCAGCTGAGCCTCGTCGATATCGCCGAAATCACCCGCGAGCCCGTCGAGATCCCCGATCAACTGGTGCGCTTCAACGGCATGCCCGCCTTCACCCTGGCGGTCTCGGGCGTGGCCGACAGCAACATCGTCGCCGTCGGCCAGGCGGTGGAGGCGCATCTGCGCGCCATCGAGGACCGTCTGCCAGTGGGGGTGGAAATCCACCCGATCTACGAGCAGCACCGGGTCGTGGACGAAGCGATCAACGATTTCATCGTCAATCTCGCCATGTCGGTCGTCATCGTGATCGCGGTGCTGATGCTGTTCATGGGCTGGCGCGTGGGCATGGTCGTGGGGGCGACGCTGCTTTTGACGGTGCTGGGCACTGTCTTCTTCATGCGCGTGTTCAATATCGAGATGGAGCGGATCTCGCTCGGCGCGCTGATCATCGCCATGGGGATGCTGGTCGATAACGCCATCGTCGTGGCGGAGGGCATGCTCATCAACATGCAGCGCGGCGAGAAGGCCCGCGAGGCGGCGCGGGAGGCGGCCAGACGCACCCAGGTGCCGCTTCTGGGTGCGACGGTGATCGGCATCATGGCGTTTTCCGGAATCGGCCTTTCGCCGGATGCGACGGGGGAATTCCTGTTCTCGCTCTTTGCGGTCATCGGCATTTCGCTGCTGCTGAGCTGGGTGCTCGCCATCACCGTGACGCCGCTCTTCGGCTGCTATCTTCTGAAGGTGGCACCGGATTCGCGCGAGCGCGATCCCTATGCGGGGCTGATCTACCGGATCTACAGCGCCGTCCTGCGCGGGGCATTGCGGGTGCGTATGCTCACGGTCGTGCTGCTGGTGGGGATGACGGGGGCGAGCATCTGGGCGTTCCAGTTCGTCGATCAGGCCTTCTTCCCGGAATCGAACACGCCGCTCTTCTACGTCAATTACACGCTTCCCCAGGGCGCCGATATCCGCGCCACGGCGCGCGACATCGATGAGATTACGCAACGGGTGATGCAGGAGGAGGGCGTCGTCTCGGTGGCGAGCTTCGTCGGGCGCGGCGCGGCGCGGTTCATGCTGACCTATGCGCCGGAGCAGCCGAATACGGCCTATGGCCAACTCATCGTGCGGGTGGAGGATCGCGCGATGATCGATCCCCTGGCCGCGCGTCTGCGGGCGGATCTGGGCGTCGATTTCCCGCAAGCCGAAATCCGGACCGAACGCCTGTTCTTCGGGCCGGGGGGCGGCGCGCGGATCGAGGCGCGGTTCTCGGGACCTGATGCCGCGACGTTGCGCAGGCTGGGTGAGGAAGCCGCTGGCCGCATGCGCGCCGATGGCGGATTGATCGATATTCGCCAGGACTGGCGGCAACGCCAGATGGTTATCGCGCCCGTCTTCAACGAAGAGCGCGCCCGCATTGCGGGTCTGGGGCGGGCCGATCTTGCGCAGGTGATGAACTTTTCGACCACCGGGGTGCGCGCGGGCACCTATCGTGAGGGCGAGGAACTGATCCCCATCATCGCGCGTCCGCCGGAGCGCGAACGCCTTGATCCCGGCCAGTTGCAGGATCGCCTTGTCGCCAGCACCCGCGGCGGCGCCTTCGTGCCCGTCGCGCAGATCGTCGATGGCTTCGAACTGGTCGCGGAGGAGACACTGATCCGCCGACGCGACCGGGTGCGCACGCTCACGGTTCAGGCCGATCCCCTGCCGGGCCTGACGGCCGACGAGGCGCGCGGGCGAATCCTCGATGCGATCGAGACGATCGAACTGCCGCCGGGTTATCGCCTGGAATGGGGCGGTGAATATGAAGCCTCGGCCGAAGCGGAGGAATCGCTCGGCCGGCAATTGCCGCTGGGATTCCTCGTGATGCTGATCATTTCGATTCTGCTCTTTGGCAGGGTCCGGCAGCCGCTGATCATCTGGCTGGTGGTGCCGATGTCGGTCTGCGGTGTGGTTCTGGGTCTGCTCGGCTCCGGGCTCGCCTTCGGCTTCATGGCATTGCTCGGCTTCCTCAGCCTGTCGGGCATGCTGATGAAGAACGCGATCGTGCTTGTGGACGAGATCGATGCGCAGATCGCCTCGGGGCGCGAGCGCTTCAAGGCGCTCGTGGATGCCTCCGTCAGCCGTCTGCGGCCGGTGACGCTCGCGGCAGTGACGACGATTCTGGGCATGGCTCCGCTTCTGACGGACGCGTTTTTCGCCAATATGGCGGTGACGATCATGGCCGGCCTGGCCTTCGCCAGCGTACTCACCCTGATCGCCGTGCCGGTATTGTATGCAATTTTCTTCCGGATCCGGCGCGGTGACGATCTTGTGTACGAGCCGAAAGCGCATGACGTAGCGCAACCCCTGCAGGCGTGAAAGAAGCCATGTGTCAAAGACTTGCCGCGTTGCAGCATAGGTGCGACCGGTGGAGATTGGCGGGCGCTGCCCTGCGTTGTACGCATGGGTGTACCGCGTATCGGTCATGACAATATTATTGCGATATCTGCACAGATATACGACAAATGCTCCTAACGACGTGCGCATTTACGTAATTCAATAACGCACGCTTTGGAGTGAAGTCATGAGCCGTTTCGATTGGGACGATCTGCGCTTTTTTCTGGCCGTGGCGCGGGTCGGTCGACTGACCGTGGCCGCGAGGCGGCTGGGCGCTGATCATGCAACCGTATCGCGCCGCATCACCGCGCTGGAAGACGCCCTCAAGGCCAAGCTGTTCGAGCGCCGCCCGCAAGGCTATGCCCTGACCGAGCATGGCGAGAGGCTGCTCTCGAAGGCGGAGGCGATCGAGACGCAGGCGCTCGCCGTCTCCAGTGAGATCGGAGGTGCGGATCTCGCCCTGTCAGGCACGGTTCGCATCGGGGCGCCGGACGGGTTCGGCGCCATGTTCCTCGCCCCGCGCACCGCCAATCTCGGTGAGCAATATCCCGATCTCGAAATGCAGATCGTGGCCATGCCGCGCCTCCTGTCGCTTTCCAAGCGCGAGGCCGATATCGCGATTTCGCTCGCGCCTCCGAAAGAGGGCAAGATCGTCGCCCGGCGCCTCACGGATTACAGGCTCGGCGTCTTCGCCACACAGGCCTATCTCGATGCGCACAAGCCGATCAACGAGCCCGACGATCTTCAGGATCACACCGTCATCGGCTATATCGATGATCTGATCTTCACCCCCGAGCTCGATTATCTCGACGAAGTCTCCAAGGGCATGCGGGCCAAGTTGCAGAGCTCCTCGCTCGTCGCCCAGATGCAGGCGGCCCTGGCCGGTGCCGGCGTGGTGGTCCTGCCCTATTACGTCGCTGCGGCTGATTCCCGGCTGGTCCAGATCCTGCCGGAGAAGGCGACATTCACGCGCGCCTACTGGCTGATCGTCCATGCCGACCTCAAGGATATCGCCCGCATCCGCGCCACGATGGATTTCCTCGTGCGCGAGGTGAAATCCGCGCGTCAGGAATTCCTCCCGGATGACCGCCCCTGAGCGGCTGCGACGATGCCGGAGCTTGGGTTGCAGCGCAAACATGCTATGCAACGAGCGTGATCGTTGAAGGAGACACGCTCGATGCAGGATGTTGCCGCCAATCCGTTGCTTGCCGACTGGGATACCCCCTTCGCCGCACCGCCCTTTGCGAAGATCGCGCCCGAGCATTTCCCGCCGGCTTTCGAGATCGCGCTGGCGGAGCACCGGGGGGAGGNGGACGCGATCCGCGATCAGGCGGTTGATCCGGATTTCGACAATACGATCGCCGCGATGGAGCGCGCAGGCGAGCGCCTGAAGCGCACCGCCGGCGTGTTCTTCAATCTGTCGGGGGCGCATACCAATCCCGAGATCCAGAAGATCGAGCGCGAGATCGCGCCGAAGCTCTCGCGGCATTCGAGCGCGATCTATCTCGATCCGAAGCTGTTTGCGCGGATCGCCGCGATCTTCGAGGCGCGCGAAAGCGCCGGCCTGACGCCTGAGCAGATCCGCCTGGTCGAGCGCTATCATCTCGGCTTCACCCGCGCCGGCGCGCATCTGGGCGAGGCGGAGCGCGCGCGGCTGGCGGAAATCGCGCAGCGTCTCGCCGAGCTCGGCACTGCCTTCTCGCAGAACGTGCTGGCCGATGAGAGCGGCTTCACGCTCATGCTGGAAGGGGCGGCGGATCTCGCGGGCCTGCCCGATTTCGTGATCCGGGCGGCGGCCCGCGCGGCGCGCGATCGCGGCCTGGGGGAGGGGCGGTATGTGATCACGCTGGCGCGTTCCTCGATCGAGCCGTTCCTGCAATTCTCGTCGCGCCGCGATCTGCGCGAGAAGGCATTTCGCGGCTGGACCATGCGCGGTGACGGCACCGCGCATGACAATGCCGCCATCATGAGCGAGACCTTGCGCCTGCGCGACGAGCGGGCCAAGCTTCTGGGCTACGCCGATTACGCCGCCTACAAGCTCGACGATACCATGGCGAAGACGCCGGAAGCCGTGGCGGATCTGTTGAGCCGCGTCTGGCAGCCCGCCGTGGCGCGCGCCGATGCAGAGCGCGAGGCGCTCGCCGCCCTGGCCCGGGCGGAGGGCGCCAATGATGCGATTGCGCCCTGGGATTGGCGTTATTACGCCGAGAAGGAGCGCCAGCGCGCCCATGCGCTCGAAGAGGCCGAGATCAAGCCGTATTTCCAGCTCGACAACATCATCCAGGCTGCCTTCCATGTGGCGCAGCGCCTGTTCGGCCTCCAATTCACGCCGCGCGACGATGTCCCCGTCTACCATCCCGATATCCGGGCCTGGGAGGTGCGCGACGCGGATGGCGCGCATATGGGGCTGTTCTACGGCGATTATTTCGCGCGCGCCTCCAAGCGTTCCGGCGCCTGGGCCTCGAGCTATCGCGGCCAGCGCAATCTCGACGAACGCGTGCGCCCGATCATCGTCAACGTGATGAACTTCTCGGCTCCCGCAGAGGGTGAGCCGGCGCTTCTGTCATTCGATGACGCGCGCACGCTGTTCCATGAATTCGGCCACGCCCTGCACGGGCTTTTGTCCGACGTGACCTATCCGTCGCTCGCAGGCACGAACGTCTCGCGCGATTTCGTGGAACTGCCCTCGCAGCTCTACGAGCACTGGCTGGAGGTCCCCGAAATTCTCGAGCGCTTCGCCGTGCATGCACGGACCGGCAAGCCGATGCCCGCGGAACTGCGCGATCGCCTCGCGGCAGCGCGCAATTTCAACCAGGGTTTCGCCACGGTGGAATATTGCGCGAGCGCGCTGGTCGATCTCGACATGCACGCCAATGCCGCAGATGCCGCAGCCGATCCCATCGCCTTCGAGCGCGCCGCCCTCGCGCGGATCGGCATGCCGGATGCGATCGAGATGCGCCACCGCAGCCCGCATTTCCAGCACATCTTCGCGGGCGAAGGCTATTCCGCCGGGTACTACTCGTATCTGTGGTCGGAAGTGCTCGATGCCGACGCGTTTGCCGCTTTCACCGAGGCGGGCGATCCCTTCGACCCGCAGGTGGCACGCCGGCTGCATGATTTCATCTATGCTGCGGGCAATCTGCGCGATCCGGAAGACGCCTACCGCGGCTTCCGCGACCGCCTGCCCGATGTCGGGCCATTGCTGGAAAAGCGCGGGCTGGCGTGATCGGGGGCGGGGCGGGCGCCCCGCTTTCCCGGGTCAGATATCCAGATCGAGATCGGTGGCGAAGGCGGCGCGGTCCTGGATGAAGCTGAAGCGGGCTTCGGGCTTGTTGCCCATCAGCCGCTCGATCGCATCGCCGGTGGCCTCGCGGTCATCGCCATGCACGGCGACGCGCAGGAGCGTGCGCTTTTGCGGGTGCATGGTGGTTTCCTTGAGCTGTGCCGGCATCATCTCGCCGAGCCCCTTGAAGCGGCTCACCTCGACCTTGGCATTGGCCTTGAATTCGCTCTTCATCAGCGCTTCCTTGTGCGCGTCGTCATGCGCATAGACGGTCTTGGCGCCGTGGGTGAGCTTGTAGAGCGGCGGGATGGCCAGATAGAGATGCCCCTTGTCGATCAGTCTGGGCATCTGCCGGTAGAAGAAGGTGATCAGCAGTGACGCGATATGCGCGCCGTCGACATCGGCATCGGTCATGATGATGATCTTGTCGTAGCGCAGATCCTCGTCGCGGTATTGCGCGCCGGTGCCGCAGCCCAGCGCCTGGACGATATCCCCGAGCTGCTGGTTCGCGGCGAGCTTGTCGCGCCCGGCGGAGGCGACGTTGAGGATCTTGCCGCGCAGGGGCAGGATAGCCTGATAGCCGCGATCGCGACCCTGCTTGGCCGAGCCGCCGGCGGAATCGCCCTCGACGATGAAGAGCTCCGAGCCCGCCGCACCCGCATTGGTGCAATCGGCGAGTTTGCCGGGAAGGCGCAATTTGCGCGTCGCGGTCTTGCGCGCGACTTCCTTCTCCTTGCGCCGGCGCAGCCGCTCCTCGGCGCGATCCACCACCCAGTCGATCAGGCGCGCGGCCTGGTTGGGGGAGGCGGCGAGCCAGTGGTCGAAGGCGTCGCGGATGGCGTTCTCGACGATGCGCGAGGCTTCCAGCGTGGCAAGCTTGTCCTTGGTCTGGCCCTGGAATTCCGGCTCGCGAATGAAGACCGAGAGCATGGCCGCGCAGGTGGTCATCACGTCATCGGCATTGACCTGCGCCATGCGCCTGGACTGGTTGACGCGCTCGGCATGGTCGCGCAGGCCCCGCAGCAGCGCCATGCGCATGCCGCTCTCATGCGTGCCGCCCTCAGGCGTCGGGATCGTGTTGCAATAGGAGGAGGAAAATCCGTCCTCGACTCCGCCCAGCCAGGCGATGGCCCATTCCAGCGAGCCGTGGCCGCCGGGCTTCTTTACCTTGCCGGCGAAGATCTGATCGGCGACGAGTTCCTTGCCCGCGATCTCGGCGGCGAGATAATCCTTGAGCCCGTCGGGATACTTGAACACCGCCTCGGTGGCCACGCCGTCGCCGGCGAGCTCGGGCGCACAGTGCCAGCGGATCTCGACACCGCCGAAAAGATAGGCTTTCGAGCGCGTCATGCGCAGCAACCGCGCGGGCGAAAACGTCGCGCCATGGGCGCCGAAAATCTGCGCATCCGGCTTGAAGCGCACCTTCGTGCCGCGTCGGTTATGCACCTTGCCGACCGTCTCGAGCGGGGTCACCGCGTGGCCGCGCGCGAAGACCTGGCGATACAGCATCTGCCCGCGCGCCACCTCGACCTCGAGCCGCTCCGACAGGGCGTTGACCACGGAGACGCCGACGCCGTGCAGGCCGCCGGAGGTCTCATAGACCTTGGAATCAAACTTGCCGCCCGCATGCAGCGTGGTGAGGATGACTTCGAGCGCGGATTTATCCGGGAATTTCGGATGCGGATCGACGGGGATGCCGCGCCCATTGTCGATCACTGTCAGGAAGCCCTCGGCATCGAGCGTGACGTCGATGAAGCTGGCATGCCCGGCCACGGCCTCGTCCATGGCGTTGTCGATGACTTCGGCGAAGAGGTGGTGCAGCGCCTTCTCGTCGGTGCCGCCGATATACATGCCCGGGCGCCGGCGTACGGGTTCGAGTCCCTCCAGCACCTCGATCGTGGCGGCATTGTAGCCGGCTTCGTCCATGGTTCCTTCAGGAGTGTGATTCTGCGCGGCACGCTTCTTCGTGGCGCGTGCGCTGGCGGCTGGCGCGCGCGCATCCGCCGCTTCGTCCTCCGCCTTCGCGGCCGCGCTACCGAACAGATCCGCTTTGCTCATTATCCGCTCGCTCTCGCCCTTGCTCGACCGTACAACCCGATAGCGGGCTGCGTTCCGGGTGCTGCTGATTCGCGCCATACGCCTTGCTTTGTGCTTCTAGCGCGCGCCCATGGCGCGAGGCAAACGCATTGCATCACCATGCATCACCGTTCTGGATAACGCGCCCGTCGGCTCACGACCAGCGCCGTCCCCGGCTTCTCCACTGCCAATTCGTCGCTCGTCAAAGGCCGGCAAGCGACCTTGTCATGATGGCAGCGGCTCCTGTAGGCAAAAGGCGAAAGCGCAAGAAAGGGCTCAAGATGCAGGACGAAGACACGGTCACACGCCTCCAGCAGGAGATGCCCGTCTGGTGTGCTTCCCTGCGCGACCGCATCTGCGCCGCCTTCGAGGCGATCGAGGCGGAGGCCGAGGGGCCCTTCTTCCCGGAAGCCGAGGGGCCCGGGCGCTTCGAGCGCACACCCTGGGAGCGCAAGGATCATTCCGGCGCCAAGGGCGGCGGCGGCGTCATGGCGATGATGAAGGGGCGCGTCTTCGAGAAGGTGGGCGTCCATATCTCCACCGTGCACGGCGAATTCGCCCCGGAATTCCGTGGGCAGATTCCGGGTTCCGATACGGATCCGCGCTTCTGGGCCTCGGGCATTTCGCTGATCGCCCATCCCTGGAACCCGCATGCGCCGACGGTGCACATGAATACCCGCTTCGTCGTCACCACGAAGCCCTGGTTCGGCGGCGGGGCCGATCTCACGCCGGTACTCGATCGCCGGCGCGTCGAGGGGGATCGCGACGCGCAGGCCTTTCACGGGGCGATGCGCGCGGTCTGCGAGAAGCATGCGGCGGTGGCCGATTACCAGCGCTACAAGGAATGGTGCGACGAGTATTTCTTCCTCAAGCACCGCAACGAGGCGCGCGGCATCGGCGGCATCTTCTACGATTATCACTGGTCCGGCGATCCGCAGGCGGATTTCGCCTTCACCCGCGATGTCGGCGAGGCGTTTCTGGCCACCTATCCCGGCATCCTGCGCGCCAATATGAACACACCCTGGAGCGAGGCGGACCGGCACGAGCAGCAGGTGCGGCGGGGGCGTTACGTGGAGTACAATCTGCTCTACGATCGCGGTACGATCTTCGGTCTCAAGACCGGCGGAAACGTCAATTCGATCCTGTCGTCAATGCCGCCCACGGCGCGCTGGCCCTGATCGGCGCAGGATATCAATCTGGGGAGGAAAAACCATGAGCAAGAGCTTCGCCTCGACCGGCGACATGAGCAAGAAGAACGTCACCTTCGCCGAGATCGGTCCCGATCTCTACGCCTATACCGCCGAGGGTGACCCGAATTCCGGCGTCATCGTGGGCGAGGATTGCTGCATGGTCATCGATGCGCAGGCCACGCCCGCCATGGCGAGCGACGTGATCGCGCGGGTGGCGAAGATCACCGACAAGCCGATCCGCTATGTGGTGCTCACCCATTACCACGCGGTGCGGGTGCTGGGCGCTTCCGCTTATGACGCGCACGGGGTGATCGCCTCCGATGCAACCTACCGGCTGATCGAGGAGCGCGGGCAACAGGATTGGGAATCGGAATTCGGACGCTTCCCGCGCCTGTTCCAGGATGCCGAGAGCATTCCCGGCCTGACCTGGCCCAATCTCGTCTTCGGCGAGGAGCTCACCGTCTTCCTCGGCAAGCGCGAGGTGAAGCTGTATCATCTGGGCGCCGGCCACACGGCAGGCGATATCGTGGCCTGGGTGCCGGATGCGCAGGTCATGTTCTCCGGCGATCTCGTGGAATTTCACTCCGCCTGCTATTGCGGCGATGCGCATCTGCGCGACTGGCCGGGCACGCTCGACATGATCCGCGGCTTCGATCCGAAGGCCCTCGTCCCCGGGCGCGGCGATGCGCTGACCAACCGCGCCACCGTGCACGAGGCGATCGCGATGACGCGCGATTTCGTCTCGTCGCTCTATACCACGGCGGAGCTCTCCGTGGCGCGGGGGCGCAGCCTGAAGGAGACCTATCAGGAAGCGCGGGCGGTGATGGATCCGAAATTCGCCGATTTCGCCATCTACGAGCACTGCCAGCCCTTCAATGTCGCACGCGCCTTCGACGAGGCCTCGGGCATCGACCATCCGGTGATCTGGACGGCGGAGCGTGATCGCGAGATGTGGGCCGCGCTGCAGGGCTGAGCGCGGGAGCGCCGCAGGAAGGGCGCCGGCGGATTTTACGCCCGGCGTCCGCGCTCCCGGATCAGGCTTTGACGGCGCCGGCGAGATGATCGATCGCCGCCTGCACGCCGCCGCGCTCATGCGGCACGTCGAGCGCCTGCAGGGCCATCTCGACGGCGCCGAGCATGCCGAGCACCATCGGCGCATTGGTATGGCCCATATGGGCCAGCCGCAGTGCCTTGCCGGAGAGTTCCCCGATTCCGACGCCGACGACGACGCCGCAATGCGTCTTGCAATATTCGAGGATCGGCTCCGGCATGTAGCCGTCGCCCATCAGCACGCAGGTCACCGAATCGGCGCGGGCCTGCGGCACTTCGATGTTGAAATCGAGCGCACCGCCGCGCGACCAGACCCCGACCGCCGCCCGCGTCGCCTCGGCGAGCAGGCGATGGCGGCGCCAGACGGCATCGAGCCCTTCCTCGAACAGCATGGCGAGCGCTTCACGCAGGCCGAAGAGCATGTGCTCGGGCGGCGTGCCGCAATATTTCTGATAATGCTGCGGGCCGTGGCGCTCGGTCCAGTCCCAGTAGCGCGTGCGCAGATCGGCGCGGGCATGGACATCGAAAGCGCGCTGGTTATGCGCGACGAAGCTCAGGCCGGGCGGGGTCATCAGGCCTTTCTGCGAGCCGGAAAGCGCGACATCGATACCCCAATCGTCCATCGAGAAGGGCACGGTGCCCAGCGAGGCGATGGTATCGACCATGTAGAGCGCCGGGTGGCCGGCAGCGTCTATGGCCTTGCGGATGGCGGCAATGTCGTTGGCGACGCCGGATGCGGTGTCGATCTGCACCACCAGCACGGCCTTGATCGCATGTGCGGTATCGGCGCGCAGCCGTGCCTCGACTGCCTGGGGATCCACAGGCCGGCGCCAGGATTGCTCCAGCACTTCGACATCGAGGCCGAGCAGCCCGCCCATCTCGCCCCATCCCATCGCGAATCGTCCGCTTTGCAGGACGAGCACCTTGTCGCCGCGCGAGAGCACGTTGGTCAGTGCAGCCTCCCAGGCGCCGTGGCCGTTGGCGGCATAGATATAACAATGGCCCGTGCTCGTGCCGAAGATCCGTTTCAGCCCGGCGAGGCAGTCATCCGTGGTGGCGAGCAGGTCGCCGGCATAGATGTCGATGGCCGGGCGATGCATGGCGGAGAGGACACGGTCGGGAACCGTCGTCGGGCCGGGTATCGAGAGAAGCTCACGCCCGTTGGCAACTGTCATCGTGGAATCCGATCATGCTTGACGATAGGTATGCATGATCGTTGGCGAGGCATGACGCAAAGTCCAGCCCACATTTGTCGCAGCGCCCATGGTGTCTGTGCACGAAATACCCGCATATGCGTGCCATTTCGCCACGGCTGCATGTACCTTCGGATTTCTTTCCGGCACCCATGACCGGATGAGGAGCGCGAGACGCGCGAAACCAACTGCGATACACAATCATAAGATGAAAAATTGAAGCAATCCGCGAAAATTGCGGATCGTGTCGTCGCCCTCAGCGGAACATGTAGCCGAGATAGCGTTTGGAATCGATCGGATCGTAGCCGAGTTCGGTGCGCAACTTCTTGCGCAGCTTGCTGATATGGCTTTCGACCACGCATTCATCGACGTTTTCGTTGAAGACGCCGTAGATCGCGTTGAAGATCTGCGCGCGCTGGACACGTTTTCCGCGATTGCGCACCATGTATTCGAGAATACGACGTTCGCGCCGCGGCAGCATCAGTGTCTCGCCACGGATCTCCGGGTCGCGCCCGTCGAAATAGATCCGCATCTCGTCGATCTCGCACATTTCCGCGCGCTCGAGCGTCCGGCGATTGAAGGCGCCCACACGGGCCATGATTTCCTTCACATGGATGGGCTTGCGCACCACGTCGTCGACACCGGCGGCGAAGAGGCCGAGCGTCTGCTCCAGCGAATTGGTGTCGTTCATGGCGATCACCGGTGCCTGGCAACGGCTCTTGGCGAGACGCGGGTAGCGTTCGCGCTCGGCACAATCGCCCAGCAGGACCGCTTCGATCGCGGAGACGTCCGGATCATCGGCTGCGCTGATCCAGTCATGGAAATCGCCCGGCTTGAAGCCCATGGCGGCCACGCCCTCGCGATCGAAGCCGGTTCGATACCCGGTCGTCACGAGGTCCCTGTCATCAACAATGACGTACATCGATTACCCCCTTCTTGGTTGGTAATCGTATTGGTAGTCATCCGAAGAACGATAGCAAACGGAAAGGTATTAATTTTCGTTAGTAAATTTGCGCAAGGTTCAGACAGGTTTTCGTCTCACGGCACAATATGTCTCAAACTTATCCGAAATTTGTTTCTTCCTGAGGCGTGAATGTCCTGTTCCAATACAGTTTCGTCTTGTAGCCGACTTTGGCGCGCGCGAATAGCCGCGCTGCAACGGCTTTGTACACAACGGTTAAGCCCTTCTGAAACGAATTGCAGAGATCGCTTGCCCGGGCCTGATGCCGGAGCTGGTCTCGTCCTTGTGGACGCCGCCCGGGAGCTGTTGCGCGATGGCTCGCCATATGCGCAATTCGCGCTAGAATCGGGTGACCAGGTCCATATGCATGAGGGAGCGCGCTTCGTGGCCTTGAATCTGCTGAAGCTCTGTGTCGGGGCCGAGTCGATCCGCGATCTGGAGGAATGGATCGAGGAGACCCGTATCCTCGCGAAACGTCTGGGCCGCCCCTTCGAGCAGGCGCATACGACGCGTATGGTGCCCAAACGCGCCGGTGAGATCGTCGGCGGCGGCTCGCTCTACTGGGTGATCAAGGGGCAGATCAGTGCGCGCCAGAACCTCAAGGCGATCCGCCCTTTCAAGGATACGGCCGGTATCGGACGCTGCCATCTCGTGCTCACGCCGAAGGTGATCCCAGTCGAGCCGCGCCCGTGCCGCCCGTTTCAGGGCTGGCGCTATCTGGAGGCGAAGGATGCGCCTGCTGATCTCACCCGTGAGGCGGCGCAGGGGCTCGCCGCGATGCCGGAGGATATGCGCCGCGAACTGGCCGAGCTCGGCTTGCTGTGATCGCGTGCCTTGAACCGGTGCGGCAAATGGCTAGGCTGTGTGGCAGGCGACACGGATGGGGGATTCGCCTTGGCTGAACGACTGGCGGAGCAAGTGTACGTGAGCGGTGATCAGGCGCAGAAAGTCGCCGCACTGGAGCGTGCCCTGCGCGACAAGGGCGTGCGCATCACGCGCCAGCGCGCAGCCCTCCTCAGTGTTCTGGCCGCCGCAGGCGATCATCCGGACGCGACCGAGCTGCATCGCCGTGCCCGGGAGATCGACGCCTCCGTCTCGCTCTCCACCGTCTATCGCACGCTCAGCCTGCTCGAGGGCCAGAGCGTCGTCCAGCGCCACGCTTTCGAGGGGGCGCCCTCGCGTTTCGAGACGGCGGACGCAGCGCATCACGACCATATCATCGACCTCGAAACGGGCGATGTGATCGAATTCTACTCGGAACGCATCGAGCGCCTGCAGGCGGAAATTGCGGCGGAGCACGGCTACGAGCTGGTGCATCACCGCATGGAGCTGTATTGCCGCAAGGCCGGCCCGCGCGCGGGGAAGCGCGGACGCCGTCGGCGAAGCGAGGGCGATTTCGAAGGCTGATCGCCCCTCAGCCGCGCCCCAACCGGATTGCCGCCATGCTCGCCGCAACCGCGCCTGCGCCGAGCATCGCCGCACCAAGCGCGAAGAGCGTCATGTGGCTCTGCGTCAAGCCGAAGATCCAGCTCATCAGATAACCGCCACCGGCCTGAGCCAGCGCGAATGCGATGGTCATCGCCCCGAACAGCCGCGCCTGGGCCGGCCCGTGCGCCAACATCGCCGCGAGCCCCGCCGCGAGCGCGACCATGCCCGGCGTCAGCGCCCCGACGAGGAAGGCGGAGAGCGCCAGAACGGGCGCCTGCGTCGCGACGAGCGGCAGGGCCACGGCGGTGGCCTTCAGCAGCAGCGCGCCGATGAAGCTCGGCATCAGCCCGAAACGGCTTGCGATCAGCCCGCAGGTCGGCGCGCCGATGACGGCACCGACGCCGAATACGGCCCAGTAGATGCCGCCGGCGAATTCTCCCTGATCGAGACCGCGCGCGACGAAATCCGAGAGGAACAGCGTATGCGGCACGAAACCGATTCCGTCACTCGCATAGGCGAGGATGACCAGGAGCACCGTCAGCCGGCCGGGCAGGGCGGCAGAGGAGGGGACGGAAGGCAGCGCGGCTTGCGGCCAGAGCCGCCAGGTCGCGGCAGTGAGGGCGCAGGCGGCAACCCCGAGGGTGAGCCAGGCAACCACCAGCCCCGAGGCGGCGATGGCCGGCAGGAGCGTTCCCGAGAGAATGATGCCGAGACCGACGCCCACGAAGATCATGCCCGAGACCCGGGGCCGCGCTTCGGCGGAGGTGGCGGCGAGGATCGTGGCCGGGCCGAGCACCATGATAAAGGCGCCTGCCATCCCCGCCACGAAACGCCACGGCGCCATCCAGAAGAAACCCAGCGGCCAGGCGCAGGCGATCAGGCTGATTGCCGCCGCGACCAGTGCGCCGTTGAGGATGGCGATGCGCTCGGGGCGGGCAGCGAGCGCCTGCGCCACGAGCGCGCCGGCGAGATATCCTGCCAGATTGGCCGCACCGGCATAAGCTGCCTGCGTCTCGCTCAGCCAGTCCTGCGCGACCAGCGCCGGCAGCAGCGGCGTATAGGCGAAACGCCCCAGCCCCACGCCGACGAGCACGGCCAGCAATCCGGGAAGCCAGAGCGGGTTGCGGGCGATGGACATGCTGTCGGCTTTCGATCCTGATCAGGCGGGTGAGGACATGCGTAACGCATCCTCTAGCGCCGATCGGCGCCGTGGAATACCCGTTTTCGCATCGCGCCGGGCTCAGTAGGTGGCGCGTCCGCCCGAGAGATCGAAGACCCCTCCGGTGGTGAAGGAATTGTCCTGCGAAGCGAGCCAGGCGACCATTGCTGCCACTTCCTCGGTCTGCACGAAACGCCCGCGCGGAATCTTGGAGAGCATGAAGTTGATGTGCTCTTCGCTCATCTGATCGAAGATGCGCGTGCGTGCCGCCGCCGGGGTGACAGTGTTCACCGCGATATCGTGCCCGGCCAGTTCCTTGCCCATGGATTTCGTCAGCGCGATCACTGCCGCCTTGGACGCCGAATAGGCCGATGCATTGGGATTGCCCTCCTTGCCGGCCACGGAGGCGATGGTGACGATGCGCCCGTATCCGGCCTCGATCATGCCCGGGATCAGCGCCCTGCAGCACAGCCAGGTCCCGTCGACATTGATGCGCATCACCCGGTTCCATTCGTCGATCGGGTATTCCCAGCTCGGCGCATTGGCCCCGGCAATGCCGGCGGAGGTGACGAGGATCGCGACCGGCCCGTCTGCGCCCGCCGCCTGCGCCGCCGCCTCGACCGAAGCGTGCTCGGTCACGTCGACCGCGCGGGCGCTCACGCCTGCGCCGACCGCCTGCGCGGTCTCTTCCGCGAGCGCGCCGTCGCGATCCCAGATCTCGACCTGCGCGCCCCCGGCGACCAGCCGCTCGACCACCGCGCGTCCGATCCCCTGCGCGCCACCGGTCACCACCGCCTTGCGGCCCTTCACATCGATCTGGTTCATGATCGTCCTCCCCGATTGGATTGTTGTTGATGCCGGCCCCCTCCCCTGAAGGGAGGGAAATCACGCCCTTCACGCAGCGCTCGCCCTGACCTCTCTCCCCAGTGGAGAGTTAAGATTGCGCCCGCCATCAAGCGCTTGTCGCAATTTCCCACAGAATAGGCGCCCGCGCAGTGGTGGATAGGTGCGCGCATGCGTGAAGGGCATTGCCCTCGGCGCGCAGCAACGCGCGGCCCGGCCCGTTGCGCCGTCGGCGGGCGCGGTGCAGCATCATCGGGAACGACGCGGATGCATGCTGGGGAGATGCGCGATGGTCATGGTGAGAGACGAGATCGAAGCCGGCGCACGGGCGATCCTGTCCGCCCTCGATGGCGTTCACCAGATACCCCGTTTCAGCACGCGGGAACCGGCGCCCGATCTGGATGAGGCCTATGCCATCGCCGCCGCCGTCGTGGCGCAGCGCGTGGCGCGGGGCGAGCGGCCCGTCGGCTGGAAGGTCGGTTTCACCAACCGCACGATCTGGGACGAATACGACGTGCATGCCCCGATCTGGGGGCCGATCTATGATTCCGGCATTGCGCCCGCCGAGGACGGCGTCGCGCAGTGCAGCGCCGCGCTGTTCTGCGAGCCGCGCATCGAGCCGGAGATCGCCCTGCGGCTTGCGCACGTCCCCGATCCGCAGATGGATGACCGTGCGCTGCTGGCTTGCGTCGATGGCATCGCGCATGGGTTCGAGGTCGTGCAATCGCTCTTCGCCGATTGGCGCTTCGCCGCGAGTGACACGGTGGCGGGCTGTGCCCTGCACGGCTGCTACCGCCACGGGCCTTTCACTCCGGTCGATGATGCGGATGCCGATGCCTGGTGCGAAAAGCTCTCGCGTTTTCGCATCGCGCTCGGCTGCGACGGCGTCGCCATCGACGAGGGCGGGGCGGAGAATATCCTGGGCGGGCCTTTGCAGGTGCTGCGTCACCTGGTGCAGGGGCTCGCCGACAATCCCCATGGCTGGGAACTGCGCCCCGGTGACATCATCTCGACCGGAACCGTCACACGGGCGTTTCCGGTGAAGGCGGGGCAGCGCTGGGAAAGCACGATCACCGGTCTGCCCCTGTCCGGCCTGATCCTCGACATCCGCTGAGCCGGTCCCCGTCGCCGAACAGGAGTGAAATCATGAGCCTGCCTGAGGATCTCCGGATCGATCTCGGTCGTTTCGCGCAAACTCTCGAAGCCTCCTCGTGCATCGGCGCCGGGCGCGAGGGCGGCATGGCGCGCCTTGCCCTGAGCGATGCCGATCGCGAGATGCGCGATCTCTTCGTCACCTGGTGCCGGGAGGCGGGACTCGCGGTGCGTGTGGATGAACTCGGCAACATCTTCGCCCGCCGGGCCGGGCGCGAGAATGATCTGGCGCCGGTCCTGGTCGGAAGCCATCTCGACACGCAGGCCAATGGCGGGCGCTTCGACGGGATCGTTGGCGTACTCGGCGCGCTGGAACTGGTGCGCCGACTCGATGATATCGGGTATGAAACCCGGCGCCCGATCGAGATCGTCAACTGGACCAACGAGGAGGGTGCGCGCTTCTCGCCGCCGATGATCTGCTCGGGCGCTTTCGCCGGCGTTTATGATCGTGACTGGGTGCGCGCGCGTCGCGCCGATGACGGGCCGACGCTCGGCGAGGAATTGCAGCGCATCGGCTATGCCGGCGCGGCGCCGGTCGGGGGCTTCGTGCCCGATTCCTGTTTCGAGTTGCATATCGAGCAGGGGCCGATCCTTGATGCCGAGGGTATCGATGTGGGCATCGTCACCCATGCCTACGATTCGCACGGTTTTCGCGTCCAGTTTTCGGGTGAGACCGCCCATGCCGGCCCCTGGCCGATGGAGCGGCGCCGCAATGCCCTCGTCGCCGCCGCGCGGTTATGCGTGCTGGTCGACGATATCGGCTGGGATTTCGCCGAGAGCGGGGGCAAGTCGACGACGGCGCGGATTGCCGCCTGGCCGAACAAGACCGGCATCGTCTCTGACTGGTCGGAAGTGAATGTTGATGTGCGCCACGATGATCCGCGCATCGCGGGCATCATGGCCGAGCGAATCGTGCGGGCGGTGGGGCAGGCCGCGGCGCGCGCCGGCTGCACGGGCGAGATTGTCGAGCGTTGGAACTGGGGCGGCGCGATCTTCGATGCCGGCCTGGTCGCGGGCGTGCGTGAACAGGCTTTGCGTCTGGGTCATGCCACACGTGACCTGCCAAGCCAGGCCGGGCACGACGCCTATTTTCTCGCACGTATCTGCCCGACCGCGATGATCTTCACGCCGTGCCGGGACGGGATCACGCACAATCACCGCGAGGACGTCGCTCTGGAACGGTTGCGCGCGGGGCTGGATACGCTGATGCATGCCGTCGTCGCAAGGTCGCAGGCCTGAGGGCAGGGCGGGAAGATTGCCTGAAAGCGCTTGCGAATTCGTGATGGTCGTCGCGAGATCGACCCCGATATGCACGTGCAACGAGGCAAAGCGGCAAAATTTCGGCACTTGCCATGGCAAAACNCCTCTGCTTACTCTGCTTTCGCGACGGAAGGTTCGCGTTCCGAGCAGGCCGTGCTTTTGCGTGAGCCTTGTGCTGGCTTTGCCATGTCGGTGGGTTTGCATGAGACATCTCGAAGCGGAAAGCCGATAATGCGCGTGGACCATCCGAACGGAATCAGCGAGCGCGGTCCCCGTCCGGGGAGCCGTGTCATCGCGCGAATCGGGCGTATAGCTGGGGAACCCGCCAGCCTCGCGTTCGAAGAAAAAAATGGAAATCATGAGGAGAACAGGGATGAAGACAAGGTTCAGCACACTGGCTCTGGCGGCAGCGCTGCCATTGACCATGATGGCGGCTGCCCCGGCATTGTCGGACGATCTGCGGATCGGTCTGAGTTCGGAGCCGTCCTCGATGGACCCGCATTTCCACAATCTGGGGCCGAACAACGCGCTGCGTCAGCACATTTTCCAG